>Ga0181518_10002421_pt1 | contig 17939 bp, 19 predicted proteins | sample PEATcosm2014_Bin_28_FD_119751 | JGI IMG/M metagenome (GOLD analysis project Ga0181518, IMG submission 119751) | Peatland microbial communities from MTU Mesocosm Facility, Houghton, MI, USA - PEATcosm2014_Bin01_60_metaG | ecosystem: Environmental > Terrestrial > Soil > Wetlands > Peat | place... | reverse complement strand
GTCCTTTTTTGGGGAATGCGAAAATAGGAAGGGTTCAGGAGAACTCGAGGGGAACGCCGGGAGATGCGCGGCTCCTAGCTACAGCCGGAAGCGCCTATCTGCCGTTTCCGAAGCTGCTGGCAATGCGGTAGTGGGCCAGTTTGGGACTGTAGCGGCGAGTTTACCTCGCCATGTGAAGGGGTGAAGCTGCCTCCAGACCAAACTGACCCACGACCAGAAATCTCCATGCGTGGGGGGATTGAGGGCAGTGCGAGGACGCCAACCACGTGCCGAGGCTGCGTTGTCCAGTAGGCACTCCTGGTAGCCTTATGAAAGGGCGCCCTCCCGCAACATATCGCCGCATCCACTCGGTCGTCCCTCATCTGCGAGTGTAATCCTGTCACAGGAAAACCGGGCTTTTTGCACTTTCCAGAGTCTACTGAGGGCCGTGTGAGGTAAGCGCAAGTTGGTAAACACATAAGCAGGTTGGGTGCATGTTCACAGAAATGTAACAATGGCGTAACGCGCAATGAACACAGCTCACCAATCATAGAGTGTTTATTCCAAGCAAGTCGAACTGATGATCCCAATGAAGCACTAACACTTGAATCGGAGGGCTGAAGAATGCAGTTCATAAGAACTCGAAGCATGCTTATCGCAAGTGCAATGGTCTTAATTGCGCTCGCCACACCTGTTTTTTCGCAAACCACGGCGGACACCACGTCAAAAGATTCGAACAGACGTGACGATGTCTCGCTGCTGAAGCAGCAGATTGCAGAACAACAGAAAGAGATCGAGCAGTTACGTACAATAGTGGACCAGATGAAGCAAAGGATGGACCAGTCCCCTAACCCAGCGCAAACCGCAACGACGCAAGCGCCGAACCTCGGGCAGGTAGCCTCCACCAGCCCAATGCTTCCCAAGGCCACACAGAAATCCGCCGCGGGTAGCGGCGGGAACCTGGTGGCCTCGACCAGCCCAATGGTTCCCAAGGCCACGGAGAAATCCGCCGCGGGTAGCGACGGGAACCTGGTTGCTTCCACCTTGATTCCCTCCGCCGCAGTACACTCGGCAACGCCGGCACCCGCTCCGAAGGAGGAGGACAAAACCTCACCCCTTCAGATCCACATTGGCACGGCGACCATTACCCCTGTTGCCTTTATGGATTTCACCAGCGTATATCGCAACCATGACACCAACGGTAACATGGGGACGAACTTCGGGAATATACCCTACACCAGCACCAGCGCCTATGCGCCCAACCTGAGCGAGTTTCGCTTCAGCTCCGAGAATTCCCGCATCGGCTTCCGTGTGGATGCGGACGTGAAAGGCGCTCATGTGATGGGTTACATGGAAGCGGACTTCCATGGGAACAACGCGACGAGCGTTGCCGTGGCCACCAACAGTAACACCTTGCGCGAGCGGTTGTACTGGGTTGACCTTAACACGGGACACTTTGAAATCCTGGGTGGTCAAACCTGGACTCTGTTGACTCCGGGACGCTCAGGTATATCACCCCTCCCCGCTGACATCTTTTACTCGCAAGATATAGACATTAACTATCAGCTCGGGTTGGTTTTTGGGCGCATCCCGGAACTGCGCTTCGTTTACCACCCCTCCAAGAAAATGGCCTTCGCCATCGCTCTCGACAGCCCCGACCAATACGCCGGAGGTAACGGGGGCTCCGGCACCATCGTCCTCCCCAGCGCTCTCAATACCACCGCTACCTATCAGGGCGAACTGGATTATGGAAGCGGCAATACCTTGTCCACCCCCAACGTAGCTCCGGACATCATTGCGAAACTGGCTTTCGATCCCGTCAAGCAGGTGCACTTCGAAATCGGGGGGGTGGCGCGGAGCTTCAAAGTCTATTATCCCGGCGTCGCTGCCACCAGTTCCACCGCTGCCATCCCTGCCAACACTTTCTCGGCAGAGGGTGGCGGCGGCTTTCTGAACTTCAGTGTTGAGCCGGTCAAGGGTTTCCGCCTGCTGACGAACAACTTCTGGAGTGATGGCGGCGGCCGTTACATCTACGGCCAAGCGCCAGACCTCATCGCGCACGCCGACGGCTCCATTTCCCTAATTCATAGCGGCTCAACGGTGACAGGCTTCGAGTTAACCCAAAAGAAAACGATGATCTATGCCTATTATGGCGGCGTTTACATCGGCCGCAACACTGCGCTCGACACCAACGGGAAACTCATCGGCTATGGCTATACCGGTTCAGCGAACAGCCAGAATCGCATCATCCAAGAAGCTACACTTGGCTTCAACCAGACCCTCTGGAAGAATGCGAAGTACGGCGCGCTGAACTTCATGGGCCAGTACTCGTACCTCACGCGCTCTCCCTGGTATGTGGCGTCCGGGCAGCCCGCGAATGCAAATATAAACATGTTGTTCTTCAACCTGCGCTACTCGCTGCCCGGCTCGGCTCCAACCCTCGGGAAGTAACCCGGTGATTAGGGGAGCATCGGGCTTCGTCAGTAGAGAAGCGACGCCGGGTGGTGCCAAGCTTCAACGAGCTGCTCCTCGGACTCTTGGAAAACCGCCCGGCTTGGCTCAATACCTTTTAAACCGAGGGGTCACGCCAGCGGATGAATGGGGCCTCCAGTGGCACGGAGGCTGCGGTCTTGTAAGGGACCACTCGTGGAGTGTAATCACTGGCAGGTCGGGTGGCCGGGACACTGGCGACATAAAGGGAGCCATTTGCCGAACCAACCAGTTGCTCGCCACGCTGCATGGCCTGCCGAACCGGCTCAGCGCCGTTCTGCTCGTCCGCGTAGAGCTCTACCCGCACCGCCGCAGGATCAAGCTCATTAAGATACACCTGTACCTTGAAGACGTAATGATCACTGTGCTGCTCGATGGTGAGAGAACCAAATCGCACGCTTGACCCGTGCCTTGCCAGTTCTCTCTGCCATTGGAGCAGCTCAGCTCCCAGTTGACCTCCGTTGGCGGCGCGCTCGCCGTAAGCCGCAGCAGCCGGCAGGTAATACTTCTCCGTATACTCGCGCACTGCGCGGTTTGCGGAAAAAATCGGCGTCAGGTGCGCCATACTTTTCCGCATCCGAGCCACCCAGCCGGGAGGAATTCCTCTCTCATCGCGGGCGTAGAAAGCTGGGATAACCTCTCGCTCCAGCAACTCATAGAGGCTTTCAGCCTCGGCAGCGTCCCAGGAGGCATCGTCGCCATGCTCCTTGCCGTCGCCTAAGGCCCAGCCTACCTCTGGAGAATACGCTTCCGCCCACCAACCATCGAGCTCGGAGAGATTCAGCCCGCCATTGACAAGCACTTTCATGCCGCTGGTGCCGCTGGCTTCCCAGGGACGGCGGGGCGTGTTGATCCAGACATCCATCCCCTGAACCAGCCGCTCAGCCATCAGCATGTCGTAGTCGCTAAGAAAGACCGCGTGGGGCCGCACCTCAGGGCGGCGGACGAAGCTGACCCACTGCTGGATCATAGCTTGTCCTGCGAAATCTTGAGGGTGCGCCTTACCGGCAAGAATCAGTTGGACCGGCTGCTGAGAATTAGTCAGGATTCGAACCAGCCGCTCCGGATCGTGCAGGAGCAGGTTGGGACGCTTGTAGGTTGCGAAACGGCGGGCGAATCCAAGGGTAAGAGCGTTAGGATCGAGTATCTGCTCGGCTCGCGCCACCTGCTCTTGAGGTACACCCTGGCTGGTCAATTGCCGGTGCAGCCATTTTCGGACGTACGCAATAAGTGACCGTCGCGCCTCGGCGCGCAACTGCCAAAGCTCAGAATCGCTGACATGATCAAAATCCCTTTCGAAGTCCGTTATAGAGCCGAGCCACCGCTCTTTCCCACAGGCGGTGTGCCAAAGGCGATCCGCCTCGGCGGAATCCCATGTAGGCGCGTGGACGCCATTCGTGACGTGGCTTACCGGCACTTCGCGTTCCGGCCATCGCGGAAACAGCCCCTGAAAAATTCGCCGGCTTACCTCGCCGTGCAGTCGACTCACGCCATTCACCGCCCCGCTGCCGCGCAGGGCCAGGTAAGCCATGTTAAAAGGTTCACTCGAGTCATTCCCATCCCGCCGGCCTAAAGCAAGCAGGTCCTGAAACGAAATCGAGAGCTGCTCTTCCGCGTACTTCTTCAAATACTTCTCTACCAATTCGGGCGCAAAGCGATCGAAACCGGCCTCCACCGGCGTGTGAGTGGTGAACAAGTTTCCCGCGCGGGTAATCGTCAGGGCGATATCGAATGGCTGATTGTTCGCTTTCATGTAGGACCAGGCCCGCTCGAGCACGGCGAAAGCGGCATGTCCTTCGTTCAAATGGCAGATTTGGGGCTCGAGGCCAAGGGTGTGCAGCAATCGCCATCCTCCGATCCCAAGCACCAACTCCTGCTTCAGCCGCAACTCCTGCCCGCCTCCGTAAAGCTCGCTGGCAATGCCGCGGTGCGACGGAATATTCGCCGGGTCATTGGTGTCCAACAAGTAAAGCTTGACCCGACCAACCTCCACCTCCCAGGCGCGGAGCCAGAGCTGGAAGCCCGGGAAGGCCAGTGGAAAGCGCACCCACTCGCCATTAGCCCCGCGCACGGGCGCTATCGGCAACTGTCCGGGATCATTGAATGGGTAGAGCGCCTGCTGGTTTCCTTGGGCATCAATCTCTTGCCGGAAATAGCCCTGCTGGTAAAGCAAACCTACCCCGATCACCGGAACGCGCAAGTTACTTGCTGCCTTAAGCTGGTCGCCCGCCACATTGCCGAGGCCGCCCGAATAAATCGGCAGCGCTTCGCTCAACATGAACTCCATGCTGAAGTAAGCAATTCTCTTGAGCGTGGTGTTAGGATGCGCCTTTTGGAACCATCCGGCCGGCTCCATCGCCGCGCGGTTCTTCTGAAAGATCTCCTGCGCCAGCTTTTGAAAACCAGGATCGCTGGTCACACTCCGCAGCTTTTCCCGCGAGACCGTCTGCAAGACAAACCAGGGGTTATGTGTCAGGTCCCACAGCTCAGGATCGAGCCGCTCCCAGAGCTGGTCGGCGGAATGATTCCAGGACCAGCGCAGGTTCAAAGCCACCTCGGCAAGTATGTCAGAAGTCTGGCTTGCAGAAGGCAGACTCGTGTAGGCAGAGTTGCTCATGGTTCGCTCCTCAGTCGACTTTCTCAAGCTCGCCCACCAGGGCATGATGCTGGCCGCCTGCCGAAACCGCGCCAGTCACAGTTTCGCAATACGAGATGCAACCAACTAACAAGGCAAACGATGTGACACACACTGACATAACGACGTAGCGCGCCATGCGAACCTCCTTGCGTTTGTTATTCCTCCGGCAAATCCAAAGCCCCTAAATTTTATTATAACGCCAATTCATGGATTCCGATAATGCGGGATGCCACGGGCCCGACTCTCTTCTACCCGCCAGAGGGAGTACCTTTGCCCCCTCAACCGGCGGTTGTGGCCGAAGCTTTTACGTGACTTGGATGCTCGCTATAAGCGAGCATAAATTATGGCGCCGCTCATTCCGCCGAGGGTGTTCAAGCAGCTCGCCGCGATGCCGAAAGCTGATGCGCGAAGGTTGCTGGATCGACTCGAGAAGATCGCCGATGCGCCGGAGAAGCCCCATCCCAATGTGGTTCCGCTGGTGGGCGAACCGGGTGTGTCCTGGGTGCGCCAGGGCAAGTGGCGGGCTGTGTTCTCGATCGGGGAAGGTGATGTGATTGTCGACAGGGTGGCACATCGCCGGGAGGTGTGCCGATGAACGGCGTAAAGGTTCTGAGCGAAACCCGTGATACGGTGACCGTCAGTCGTGGCGATTGGACGCAGCTCCTGAGCGAACTGGAAGAGGCGCAGGACCGCGCGGCCGTGGTCGAGCGGCGCAGGCATGAGGCGGCGAAGGGCGTGCAGGCTGCCCGCCGCAATTACCTTACTGCCCGAGAAGCACGTCGCTTGCTGGCGGGGGAGAGCCCCGTCAAGGTCTGGCGGGAAAAGCGCGGACGCTCTCAGAGGGAACTTGCCGCGGCAGCAGGCGTGGGCGCCGGGTATCTTGCCGAAATCGAGACGGGCCGGAAGCCTGGCAGCGTGGTGGCGCTGGCGAGGCTGGGGAAGGCTCTGCAAGTCCAAATCGAGGATCTCATAATCTCTGACTAAGCACCATGTGTGGCGCCTATGCAGCCCCATAGAGAGTTTGCAGGCGCTTCCTCAGGAGCTTCCCTGCTTCCGAAGGGCGGACATGTCTCTGCATCTAATCGAGGGTTATCTCCATTCATTTGCCCCCGTGTCAGCCCCAGCCCCGCCACGGTTTGCTACTTTCGCTCCGGTGGGTACTGCTTGAATATTTTCTTGACCGAGTTGAGGGTCTGTTTTTCTTCGCCTTTTTGGGTGTTGGAGATGCCGCCGACCGTTCGGTGCAAACCCTAAAGGCGTCGCGGGTGGCTGGCCAACCCCTCAGCCCGTCTCCCCGTTCTAACAGACTTCTGACCCAGCCTATCCCGGGGATGCACCCTGTGCCCTGATTGCCTCTGGGTTACCGGCTGCCTTTTTAACATCCGCAATTACGGCTTCACCCTTGCCCTTGTTTAGGAGTTCGGCACAGCGGTGAATGTGGCAACGAGCCTCGTCTGATCCTCGTTGAAGATTTGGACATGATCGCGCTCTGCTCCAGGATCCAGCAGGCGAAACACATACCGACCAGACGACAGCACCGTTCCGGAGATTTTCATCGGCTCCCTAATCGAGACGACTATTCTGTCGGGGAACTGGCCTGGCCCCGGACGCGGAGGGTTTGGTGTGGTGGCCTGGTGTCGCCAAAGATTGGTCAAACTTCGTTTCAAGAGACTCATTTTCTTTTCCTCCTCTCAAGCATCTCCTTGCGAGCCTTGAGGTTCGTAGGCACTCCCAATCTCTGAACCTACGGCCCGGCAAGCCCATCCTCGGCGGTTGCCCTCACTCCTCGGATGCTGCCATCCGTGAGTATGGGTTGCCGTCGGAGGCATTTTCGTGCGCTACACATCCGATGAAACGTGGTCCGTCCGTGTAGGACGGGATCGAGCGCACCCGGTAGGCTTGGTGTTGAAGGGCGGAGGTATAGTAGAGCAGGTCATCCAGATCTTCATCCACCACGAGCAACCTCCGCTTGAATGAACCCGGCAGTTCTTTCACCTTTCTATCGTCAACATCTTGTCTCTGCATGAGTCCCCCCACACTTTCTTGATTGTAATTCCTCATATTTCGATGAGCCTCTGAACCTTCCCTCCCGGACCGAGAAAGCCCGTAGCGCAGAGTTGTTTTGTAACTCTGCGGCTCTGGTTCATCGATCTCCAGAAAAAGCCGCAGACTTCAAGAACAAGTCTGCGCTGCCCGCTCTGGCAGCCGCGATTTTTCGACCGCGCTCTGCGAAGCGTTAAGGAATATTACGAGAAAGTGGAATACATTCACCTCAACCCAGTGAGGGCCGGCCTCGTCAAACGCGCCGAGGAGTGGCAGTGGTCGAGGGTGCACGATTACACAGAAGACCTGAGGGCAACCCTTAGGCCGAATCGCACTCTGGCCGGCGACCCTGTACTGCTGCCAGCCGACGAACGGGGACGAATTTGAAGGGAAAGCTGCAGAGTCTCTGAAATACGAGACTCTGCGCTGCCTGCTCCTCACTGTCATGCCGAGCGCAGCGAAGCATCTCGCTCTGCGGAACGCGTCAATGATTTTGAGACACCTCCCGAACGAATTAGGTGTCGTTCCCGGCCGGGCGTGGGGCTGGATCGAGAAAATTAGCTTTCAGGATGCCGCAGGATCGACGATCTCGCATTGACCCATCTCCCCGCACCCTCGGAATCAGGGTGTTTTCTGCGGGGGGCGCAAGCTTCAGATACACTCGAATGGGTCTTCGGTTTGTTGAACCAGGCCGCTTCCGGCACGACCCCTGGGGCAGGCGCGCGCGCCTCCCTTGCAGGGCCGAAACGGACTCTGTGTCTCTTGACATGCAGCACACGATAGGCTAGGATAGTAAGTGGGGCTGGGGAAGAAACAGGATTCAGGATTCAGGAGTCAGGGGTCAGAAGTCAGGAGTCAGGAGTCAGAATGAAGAGCACCTGCTTCCCGCCTTCTGCCTCTGAAGGGCCGCAGGTCCCCCGGCAGGCCGGGGCAAGCTCCGAGCGGGACCTGCGCTACGCCTGCTTACTGCCGACTGCCTACTGCATATGAGGGAGGCGGGATGGAGAGGGTTCTTCGCAGGCATGCCAGCCCTGGACAAGATGTCACCTCCGACAATGAAAGAAAAAACTAGTAACTTTAAAAAGTGAACGAACGATGCGGGAATGTCTATGAAAACAAAGGATCGGCTTTCAGGAGCCCGAGGCGAAGCGGGAATGTTGCAGAAAACAAAGGTAGTTACGCGTTGAAAGCGGGAATGTTGCTGAAAACAAAGGACGTAGGTTGTATGTCGCAGGTGGTAGGTGGGCTCCCCCCCCACACATACCGCCTACTACCTACCACATACGGGTAGGGGGTAGGTAGGGGAAGAGCAGGTGCCAGGTGCTAGGTGCCAGGTGTCAAGTGTCAGGTAGGTGGCAGGTCGTAGGTGGCAGGTAGGGAAGAGCAGGTTGCCGGTGTCAGGGGCTGGGCGGCACATGCGCGCGTGGTGGGGACCCTCTGCTTCCAAACCTACTTCGCTCAGGTCGAACATTGGATGACGGAAAGAAATTGGAAACGAGCTTCGAGATCAGGTCGGAATCGCGTTGCGCCCCACCTCGTGCCCGGCATGGAAGGCTTGGGAACCGACCGTGGAGTGATCGCAGGCATCACAAAGCGCCGTGGCGCCGCTCGACGGCTTAAAAAGCAGTAGACAACCTACCCCTTCAGACTGTAGAATGTCTACGTCCTAACATGGCGAAGAAACAACGCTATCAAAATCGGATCGAGTTGCTGCAAGGCACGCTGGATATGCTCATCCTCCAGACGTTGCAATGGGGTGCCCAGCACGGATATGGGATCAGCCAGTCTATTCGCGGGCGCTCGGGCGAAGTGTTGCAGGTCGAGACCGGCTCGCTCTACCCGGCCCTCCATCGTCTCGGGACGCAGGCCTGGGTGAGCTCTGAGTGGAAGCAGACCGAAAGCAACCAGCGCGCCAAGTACTATCGCCTGACTGCTGCCGGCAGGAAACAGTTATTGTCTGAGCAGGCCCGCTGGGAGCAAATTGTAGACGCCATCGCTGGCATCATGAGCCCCGTACGGGAGGAAGGCCAGTCATGAGTTTCTGGAATTGGCTGTGGCAGCGCAAAAAGCGCGAAGCAGACCTGGAGGAAGAGATCCAGGATCATCTGCGCATGGCCGCCCAAGAGCGCATGGAGCAAGGCTTAACTGTTGAGCAAGCTCACGCTTCAGCCGCTCGCGAGTTCGGTAACGTCACCTTGGTTAAAGAGACCACGCGCGACATGTGGGGCCGGGTGTGGCTTGAAACCTTGCTGCAAGACCTCCGTTACGGCCTGCGGGCGATGCTGAGGAACCCGGGCTTCACCGTAGTCGCCGTCCTGACGTTGGGCCTGGGCATCGGCGCCAACACGGCAATCTTCAGCCTGATCAACGCCCTGATGTTACGCATGCTTCCGGCGCGGAATCCCGGGCAGCTTGTGGAACTGCTGCATCGCTACCCGGGGGAACCGCGGATGAACGGATTCTCCTGGCACAGTTACGAGCACTTTCGGGACAGCAACCACGTCTTCTCGGGACTCATCGGCGTTATGCCTTCCCATTTCCAGGTGCGCGGTGAAGGCCTCGAACCGGAGGCCGTGGATGGCGAGTATGTGGTGGGGGACTTCTTCCCGGTCCTCGGGGTGAAGCCCGTGATCGGCCGGCTGATTGGTCCACAAGACGACCAGATGGGTGCGGCTGGTTCGCACGTGGCCGTGGTGAGCTGGTCCTACTGGAAGAGCCGGTTTAACCTGGATCCGGGAATTCTGGGCAAGCGAATCATTGTGGAAGATGTGCCGCTGACGGTTGTCGGGGTAACACCCCGTGAGTTCTTTGGATTAATGACATGGTCCAGGCCGGACGTCTGGTTACCCGTGGCCATGGAGCCGGCAATCGGTCGCCCCAGCCGGATGACCTCTGGTCGCATGGGGCTGGGCCTGATCGGACGGTTGAAGCCGGGGGTGTCCATCGAGCAGGCGCGCGCGGAAATGAGCGTGCTTTTTCAGTTTACCGTCGAGGAAATGACCAAGAACAGCAAAGATCCCCTTTGGCGCCAATTGAAAATTGAAGTGGCTCCGGCGGGCGCCGGGTTGTCGGTGCTGCGTGATAACTTCGCGAAGCCGCTGCTGTTCCTGATGGCCTTGGTGGGCCTGCTGTTACTCGTCGCGTGCACGAACATCGCTAGTATGCTGCTGGCGCGCGCGGTCGCCCGCCAGCGCGAAATGGCATTGCGCGTTTCCCTGGGCGCCGGCCGGTTTCGCCTGGTGCGCCAAGTGTTGACCGAATCTCTGCTGCTTTCTACGACGGGCAGCCTGCTCGGTGTCTTCCTGGCGTATTTGGGCGCTAAGGCGCTCCTGCGGATCATCACCTCCGGGCGGCAGATTGTGGAATTGCCGGCTCGCATCGAGATTGACGTTCACCCGGATGTGCATGTGTTGCTTTTCACTGCCGGAGTCGCCTTGTTGACCGGAGTGCTGTTCGGACTGGCGCCCGCTTGGAGCGCGTTCTTTTCCGCCTCGGCGCCTTCGCTGCGGGAAGTCGGGACGGCTGGGGAAACAAGGCTCCAGCGCCTTTTCGGAAAGAGCCTGGTGGTGGCCCAGGTGGCCTTGTCGGTGGTGCTGTTGGGCGCCGCCGGCCTGTTTGTCGGACACTTATGGAATCTACAGCACCTCAATCTGGGTTTCCGCCGCGATCACGTTTTGCTGGTGACTCTCGACCCGAGGCGCAGTGAATACAAGGGCGAGCAATTATCCCGTCTGTATCAGGAACTGCTGGGGCGCATGGAAGCGATTCCGGGTGTGCGCTCGGCGACGCTCAGTGGTGCTACTCCCATCTCGGGCGCGGGGGCTTCCAGTTTCGCCAACGTGGAAGGTCACCCGGAAAAGCCTGAAGATCGCCGCTACGTTTCCTTAAATTGGGTCGCGCCGAAGTACTTCCAGACCCTCGGCACGCCACTCCTCGCCGGGCGGGACTTCAATTACCAGGACCAGGGCGGCCCGCGCGTGGCGATCGTCAACCAAGCGATGGCGCGGTATTACTTCGCCGACGGCAACCCCATTGGAAAGCATTTCTGGCTCGACCGCGACTGGAAGGGCTTCGGCCCCGACAAGACTTACGAGATCGTAGGAATGGTGGGCGACGCGAAGTACTACGACATTGGTGAAGCCACACCGCGCACCATCTACTTCAACGCCTTCCAGGAGGGACACGCGCCCTCGCACTTCGCGCTTTGGACCAGTATTGATCCCGAGAATGTAGCTCCCGAAGTGCGCCGCGCGGTGCGCGAGGCGGCGAAAACGATACAGGTGGCGCAGGTCACGACGCTGGCCGATCAAGTGGATGCGTCCATTGTTCCGGAGCGGCTCATCGCGACGTTATCGGGCTCCTTCGGCGCGCTGGGCTCAGTGCTCGCGGCCATCGGCCTTTACGGCCTGTTGGCGTACACGGTGGCACGCCGCGCGAGCGAAATCGGAATCCGCATGGCGCTGGGCGCGCAAGCGGCTGACGTGCGCTGGATGGTGATGACCGCGGGACTATGGTGGTTGGCCATCGGCATCGGCATCGGCGTGTCGGTGAGCCTCGCGGTCGGCAGAATTCTCCAAAACCGAATCTGGAGAATCAATTCAGCCGATCCGCTGACCCTCGCTGCCGTTGCTTTGCTATTGGCGGCGGTAGGCCTCGTGGCGTGCTACATCCCCGCACGCCGGGCAACGAAAGTCGATCCCATGGTGGCGCTGCGGTACGAGTGATTGTCGATTGACGATTGTCGATTGAGGATTGAAACGCGGGTACTGGTGTCATTTGCGAGACATGGACGTTGCAAGCCGCAGTCATTCCCGCGAAAGCGGGAATCTACTCGGCAAACCTTTGGAAGTGCGCTGTCGACGGACTGGATTCCCGCTTTCGCGGGAATGACCGGCGTTTCGAAAGGGATCCCATCCCAAATGACACCAGCACCGAAACGCGCAGGCGCGTTGAAATGCGCCTGAGAACCCGCTATAATGGGGATCATGCAGAACGCCACGATCAACTGGGCGCGCGACCTGGCGGCACCGGTCAAGGCCGCTATCGAGAACCTGCTCGGACGCCCTTTGCAGGATGACGAGCAGGTGAGCGTCCGGGCTTACCGGTGCCATGAAGCTCCTCGGGGAGAAGCTCGCCGGGAGGCTGCGCGCCGTCTTGAAGAACACCTTGACAGGATGGCGGGCAAAGTGAGGGACGTCTCCCAGCCCGAGATGGAAGCCGCTATTGACGAGGCGCTGGAGCAGGTGCGGCCCAAGCGTCCATGAGGGTCCTCCTCGACACCAACATTTTGGTGAGGGCAAACCCCAGAGCGGGTGGCTCAGCCCGTACCCTCTTGGCAGAACTCGCCCCCTCCCCCGAGCACACCTTGATCCTTTCCCCCTTTCTTTTGGAAGAAGTGGAACGCGTTCTCGCTTATCCTCGGTTGCAGGCCCTTTGGCCGCTCACCCCAGAAGAGATTCGGGAGTATACCGAGGCCCTTGATAAACTGGCGGAGATGGTTCATCCGGGTCCTTCACCTCCTGTCGTCTTGAGTGATCCGAAAGATGACCCTGTGATCGCGGCTGCTTTCCTCGGCCGCGCCGATGTTCTTTGTACGCTCGACCGGCATCTCTACACCCCGGGTGTGCTCGACTTCTTGCGCAAGCACTCCATTCAAGTGATGAGCGACGTTCAGCTCTTGTTGCGACTTCAGGGTGGTCCAACCAGGAAGTGAGGCCGGGCTGCCCAAGCTCTTTTGTCCGCTGGCTCTTAGTTAGGTGCCGCCAGGTCATCGGCGCCAGGGTTTTTCATTCTTCCTTAGCTTCATGCTGCGACTTTGGCGGGAGGCTCTTGGCGACGATTTCCGCCAGGTCAAGTATTTCGACGTCGTCGCGCTGGGCGTGGTTGGCAGCGTCGCGAAGCATGATGGGACAGTAGGGGCAAGCCACCACCACCGTGGCGGCCTTGGTTTCGGCGAGCTCGGCGAATCGAAGCTCGTTCACTCGTTGTTTGTTCTGATCCCGTTGGTCGTCAGCTATGAAAAGCTGTGCGCCGCCCGCTCCGCAGCATTGCGTGTTTTGGCCATGGTGCGCTGCTTCTGTAACCGAGACTCCGCAGGAGTGCAGGATCTTCCTCGGCGCAGCCGTGATGCCGCGGCCCCTAGCAAGGTAGCAAGGGTCGTGGTAGGTTGCCGGCAAATCAGACGGTTCGATAGCGAGCTGGGGGAGCAGTTCCGCAATGAGTTCCGAATGGTGTGCCACCCTGATATGGAGTTTCGCGTAAGCGGCGATTTGCTGGTAGTCCTTATCCAACATCGTCGTGCAGTGCGGACAACACGATATGATATTTTTCACCTGCGCATTAGCGAATGTCTCGATAAGCTTTTCGGAAAGTTGCAGGAAAAGGTATTCGTTGCCCGCGCGTCGCGCCGGTTCACCGCAGCAGGTTTCACGGGGGAGCACGCCCCATGAAACACCGGCGGCATCAAGAATCTGTTTCATGGCCAGAGCGACCGCTTGGCCGTGCTGATCGAAACTCAATCCGCAGCCAAGCCAGAAGAGCCATTCCTGGTGGCCGTCGAAAATCGGAAACTGCTTCGACTGGATGAGATTTTGTCGTGTGTCGTGAGCCATACCCCAGGGATTGTGCGGAGCACGTTCCATAGTTGTAAATAGTTGGATCACTTTGCCGTTGGTGACGCGACCCTCGCTTACGAGCCCACGCCGGAGGTCAAGGATTTTCCTTCCTACATGCTCGATGCCCACAGGACATGCGTACTCGCAGGCGCCACAGGCTAAACATTGGAAGAGGTCTTCCTCCGAAACGAGAACCTTGCCATGTGCTTTCTCCGTGGCAGTCCCTGCGACAACATCTCCGCCGCAGAGCAAGCCTTTCTGCGCGTCAAGGATGATTTCCTTAGGACTGAGCGATCCTCCAACGAGGTTAGCCGGACAGAACTCGGTGCAGCGGCCACACTCGACGCAGGCATTGAGGTCGAGAACGTCCTTTCGGCCAAAGTCCGGGAAGTGGATAATTCCCAGGTCGTCGCCTTCTTCCCGTAGCACGCGCATTGTGCTGGTTGTCTCCGAACGCAGGAATATCGTGATCGGGGCAAGCAGCAGATGCAGGTGTTTCGATAACGGGATTACATCGAGTAACGAAAAAAACGCAATTGTATGTAGCCACCAGTTTACTTTCCAGGACATGCTTCCGACTGGAAACACTCTCCAGCCCAAAAGATACGTTGCCATTAGTGCTGAGATAAGGAAGGCCACAATCCCGGAGGTTGCGGAGAGTTCTCCGAGAGGCTTCGGCTTTAACACAAATCGCCGAAATGACAGGCCGATCATGGCCACAAGCACAGCGAGAGCCCATACGGCGACAAACGTGCCATACCAGCTCCGCGTCCCTGTTGCTTTTGAAAGTCCGCGTAAGCCAAGGAGGAAGTGTTGTGCGCTCACCCAGGCGAAGGCGAGGAAACCCCACACGACTGCGGCGTGGAGTATGCCGACAATTGGCCGGTCGCGCACCACTCGATATTGCAGGACGACTTCTACAAAAACACGCCACAGCCGTTTGGGAATATTATCGAGAGGAAGATCTCCGTGCTGGGGAAATACCGAAAAAATCCGTCGATTAAGCGTTTTCAAGAACAACCAAACACTTGCTATAGAGAGCGCGATGAATATCGCGCGCGCGAGACCGCCCAAAAGGAAGGCGGCGCAGAAGGCGAGGGTGCTGGTAACCATCATCCAGGAGTATTCCTTGTAGCGCTCTAAATCCATCCCTTACCCCATGATGTCAAATCAAGACTCGGCAGGAGGGGGAATCGCTATGCACCCTTTTCAACCGGATAACCTCTATTCACCCAGTCCGTCCCCAAATTATCGGGGATGTAAAGCACTTTCAGCTTTGTGAAACCCAGGTTATGCAGGGCTTCGTAAGCCGGCTTTACGTTGGGACATCGGCTCCAGGGGCAGCATCCACAATAGATAACGATGAATCTGCTTCGGGCCAGTCCTTCCACTCGCTTGCGCAACTGCTGCACCACTGCTTCGTTGGCGGCCGGACCATAGTATTCAGAACCCGGAAGATGGGCCTGGGTGTAAGGAAATCGAAAGCCTACATAAATGAGGAGCGGTCTTTCGCCTTTGGGTGATTGGAGGATTTTGACCAAGTCCGGAGCGTTGATGAGATCGGCGGCAGGGATTGGAGATGGCTCCGTGGGTTTGCCCTGCGAGGCGCCCGGTATAGGTTCGGCTGGGGCGGCAAAGACTAGCCGGGTCTTTATGCCCATGGTAAGGAGTGAACCCAGGAAGAAGAGAGCCGCGAGTGCGACAGCAACTCTGGAAAAGTTCAGAGACTTCAACATGATCAGTTCCTTTCCCATTATTCTTGCATCCTCCGTGTCTGCCAAAGGATGAAGAAAACTCGCCTGCGCAATCTTCATGAGGCTATTTGCTCGCCGCAACTAATCCCCATTTCGATTTCAGGCTGAGCATCAATATACGCCTCAACGAAGCCGCGTTCAATGCTTCCAGTTTTCAGCATCCAGTTTTCAGTCCAGGTGTTTTCAGCCGCTCCGGGAGCGGCAGGGCGGAAACCTACTTACTGACCCTGTGGTGCCGGGCGTATAGTATGCGGATGCCAGTTGATGTTCTCTTGCGGAGTTGCCGCCGGTTTTTGTCCTGCGCGGATTCAAGGCAGAAATACTGGAGGAAGCCATGAAACGAATTTTCGTTGTCATGATTTCGTTAGTCTGCTTGTGGGCGGTTGTGAAGGGTCAGATGATAAGCGATAGTGAAAGAGAGATCCGAGAACTCGAAACCCAACGGTTTCGGGCGATGGAGAGAGTGGACGTTGCAGCGCTCAATCGCATCTTGTCGGATGACTTGATCTATACGCACGCCAACGGTTTGCAGCAAACAAAAGCCCAACTCATCGGGGTTCTCGGTTCCGGTGACATGAAGTATGAGTCCATCACCCCAGGTGATGATATTCGAGTTCGGATTTATAACCAGGCTGCCGTGGTAACCGGCCGCGCTTCAATCAAAATCAGGGCCCACGGCGAAGAGCAAACCTTCAAGCTTTGTTACCTGGACGTCTATGTGAAGCAGGATGGCCGCTGGCAGATGGTCGCCTGGCAGTCGTCGCGGGTCGCTCCTTAGCCTCTGCGCATGGCACAGAGACGACGATTACGCTGTCCCAACTGCGGCAAGAATCTTCCTCGTGAACTTCGCCACTTGGACGCAGATCTTCCTTGCCTGCGGGGGATGCTCCACTTCGCCGTCACAGGGGAAGAAGCTTTTCGATGCCCTTACTGTTCTTGTGTATTGACATTCGCTATCCATCGCGGCTTCTGCACTAATCGAAATCCGGAAGGTGCGGCCGCATTTTGCCCATGCCCTGTCCAGACCCGGACCGCATGTCGACCCGCAATTGGTTGGCCAAACCAAATTCCTGGTTTGCCTGCGCGGTCTCGCCGAGCTTGCGAAGCGCCAGGGCCAGATGATAGTGCGCCTCTGATTGCTTTGGGTCGAGCCGAATCGCCTCCCGAAACTCGACTGCTGCCGCTTCAAAGTTGCGGTTATATTCGTTCATCTTCCCCACGCCGAAATGGTAAAGATAGGTTCGGGGGGCTTCGCGGCCCATCCGCTTCAGAACTGCCTGGGCCTCGTCGAGCTTTCCTTGCACTTCCAATGTTTCTGCAAGGTAGTAAAATGCCAAGTCCTCTCGCGAGTCGAGGGCAAGCTCCCGGCGGAATTCCTTTTCCGCGGTCTCGAGGTCACGGGTTGTCCAGGCGATGAACCCGAGGGCGAAATGCGCTCCCCGGCAATGCGGGTCGATGGCAAGGGCGCGCTGGAGTTCGCCCCTCGCCTCATCCAACTTGTCCTGCGCGTCGAAGGCACGTGCCAGGAGCAGATGGGCCCAAGCAAAATGGCCCCCTAAGGAATCCTGGCGGCTGAAAAGCTCCAGCACTTTCTGGGGCGCATGCGCCCGAAGATAGCTCTTGCCCATCCATTCCACGATTTCAGGGTTTCCGGGTTGAAGTTGAAGCGCGCGTTCGAAGCTATCGGCGGCTTCAGCAGGCTGTCCGGAGTGAAAGTAAGCGCGTCCCAGTCCGAGGTTCGCTTCGAGGTTTTTCGGCTCTCGTTTCAATGCCTCAAGGTAGATCGGAATCGCCTCTTCGAAATGCTCGGCTCTCTCCAACTCCTGCGCGCGCCGCAACTCACTCCGCACTTCTTGCGCGCGGCTCCATGTGACCCCGCAAAGCGGTCCCACCAGAACGACTATGACCCAAATGCCTTTTCGCATCCGCTACCATCTTAGCCGCGAGGAGACACATGTCAATAGCGGCTGGGCCTCGTGCTTGTCATCCTGAGGAGTCCGCCATTCTCATTGGAGGACGACGAGGGATCTCGGCAGTTCGCATGTAAGATTGGGCGCTTGGGTGTGGGAAGGAACTGCGGAGATGCTTCGCTGCGCTCAGCATGACAGGGAATGAGGAGCGTACCCTGAGCGAAACGGACGGGCTCAGCATGACAGGGAATGCGGCTGGTCGCTCTCACCTGCAATCGCAAGTTCGAGGTGGGGTGTGTGGTGGGAACAATGTAGCCCACGGCTTCGGACCTGCTGCGCTACTTTGTGCCGGCGGGGTTGGAGGGCGTGAGGCTTGGTGGCGACTTCCGGTGCGCAGCCTGAATCTCATCACCGCGGAAGAAGCGGCCCGGCGCGGCGCGCATTTCCGCCATGGCGGGGAATAGCTTTGAGTAATCGCTTCGCGCATTCCAAAAAAGGAACCCCACCCCGC
>Ga0181518_10002420_pt1 | contig 17948 bp, 18 predicted proteins | sample PEATcosm2014_Bin_28_FD_119751 | JGI IMG/M metagenome (GOLD analysis project Ga0181518, IMG submission 119751) | Peatland microbial communities from MTU Mesocosm Facility, Houghton, MI, USA - PEATcosm2014_Bin01_60_metaG | ecosystem: Environmental > Terrestrial > Soil > Wetlands > Peat | place... | reverse complement strand
GGCGAGGTCGGGGAGATCGCCATCCGGGGGCACAACATCATGAAGGGCTACTGGGGCAAGCCCGATGCCACCGCCGAGGCGATCCCGGACGGCTGGTTCCGCACCGGCGACCTGGCCAGGGTCGACGATGACGGTTACTTCTTCATCGTGGGCCGCCAGAAGGAGCTGATCATCCGCGGCGGGTACAACGTGTACCCGCGTGAGATCGAGGAGGCCCTGCACGAGCATCAGGCCGTCGCCGAGGTCGCCGTCATCGGCATCCCGCACGCCGAGCTGGGTGAGGAAGTCGGCGCCGCCGTGCAGCTCAAGCCGGGGACCACCGCCACACCGGCGGAGCTGCGCGCGTTCGCCCGGGAACGGGTGGCGGCCTACAAGTACCCGCGGCACGTCTGGCTCGTCGGCGAACTGCCCAAGGGCGCCACCGGCAAGATCCTGCACCGCGAAGTCCAGCCGCCGCAAGAGGTCCCGTGACCGCCGGCCCCAACTGGCGGTTCGTCGCGGCGCTGGCCTGACCGCAGCGATGAGCCCTGGCCCATGATGTCGTCCTACCAGGTAGGGTCTCGTGCGCTGGACAGGGAGGATGCGTCATGGGAAAGGTCGTCGCCGACATCACGATGTCGCTGGACGGATTCGTCACCGGGCCCGGGGACGGGCCCGGACGCGGCTTGGGCGAGCGCGGTGAGTGCCTGCACAACTGGGTCATGGGGCGGCCGTGGCACTACCAGGACGAGGGCCCGCGTTTTGCCCCGCTCGATGCAGACCGCAAAGTGCTCGAGGAGGCTCTGGGCTCCGTCGGCGCCGGGATCATCGGCAGGCGAATGTTCGATGTCACCGGTGGCTGGGGCGGCGACCCGCCCGGCGGCAAGAACGCCAGGTATTTCGTTCTCACGCACTCAGTACCGGAGCAGTGGGTGAGCCCGGATTCACCGTTCACGTTCGTCACCGACGGAATTGAAAGCGCTCTCACGCAGGCCCACGCCGTGGCCGGCGACAAGGACATTACGATCGGCGGGGGCGCGAACGTCATCCAGCAATACCTGGCCGCCCGGCTCGTGAACGAGCTGCGGCTGCACGTGGCGCCCGTGCTGCTTGGTGCCGGTAAGCGGCTGTTCGATCACCTCGGGAACCGGGCGATCGAGCTGGAACGGACGGGCATCATCGAGTCGCCGTACGCAACCCACCTGTTCTTCACCGTCCGCACCGGCCGAGCGGTTTCTCATTGAAAATGGACTAAGTTGCCGGGAAGACGCCGGTCAAACCGCTGGGCGGAGCGGCCGTGGCCCGCAGCACAGCCCGGCCGGGGCCCGTTCGGCACATATGGTTCGATCCGTGCGGAAAGAATCTGCCTGTCTGCCGAGACGCCCGGCGAAGCGGGGGATGCTCCCCGGTTATCGGTAGGCTGGAGGCATGCCCTTCCAGCTTGGTGTCTACAGCTTCGGTAACACGCCTCTTCGTCCTGACGGCTCTCGCGGCCGCACCGGCGAGGCGATCCGGAACCTGATCGAGGCGATCCAGCTGGCCGAAGCCGTCGGGCTGGACTTCTTCGGCGTGGGCGAGCATCACACCGGCACCATGCCCGTCTCCTCCCCCACGTCGGTCATCAACGCGGCCGCGGCGGTCACCAGCCGGATCGGGCTCGGCAGCACGGTCACGGTGCTCAGCACGGACGACCCGATCCGGGTGTACCAGCAGCACGCCACCGCCGACGCCCTGGCGCCCGGCCGGATCGAGATCACCGCGGGCCGCGGCTCCTCCGTCGACTCGTTCCCGCTGTTCGGCTACCACCTGGAGGACTACGACGCGCTGTACGCGGCCAAGCTCGACCGGCTGCTCGCGGTGAACCGGCAGGAGCGTGTCACCTGGAAGGGGCCGTTCCGCGACGTTCCGCTGGAGGACGCCCTGGTCGTGCCGCGGGCGCAGCAGCCGCTGAAGATCTGGCTGGGGACCGGGGGCAATCCGGAGTCTTCAATCCGGGCGGGTGCCCTGGGGCTCACCGGGCAGCAGCGGGCGCCGCATGCACTGGAGCGAAGAATCGCGTTCGGATGACCGTGTGGGAGGCGGACACTGAACCACCCTGTGCAGCCGAGCTTGGGTAACGCCCGCCCGGCGATCGTGCCGATGAGCTGCGTTTGGCCGGCTCACTCAGGCCGGATTCCGGCCGCCCGGCAGCATTTGCCGTAGTGATCATCTGCCCCGTATGGATGTGGCTCTCAGCCGCTGTGCTGTTCGGCGCCGGGTTCAGCACCGGACTCGAACCGGGGCGCGCCATTGCCACCTCGCAGGCGAATAGCAGACCATTCGTCGGCTGAGGAAACGGGGAACTGCGCAAGAGCGGGGGAACCCCCTACATAGCCGCTACCAGCCTCCGGCGCCGGGTGGACGCTGGCCGTGGCAGTCTGGGTACACAGTGAGCGTGTCCCCGGCGCACGGCAGCGCCGAACGCGGACATGCCGCAAGCGAACGCGGACAAGGAGGTGGGCGCATGGAGGCAGCCGTCGGGGACCGGCTCCACGTGCATGGCAACATCGTGGGCCACCCGGATCGGGCGGGCGAGATCGTCGAGGTCCGCGGAGCGGACGGGGAGCCGCCCTACCTGGTGCGTTTCGACGACGGTCACACGGGCCTGGTATTCCCCGGCCCGGACGCGATCATCGAGCATCCGCACACGAAGGGCAAGAAGGGCTCGGCGAAAGGCTGAGCAGCCCCGCGAACCGGTACCCGCCCACCTACTCAGACCGATGCGCGCTCTCGCCGCCGGCCGGGCGTGGAGACGATTCCAGTGCAACTCGTTCAGTCTCGCCGGGTACTGGGGATCAGGCCTCAACCTCATCATCCGGCCGGAGGCATCTACAAGCCGCCTGAACCGGGTACACGTCGCTGGGTGGTTCGTCGTTCACGCCTCGTGGTATGCTGATAGTGCAACGGAACGGGCCGAACGGCCAGCGCGACCAGCAGCCTGGCAGCCATACGGTGTAAGTCCGAAATTGCGGTGAATGCACGCCCGCCCGCTCCGTTGTGCGCAGACCTCGCCCCCGGGTAACGGGGGCCTTTGCGTGTCGGCCCTCATTCGGTCTGGGAACATGCGTGATCGCCGCTGGATGCGGTCTGCTGATGGGCTCGTTCGTCCATCAGCGCGCTGTCACTACCGGCAGCCAGGCGGGCACCCAGCGCGGGCAGCAGGTCAGCTTCGCTCGCATCTGGTACTACGGCATATTCAGGTGCGCGGGATGCCAACGGCTGCCCCGGCGGCCGCCGCGCGTCCGCGGCCGCGCCGTGCTCGCGGGAGGCGGTGCCGGTCCCGGCCGCCGGGACGTTGGCGCGGGAGCCCATGACGTCAACTTTCGTCTAAGGTTTGTCCAGACGGTAGCTCTCGCGGCCAGACATTGTCAAATTTCTGTCTAAGTGCTGTAGAGTGCTGGCATGGACGCTCCAGGCGGCTCGATGGACACTCCCGACGGCTCGCCGGTGCTGCGCATCGGTGAGCTCAGCAGGCGCGCCGGCGTGACCGACCACGTCCTGCGGGCGTGGGAGAGCCGCTACGGCCTCCTGCAGCCGGTGCGCTCGGCGGGCGGCTTCCGGCTGTACTCCGAGGCAGACGCGCTGCGGGTCCGCCGGATGCAGGCCCACCTGGCCCGCGGGCTGTCGGCCGCCGAGGCGGCGCGGGCGGTGCTCGGGGAGGACAGCGGGGCCGGGGCAGACCCCGGCCAGGCCGCCGGGCCGCACCGCGCCCCGCCGGCGGCGGGTGAGCTGTCCGGTGACCTCCGGCAGGCCCTGGACGCCTTCGACGAGCCGGCCGCGCAGGCAGTCCTTGACCGGCTCGTGTCCGACCTGTCCCTGACGGCGGTGCTCCGGGACGTGGTGCTGCCGTATCTGGCCGAGCTCGGGGAGCGCTGGCGCCGGGGCACGGTCAGCGTCGCCCAGGAGCACTTCGCCACCAACGTCATCCGCGGTCGGCTCGCCGGGCTGGCCCGGGGCTGGGGGAACGGGCACGGCCCCCGCGCCGTCCTGGCCTGCCCCCCCGGCGAGCTTCACGACCTGGCGCTGATGGTCTTCGGCATCGTGCTCAACCGCAACGGGTGGAGGATCGACTACCTCGGGATGAGCACCCCGGTCGAGGAGCTGGCACGGACGGTCGACGCCAGGCACCCGGACCTCGTCGTCCTGGCCGCGACCCTGCCGGAGAACCTCGAGCCCCTCGTTGCGCAGCTCACCGCGCTCGCCCGGCACGCTCCGCTCGCCCTGGCAGGAGCCGGCGCCACGCCGGAGATCGCGGGCGCCGCGGGAGCCCGGCTGCTGACCGGCGACCCAGTCACCGAGGCCGAGAATATTCAGTGGCCGCGGTAAACGCGCTCGCGGGCGGCGCCTCCGGCTTCGCGGACAGCCGACCGTGCCCGGCCCTGGCCGAGAACGGCCCGGCGTGGCCGCGACCACACGCCACCCCGGCTGCTACCACGGCGCCAGCGGACCATCCAACCGGCCCGCCGCCGAATATCCGCACCCGTTCCCTCGACTGGATGGCGCGCGGCGCGTGTCAGAGCCTGCTGGAACACGGGCTGAGCCTCGCTGGTCCCCCGGCAGCCAGGCGGGCACCCAGCGCGGCCGCAGCTCAGCTTCACTCTGGTACCCCGGCATATTCAGGTGCGCCGGATGCAACCGGCTGCGCTGCGGCAGCGAAGTACGGGGTGACGTGACAGCATCGGCGCCGCGTCTGTCTGCCGGAACGGAGCACCTATGAAACTGAGAAGGCTTCTCGCGGCCGGGCTGGGAGCCGCTGCCGTGACCCTGGCGGCGCTGCTGGCGGCAGCTCCGGCGGGCGCAGCCGCCAGCAACGCGACGATCACGGTTGTGCACGGCATCCCGGCCACGCCGGTCGATGTCTACGCCAACGGCAGCAAGCTCCTGTCGGACTTCACCTTCAAGACGGTCACCCAGCCGCTGAGCGTGCCCGCCGGCAGCTACACGATCGACGTGCGCAAGGCCGGTGCGGCACCGACCAGCGCGCCGATCATGTCAGCGACCGAGACTGTTCCGGCCGGCGCGAATGTCACGCTCGTGGCCGACCTGTCAGCCGCCGGGAACCCGGCGCTCGTGCCGTTCGTCAACGACACCACTCCGGTCGGCTCCGGGAAGGGGCTGCTGGTGGTCCGGCACACCGCGGCGGCACCCGCGGTGGATGTTTATGCGGGCTCGGCCAAGGTCATCAGCGGGCTGGCCAACGGGAACCAGGCCAAGCTGGCCGTCCCGGCCGGCACCGTGCCGGCGAAGGTCACGCTAGCGGGGCAGTCCAGCGCTGTCATCGGCCCTGTCAACGTCCCGGTGACCGCCGGGATGGCCACAGTGGTCTACGCCATCGGCTCGGCATCGGGGCACACCCTCACCGCGGTAACCCAGCAGTATCCGCTGGGCGGCGCGCCGGCTAGCGCGCAGGCCGGCAGCGGCGGCATGGCAGCAGACCCGGCCACGCCGGGCTGGCCCTTCGCGGTCATCGGCGCGGCCGGCCTGATGCTCGCCCTGGCCGGCGGATTCCGGCTGGTGCGGCGCTAGGCACCGTGCGCGCCAGCCACTGGCGGCCCCGCTGGCCGGCCACCGCGCTCCTGGCGGGCGTGCTGCTGGCCGGCGGAGCCGCTGCCGGGCACACCCTGACCCGTCCGCCCGACCACAACTTCGGTGCCGTTCCGGCCGCGGCGCCCGCTTCGGCCGCGGTCGCGGCACGCCAGGGTGCGGCATCGAGTCACCGGGCCGCCGCAGCGCCGGCACAGATCGCGGTAGCTGCCATCGCCGCCCCGACCCGGCTGAGGATCCACGCGATCGCAATCGACGCCCCGGTCGTGCCCGTGGGCGTCGCCACCGGCGGCACCCTGAACATCCCGGCCGACCCCTCAGTCATCGGCTGGTGGGCTGGCGGCGGCTCACCGGGTCAGCCGACCGGCACCACCGTCCTGGTCGGGCACGTTGACAACGTGGCGACTGGCCCGGGGGCACTGTTCCACCTCAGGGACATGCGGCCGGGCGAGACCATCACGCTGCAGACAGGCGGCCGCACCTACCAATACGTCGTGCGGGCGACGCGCGCCTACGCCAAAGCCGGCCTGCCCGCCGCCGCCATCTTCAGCCAGCAGGTCGCTGCCCGGCTGGCCATCGTCACCTGCGGCGGCCCGTTCAACCCGGCGACGCATCACTACCTCGACAACATCATCGTCTACGCGGTCCCTGTGCGGCCCGCTAGGTGATGCGCACGCTGGCCGCGTCACCCCATCTCGCCCACGATGGCCAACCTGCCCGGGCGAAGGCGAAGAACGGCACGACGCCCTATTCCATCGTGACCTCGACCACGATCGCCGCCTGCGAAGGCAAGCCGGATGCGGTGAGTCAGCTCGGCGCGATCGCCGATCACAACACCGCCCCCGGTGAACGAGGCCAGCGAATGCCGTCGGCCGGCCCGTGACCGCTGCCCAAAGACGCGTGGTGAGCGCGCCGGCTGCAGCAGGGCGTAGCGGCTCTCCCGGGCCTGGAGTCCGTGGTCGCTGACCACCAGACGCCGACGCGCCTGCTGAGCTCACCGATGCGCAGCAGCGGGCGATCCCCGGGAAGCTCCATGAAAACACTAGACAATCATTAGACAGCGGTTTGACAACGTTTGGGCGAGGGGCCTAACCTAATCTCTAGACAAACCCTAGACGAAGGCTTGACTATGGACCCCATCGTTACGGGCACGACGACTTGCCCAGGACCCGCCCACGAGGCCTGCGGCTCAGGTGCCGCCGTCGGCTCCCGGCGGCCGTCCGTGGCCGTGATCGGCGCCGGGGTCTCCGGCCTGACCGCGGCGTACCTGCTCTCCCGCACCCACGACGTCACCCTTTTCGAGGCGGAGGGCCGGCTCGGCGGCCACGCGCACACCCACGACGTCACCGACTCTGATGGCCGGCGGCACGCTGTGGACAGCGGGTTCATCGTCCATAACGACGTGACCTACCCCTGGCTGCGCAGGCTCCTCGGCGAGCTGGACGTCGAGGTGCGTCCCGCCGAGATGAGCATGAGCGTCCGCTGTGAGGGGTGCGGGCTGGAGTATGCCGGCGGCCGCGGGCTGCGCGGCGTCTTCGCCCAGCCGCGCCGCCTCGCCGACCCCAGGTTTCTCCGGATGCTGTGGCAGGTCAGGCGGTTCCACCGGCGCGCATCGGCCTTCCTGCGCCTGACCGACGAGGAGAACCTCACGACGTACGGCGAGTTCCTGGAGCGGGAGGGGTTCACCGGCTACTTCATCGCCCATTACGCCGTTCCGGTCGTCTCGTGCGTGTGGTCCGCCGGGCGGGAGACCACGCTGGCCTACCCCGCGCGTTACCTGTTCCGGTTCCTCGACCACCACGGCATGCTGCGCGTGAACGGCTCCCCGCAGTGGTGCACCGTCGCCGGCGGGTCACGGGTATACGTCGAACGGCTCACCGGGCTCCTGCCGGACGTCCGTGCGTCCCGCCCTGTCACGGACGTCACCCGCGGCGAGGACAGCGTCCAGATCCGGGACGTCACCGGGCGGGTCACCAGCGTGGACCGCATCGTCATCGCCACCCACGCCGACCAGGCCCTCGGCCTGCTCACCGACCCCAGCGACGCAGAGGTCACCACCCTCAAGCAGTTCGGCTACTCGCGCAACCTCACCGTGCTGCACACCGACAGCTCGGTCCTGCCGGACGCCGCGCAGGCCCGGGCCAGCTGGAACTACCGGATGACGTCCTGCCACCGGCCCGATCAGCCCGTTGTGGTGAGCTACTGGATGAACCGGCTCCAGGGGCACCAATCGCCGGAGACCTTCCTCGTCACGCTCAACGACCGCGAGCGTCTCGACCCAGGCTCCGTTGCCGCGGTCATGCATTACGAGCACCCGATCTACACCCCCGAGGCGGTCCGGGCGCAATCGCAGCTCGCCGGCCTCGCCACCGGGCGCACCGTGTACGCCGGCGCCTACCACGGGTGGGGATTCCACGAGGACGGCTGCCGCTCCGGCGTGGAGGCGGCACGGCACTTCGGAGTGACCTGGTGAGCACCGCCTCGCTCGGCACGCCGGCGTCCGCGCCCGCACGCCCGCAGCTGCCCCAACTGCCGGCCCTGGTCGTCGGCCAGGTCACGCACCGGCGCCCCGGACCGGTCCGGCACGCCTTCCGGCACCAGGTCTACCAGTGGCTGGTCGACCTGGACTGCCTCCCCCGCCAGCCCTGGCACCTGCGGGCGTTCGCCAATTTCAGCAGCGCTGACCACCTCGGCGACCCCGGCCTGCCGATCAAGGGCAACATCGAGAACTACCTGGCGCTGGGCGGCATCGGCCTCGGTGAGCGGGGACGGGTGCTCATGCTGGCCAGCGCCCGGGTCCTGGGCCACGTGTTCGACCCGCTCTCGGTCTTCTGGTGCTACGACTCCGACGGCGTCCTCGCGTGCGTCGTCGCGGAGGTCCACAACACCTACGGCGAGCGGCACGCCTACCTCCTCCATCCGGACGAGGCCGGGACCGCCGTGACGGACAAGGGCTTCTATGTCTCCCCGTTCTTCGACGTTAGCGGCACCTACGAACTGCGGTTCACCCTGAGGCCGGACCTTGTCGCCACGACCGTGACGCTGCGCCGCGAGGGCGCCGTCGCGTTCTCGGCGGCCTTCCGGGGCCGCCCGGAGCCCGCGACGGCCCCGGCCCTGGCCCGCCGGCTCATCCGCCAGCCCCTCATGCCCCAGCGGATCTCGGCCCTGATCCGGGTGCACGGCATCTGGCTGTGGCTTCGTGGCCTGCCCGTCGGCGCTCACCCGCACCACATCCGGCAGGAAGGAATCTGACCATGACCGTCTCCACCTCCATCAGCTGGCCCGCCGCAGCCACCACACCACGGGCGCCGCTCAGAGCCGGCATCGCGCGGGTGGTCTTCGACCATGCCGTACGGCGGGTCCGTGTCCGCGTCACCTACCCCGACGGCCGGGTGCTCGGAGCAGGGCCGCCGGCATCGCCCGAATTGGAGGTCGTTCGCCCTGCGGCGTTCTTGGCCCGGCTGGGCCGCGACGCCAAGATCGGGTTCGGTGAGGCCTACATGGCCGGGGACTGGCGGGCCGGGTCCGGCACCGACCTGGCCGACCTGCTGACATCCTTCGCCTCGCGGCTGACCACGTTGATTCCTCCGGCCCTGCAGCGGCTGCGTGTCTTCGTCGACCGGCGCGTCCCCCATGACCAGGAGAACACCCTTGATGGCTCGCGCAGCAACATCGCCGCTCACTACGACCTCAGCAACGACCTGTTCGCCGCCTTCCTGGACCCGACGATGACCTACTCCTCGGCGTGGTTCGACGACAGCGAGCCCGTGGAGACCGCAACCCGGCTCGAGGAGGCACAGCTGCGCAAGATCGACGGGATTCTCGACCTCGCCGGCGTACGCAGCGGCACCCGGCTGCTGGAGATCGGCACCGGATGGGGCACACTTGCCATCCGCGCCGCACAACGAGGTGCCCGCGTCACGACGATCACCCTGTCCTGCGAGCAGATGCGGCTGGCCCGTGAGCGGGTGGAAGCCGCCGGCCTGTCCGGGCTCGCCGAGGTGCGGGTGCAGGATTACCGCGAGGTCGACGGCGAGTACGACGCCATCGTCAGCGTCGAGATGATCGAGGCCGTCGGGGAGGCCTACTGGCCCGCCTACTTCGCGGCCCTTGACCGGCTCCTCGCTCCCGGCGGCAGGGCCGCCATCCAGGCCATCACCATGGACCACGACCGTTTCCTGGCCACCCGGCGCAGCTTCAGCTGGATCCAGAAGTACATCTTCCCCGGCGGCATCATCCCGTCCCTGCAGGCGGTCGACGATGTCCTCGCGGCCCACACCACGCTGCGCGTGACGCGGCAGCGCGAGCTGCGCCCGCACTACGCCCGGACCCTGCGCCTGTGGCGGGAACGCTTCCTCGATCAGTGGCCCCGCATCCACGCCCAGGGCTTCGACGAGACCTTCCGCCGCATGTGGGAGTTCTACCTCGCCTACAGCGAGGCCGGCTTCCGCAGCGGCTACCTCGGCGTGAGCCAGCTCCAGCTGACCAGGAGGCCGGCATGAAGCTCAATGGCAAGGTCGCCTGGGTCGTCGGCGCATCAAGCGGAATCGGCGCCGCCGTAGCGCGCGAACTCGCGCGCCGCGGCGCGACCGTCGCGATCTCGGCCCGGCGCAAGCAGCAGCTCCAAGATGTAGCGGGCGGGGACATGCTCGTCCTGCCCGCCGACGTCACCGACGCCGCCGCCGTCGCGGCCGCTGCAGCACGAGTCCGGGAGGAGCTGGGCCCGATCGACCTCGCGGTGCTGTCGGCCGGCTACTGGAGGCAGATGAACCCGGCGGACTGGGACACCGAGGTCTTCGACCAGCACATCCGGGTCAATCTCGCCGGGATGAGCAACTCCATCGGGGCGGTGCTCCCCGGGATGCTGCGGCGGCATCGCGGCGTCATCGCGGGCATCGCGTCCGTGGCCGGCTACCGCGGGCTGGCCGGCGCCGAGGCCTACGGAGCGACCAAGGCGGCGCAGATCAACCTGCTCGAGTCGCTGCGCGTCCACGTCGCCCGGACCGGCGTGCACGTGACGACGATCTGCCCGGGCTTCGTGCGGACTGACCTCACGGCCGGCAACCCCTTCCCCATGCCCTTCATCATCGAGGCCGGCCAGGCCGCACGATCCATCTGCGACGGACTGGAGCATGAGCGCACCGAGATCGTCTTCCCCACCCGGATGGCGCTGCTGATGAAGACCGCGCGCCTCGTCCCCGCCCGTGCCTGGACCGCCCTGTGGGCTCGCACCTCGCTCACCTGACCCACGCCGGCCCCGGCCACCTCACCCAGCGCCAAGGAACCCGAAGGACACCATGAAATTGCAGAAGACCGTCATCGTCGGCAAGCCGCTGGACGCGGTGTTCGGCTACCTCTCCGACTTCACCACGACGACCGAGTGGGACCCGGGCACCGTGGTCACCGTGACCCAGCACGGCGATGGAGGGGCCGGCACCACCTACCTCAACACCTCCGCCTTTCTCGGCCGGGAGACCCAGCTGACCTATGTCGTGCGTGAGTTCGTGCCCGGTGAGCGCATCCGGCTCCGCGGGGAGAACAAGACGGTCATCGCCGTCGACACCATGACCTTCCGCAGCGTCGATGCCGGCACCGAGGTGACCTACACAGCCGAGTTCACCTTCAAAGGCCCGTCCCGTCTCCTCGGCCCGCTGCTCAGGCCCGCCTTCGAGCGGCTCGGCACAAAGGCGCAGGCCAGCATGCGCACAGCGCTAGACCAGCTCTGACCAACCAGGTCCGCGGCCGCACGACCCAACGCCGAGCCCAGTGGGCTTGACAGACCCGACCCAAGGGCCGAGCATGCGCCAGGGTAGAGACCAGCGTAGAGAAAGGTGTTCCGCGTGGTGTCCGACCGGCCAGGGGGCGTCACCGTTGGTGGTCGGCCAAGGTGCCTGCGGACGCCGGGTGAGTGCTCCGGCCGCTCAGGAAGCAGCCGGCGGGTGTGACCGTGGGTGCTTAGGGGAAAGGCGGGTGTGATGGCTGAATTCAGCGCGCGCGCTCCGGGCCGGGACGCACGGCTGCGCCAGGTCGCGGCCTGGGTAGGCGCCGCCGTGGTCTACGGCGCAGCGCAGGGCCTGTCCGCGTGGGTGGCCCGGTATGCGCAGGGCCGCGGGACCAGGCCTCAATACGAGCAGTTCGAACGGCCGGCATTCGCGCCGCCCGGCGCCGTGTTCCCGGTCGTGTGGCCGGCGCTGAACCTGACCACGGCGACCTCAGCATGGCTGGTGTGGCGCGCCGGTGAGGCTGGGCCGGGGGCACCGTCACGGCGGGCGGTCCTGGCGTGGTGGGCGCTGGCCGTTATCGTCCGCAGCGGTTACGTGCCGCTGGCATTCGGCAGCCGCCGCCTGTGGGCAGCCACCGCAGACTCGGCGCTGCTGTGCATCGTCATGGCGCACTATGCATCCCTGGCTCGCCGGGTTGATCAGGCCGCTGCCGCGCTGGCAGTTCCCGAGATCGCGTGGACCGCGTTCGCGACCGTCCTGAGCGCGGCGGTCGCCAGGAAGAACAGCTGACAGGCGGTCCCGCGCCCGCTCGGCCAAACCGGTCACGAAGGCCATGCGAGCGGTTGCCGGACTGGCGCGCAGATAGATCGACCTGGACTGTCCTGTCTGCCTGAACAAGATCCCGAGTCCGGCCCTAACGGCGGAAACGGGTCCGCCTGGATGAAGTGAACGGCAAGGGACCGCTCGGGCTCCGTCTGATCTCATTCATGTTCGCCCATGGGAGTTGATGAGGTAAACCTGGGCAGGGGCGATTGCCGGACCGCTGGCGTGCGCGGTACTCGGCATGCGGCGCCTGAGCCCGGTGTTTGACGACCCGGTTGTGGTGATCGGGGCCGGCACCATGGGCCTGCTGCTGCATGCCTTTTCATCACGTGCTCGTCACACTTTCCTGGTCGCCAATTACGTTCCGTCACCGATCGCGGTATCCCGCCCGCTACGGAGGCGATATGGATGCCGGACAGCTCGCCTGGGATCCAAGCCCAGGTCGGTCCTGATTGCGCCGGAGCAGGGTGGCGGTCTCGGTCGCGGCCCGGGCGCCCCCGCGCTCATGATCGCCCCGGCGGGCCCGCTGGGTAGCCTTGGCCCTGGGCCAGCTGCGGGCATGCCTGGCGCACAGGCACACTGGCCCTGTTGGCAGCGGCACGGATGTAAGCGATCGCCGCGAACAAGGCGTACTGCCAGAAGTCGTCGGTCTGCCACCAGGCGACCTCGTCGAGCAGATCCGGCTCGACGCCGCCGCGCAGCGCGGCCGCGGCCATCACGGCAAACTGGAACTTGTGGTTCTGCCGTCCGCGGAATGTGCACTCAGGGAGAAACCGCTCCTGGATCCCCTCCAGGGCCAGCGGCTCTTCCTGGCTGGCCCCGCACCACTCCAGCGCGTCGGCGGCCAGGCGGAGGAAGACCTCGCCCGGGAAGGTGTTGTTGCGAGGATGCAGGGGCGCGAGTTCGCTCACGAGCTCAAGGATCTCAATGTCGCGGGCAAGCCCGTCGAGCAGCATCCGCCGGGCGGCGGCCGCGTCCTGCGGCGTGGGCAGGTTCCCGGCAGGCATACCCAGACCGTAGGCCAGAACAGCTGCGGCTCGCCGGCGCTTCCGCACGGCCCGCCTGGGCGCCTCTTATCGTGGCCGGTAGGCATCGCGCCGGTTCGCGACCGCCAAGACTGTGACGACCCGCGTCCGGTCATCGACACTGGAGAGAGCACGGTAATCACCGCGCCGGGCTGACACGACGTCCTCGAAAGGCACGTCTAACGGCTTACCCAACGCCGGCTGATCTTCGGCCCGGACCGCAAACCCTGGCTCGCTCACGGATCCATGATAGACGGGCCAACCGGATTTGGCTGGTCGCAGACCGGAGTCGACTTGTTCGCCGCGGCCGTTCGCGTAGCCGCTATGCGTGTCAGTCCTGGACGCTCGCCTCGCCGTTACTGCCGCGCAGATTTGGTTGTTGCGCGTGCTCACTTCCGAACCGGTGGAGGCGGTGGACGGCGGGCCGACGTCGTGGGCTTGCCCGGCGGCGCGGGCGGGCAGCGGGCTGGCAGCGCCGGATGCTGCCGGAGCGGCACCGATGGGTGCAGGGGGTGCTTGACGTCCGGCCGTACCGGGCGCATAGTCCTATCTATGGTAGAAATACCTATCAGGGATAGGAAAGTCGAACGCCGAGAGGCAACAAGGGCCGAGATCCTCGACGCCGCCTGGGACCTGGTGCACCACGAGGGCCTGGGCGGGCTGAACCTGCGGGATCTGGCGCCACGGATCGGCATGCGAGCCCCGTCCCTGTATGAGTACTTCGCCTCCAAGCACGCCATCTACGACGCGATGTTCGCCCAGGGATACCGCCAGTTCGCGGAGGTCATCGCCGGGGCCCTGACCATGTCCGGCGAAGCGGGGCTGCGCGCGATGGCCCACCGGGCGATGGCGTTCATGGCCGATGAACCGGCGCGTTACTCGCTGCTGTTCCACCGGACCATCCCCGGGTTCACGCCCAGCCCCGAGGCCTACGCGCCGTCGGCCGAACAGCTGGAGCACACCCGGGCCTGGTTCGCCGCCAACGGCATGAACACCGGGGCGCTGGATCTGTTCACCGCGCTGATCACCGGGCTGGCCGGCCAGCAGATCGCCAACGACCCGGGCGGCGACCGCTGGATCCGTCTGGTGGACACCGCCGTCGACATGTTCCTCACCCACATCAAAGCGGCCGGCGGGACGCCCGCCGGCCACCCGAGGGAGCACGGTCATGACCCTGACCACGACCAGCGTGCGCACTATCCCGCCGATCCGGCATGACGAGGCGATGCAGCTCGCCGCCACCGAATACCAGCGCTTCACCGCGCTGCTGCGCGGCCTGGCCCCCGGCGATTGGAACGCCCCGACGGTATGCGACCGCTGGGACGTGCAGGCCATGGTCGCCCACGTGCTGGGGGCGGCCGAAGCCTGCGCCTCCATCGGGGAAAACATCCACCAGATGCGCCTTGGCCACCGGGTGCAACGCCAGCTCGGCCTCGGCCACATCGTGCACGGCGCCAACGAGGTCCAGGTCCGCGAGCGCGCCCGCCTCGGCCCCGCCGAGCTGACCGGCCGGTGGGCCGGCGCCGTTCCGCGTGCCCTGCGCGGCCGGCGCCGGTTCCCGCCATTCCTGCGCCCGGTGCGCATCAGCTTCGAGCCGCCGCTCGGCAAGCGGCCGCTGGCCTACCTGATGGACATCGTCTACACCCGCGACGTATGGATGCACCGCGTCGACATCTGCCGCGCCACCGGCCGCCAGCCCGCCCTCACCGCCGCCCACGACGGCCGGATCCTCGCCGACATGGTCACCGACTGGGCCAGCACCCACCACCACGCCTTCACCCTTCACCTCAGCGGACCCGCCGGCGGCAGCTACACCGCCGGAAACAACGGCCCCGCCCTCGACATCGACGCCATCGACTGGGCCTGGACCATCTCCGGCCGCGCACCCGGCAGCGGCCTGCTCGCCGACCCCCTCCCCCTATAGCAAGAAGTTCCTCCTCGACGCCGAGGAGCCGCTTGCTGTCCACACCGGCATGCGCCACCTGTTCAGCGCAGTGTCCGAGGCGATCAGCTGGGTCATGCCGCTGAGGCGGGCTGCGCTGGATCGGCTTCGGCCCCGTCGAGGCCGATGAGTGCGGGGGCGGCGAGAACCCCCAATCGCGGTCTGCGGGGGCTGCGGCGCTCAGCGCTGCTCGACCACCATCAGCGAGTGGCCGGTGGGATCCCGCAACCAGAACATCGGCGGCACCGGGTCGCCCATCCGCGACACCTCCGGGTCAACATCCAGCCCGCGGGACCGCAAAGCGGCGTGAGTGGCATCGATGTCGCCGGTGGTCAGCGTGATCCCGGTCTCCACCGGCCTGACCTCGGTCCCGGGCCGCGGCGGTGCCAGCGCGATCCCCGCCGTCCCCTCCGGCGGGTAGACCTCCACCCAGCGGTAGCCACCGCCAAACGGCGTGTCGGTGCGCTTTTCGAAGCCGATCGACTCGTAGAACTCGATCGCCTTGTCCTGGTCGGCCGTCGGAACACACACCAGGCTGATCTGGCGGATGCCGGTCGTTGCTGCGCTAGTCATCCTGCACCTCCTGCAGTTGCGGTTGCTGCACCTACGACCGGTTCGACCGGGAAAAGTCATCGGTCGGCCCATCCTGGTGCCAAACAGTAAGCTACGGGACCCTAACCGGGAGCGTCACACGCGGCGGTCACAGGCGACTCAGTTCGTTAAGGCGCCGTAGCCGCCGATATGCGTGGTCGCCCTGGTGCCTTAGCTCGACGTTCGTGCCGTACGCGAACGGGCAATATGCGTGCCGATGAGCCGGCGGTGGTCGCGGATGCTCAGCGGTACTGGTGGCCGCCGTGGTACATCCCTTTCACGGCGCCGGTGCGAGGGCGCCGCCCGGCGGGGCCGCCCGGCTGTGGCTGCCTGGTCAGCACGGCTGCTGTCTCATGAGCCGAAGGCCTCCAGGAACGCGGCCCGGCTCATCGGCGCCGGGATCGGGCGGCCGGGCTTGGTGTCGGGGTCGCAGACTCCGGCGCCCCACGGGTCCTCCCACATCGCGTGCCAGCCGAACAGCGAGCACCCGCAGATGAAATCGGCCATGGCGCGGACGAACACCGCGTTGTCGCCGCCGCCGAGGTACCTGCTGCCGGTCTTCCACAGCACCAGGCCCCACTCGGGGAACGACAGGGGCTTGCCATGGTTGAGCGCGAGGGAATACCAGCCGCGCAGCGAGTCCCACTGCGTCAGCATGATGTCGAGCACCTGCTGCTGCTGCGCGGTGGTCGTGCCCGCGGCGTTCCCGGGGTAGATCTGCGCCCCGGCGCTGTTCTTCTGCGTCCAGTCGTAGACATCGACGCCGATCTCATCGACATAGCTGTCACCGGGGTAGCAGCTCTCGGTGCCCTTGGCCGTCAGATTGCCGGCACCGAGGGCAGGGTTCCAGCAGAACCGGAACGCCGCGCCGGGCAGTCCGCGCAGCACGGTAACGACGTGGCTGTACCCGGCGATGTACGACGCCTGACCGCCTTCTGCGACTTGCCACGGGTACCAGTTGCCGTTGAACTCGCGGCCGATGCGCAGCAGCGCGCCGCCCAGCCCGAGGGCGATCAGGCGGTTGCCGAGCGCTTTCCAGCGCGCGTCGTTGACGCCGTTCGCCTCGTCGGCCCATGTCTTGCCGCCACTGCCAGCCGACACCCCGCAGCACGCGGGCACACCGAGCGCCAGCTGCCGCTGCCCGAGCACGCCCTGCCACACGCTCACGTCGGCTGTGCTGGTCAGGTGCCCGTTCTCAAACTGCGCCCACGAGGTGGGCTGCTCGGCCATGAAGTCCGCCACCTTCTGCACTTGACGGCCGATGAAGTTCTCGTAGACGCCGATCGCGGAGATTCCGCAGCCGCGCCCGCGGTAAACCCCGATCGGGATGCTCGCGCCTGGTGTGCTCACAGCCATGCCTCCGTCGATGACCCAGCGGCGCAGTGCCGATGCCCGGCAATCCCACTGCACCGGTAGCAGCCCAGTGCGGGCCCACGGGCTAACCAACGCCGAAGCCCCGGCCGAACCTGACAGGTTCGCCGGCCGGTTCAGCCCGGGGACGACCGCGGCCGCCATCGGGAAAACTGCAGTGGCGTCAGCCTATTCGCAGGCGAATCGGGGGGCGTGCCGTCGCGGCCGTTCTCCAGGCAACAGACAAGGGCACCGCTATCATCACCAGCCTCATAGACGGAGCGACGGACCCGCGCCGATACGCCCATGAGGGTCTCCTTCTTCTGCGCGCCCGGTTCTTTCCCCGCCGAAACGGCGGGACCGGCGTCGCTGACCCAAGACAACCTTGCTGACGGCCGAGCCGGAGAATGCCGGCAGTCACGGAGCGTGGTCGGCCTGTGCTGCGGGCCTGCACGTAGAACCGCCTATGCACGCCAGCTTCGGTATGCGGCGATGCCGTCGGCATCGCGCCGAAGAGTATGATACGCGCCCAGCCATCCACAAAATGGCTTCAATAGGCGGCCGTTCCGATTCGGCGATCCGTTGTCCGGCTGAGACGTCGGAGGTGTTACGCCCAGTGGTCGCAGTTACCTATTTGCGATCCTTATCGGCAGCCGCCTGGGTCCCCATGTTCCCGGCGGGCCGTCGAACACCCCTGGCAGGGGCGTGTTGCAGGTCGCGCAGCGGCCGTCGCCGGTGAGCCGCCAGGCGCCCAGCCGGTACCAGTCGCGCTCGATCACCAGCGTGCCGCAGTGGTGGCAGCGGGTGCTCTGTCCGGCCGGGTCGTGGACGTTGCCGGTGTAGGCGTAGCGGACGCCATTGTCCAGGGCGATGCGCCGGGCCCGGGCCAGCGTCGCCGGCGGGGTGGGCGGCCGGTCCCGCATCTTGAAGTCC
>Ga0181518_10002419_pt1 | contig 17954 bp, 15 predicted proteins | sample PEATcosm2014_Bin_28_FD_119751 | JGI IMG/M metagenome (GOLD analysis project Ga0181518, IMG submission 119751) | Peatland microbial communities from MTU Mesocosm Facility, Houghton, MI, USA - PEATcosm2014_Bin01_60_metaG | ecosystem: Environmental > Terrestrial > Soil > Wetlands > Peat | place... | reverse complement strand
TTGCAGGTTGCCGAAGCTGGGCGTCCGCATGTGCACGCGGTAGGGCTTGGCCGTCCCGTCGCTCACCACGTAGAAGCCCAGCTCCCCGCGCGGCGATTCAATCGCCTGGTAGACTTCTCCCTCGGGCACCCGGAAGCCCTCGGTCACGATCTTGAAATGATAGATCAGCGCCTCCATCTGGGTCTTCATCTTTTCGCGATCGGGCAGCACCACGTGCTGGTTCTCGGCCTTCCACGGCCCCGCAGGCATGCCGTCCATGGCCTGCCGGACGATGCACACGCTCTGCCGCATCTCTTCCATGCGCACCTGGTAGCGCGCGTAGACGTCGCTCTCAGTGCGGGTGGGCACTTCGAAATCGAACTTCTCGTAGCTCGAGTAGGGTTCGTCCTTGCGCGCGTCGATCTTCAAACCCCCGGCCCGCAGCATGGGCCCGGTGACGCCCAGGTCCAGCATGTCTTCGAGCGTCATAACGCCCACCCCGCGGGTCCGGCCGATCCAGATGGGGTTGGAGGTGAGCAGGTCTTCATACTCGTCGATGCGGCTGGGGAAAATGTCGATGAATTTCTTGACCCGCTGGTGCCAGCCGCGCGGAGGCTCCAGCGCCAGCCCGCCAATGCGGAAGTAGCTGGTCATCATCCGCTGCCCGGAGAACATCTCGAAAATGCGCAGAATATCTTCGCGCTCGCGGAAGCAGTAAAGGAACACGCTCATGGCGCCGATATCCAGGGCGTGCGTTCCCAGCCAGACCAGGTGGCTGTTCAGCCGCGTGAGTTCCGTGAGCATCACCCGCATCCACTGGGCCTGCGGCGGAATCTCCAGTTCCAGCAGCTTCTCCACCGCCAGGCAGTAGCCCAGGTTCATCGAAAGCGGCGCCAGGTAGTCCACGCGGTCCGTCAGCGTAACCGCCTGCTGGTAGGTCTTGACCTCGAACTCTTTCTCGATGCCGGTGTGCAGGTAGCCGATATCCAACTGGCAGTTGACGATGTTTTCCCCGTCGAGATCCAACACCAGGCGCAGCACGCCGTGCGTCGAAGGGTGCTGAGGCCCCATGTTCAGGACCATCCGCCGGGGGCCGGTTGGCGCCTGCTCGCCTTCCGCCGCGGCGGCCGTCTGCTCCCGGATTTCCGGCGCGCTCATGGCCTAAACCCTCGCCCCGGTGACCGGGTAGTCTTTACGCAGCGGGTGGCCTTCCCAGTCGTCCGGCAACAGGATGCGCCGCAAATCGGGATGATTGACGAACTTGATCCCGAAAAGGTCGAATACCTCGCGCTCGTACCAGTCCGCCGAGCGCCACACCGAAGTGACCGATTCGATCACCGGGTCCTCGCCCCGCACCCGGCACTTCAGCCGCAGCCGCTGGTGGGGCTCGATCGAGTGCAGGTGATAGACCACTTCGAACCGCGGTTCCGCCGGATAGCGGTCCACCGCCGTCACCGTGCTCAGACGCACGAACTTCCGATCGTACTTGAGGAATCCGCACACGCTCACGATCTTGGCCGGAGGCGTTTCGAGCGTCAGTTCCTTGCGGTCGTAGTGGCCGCCCCTCACCGCGCCGGCGTCAAACGCCTCCACGGCCGCGGCCACGGGATGCTCTCGCAAATTGTCGGGCAGCATTTCGAATCGGTTACAACTTCCGTCTGGAGCGGTCCGGCTCCGCCCAATCCAGCGCGCCTTTTTTCCAGATGTAGAAAAACCCGGAAAGGATCAAGATCGCAAACACCAGCATCTCGACGAACGCCAGCATCCTCAGCTCGCGATACACCACTACCCAGGGATAGAGGAAGATGGCTTCGATATCGAACAGAATAAACAGCATCGCCACCAGGTAGAACTTTACGCTGAAGCGCTGTCGCGCGTCGCCCGTCGGCGTGATGCCGGATTCGTATGGAATGTCCTTGACCCGGTTGCGAACACGTTTCCCCAGCACGAACGACGCACCCAGCAACCCCGCCGCCAAAGCCATCGCCACCAGAGCCTGCACCAGCACCGGGAAATACAGATCCGTGTAGGACTCGGGCATGAAACTTGACTATAATTGGTGTAAAAGAGGGGTGTCAACCACGCATGCCCATCGATATCGTTGTGAATGGCCAGCCCCAATCCGCTCCCGAAGGTCAGACCCTCCTGGGCCTGCTCGACCAGTTGCAGTTGGACCCCGCACGCGTGGCCGTAGAACTGGACCGGCGCATTATCAAGCAGCCACAATGGGCCGAAACCATCCTCCGCCCCGGCGCGCAGCTTGAGATCGTGCAGTTCGTCGGCGGCGGGTAGGGACTTGCGCGTCTGCGTTGCTTGCGAGCGACCGTTTACGAGAAGCTTCGAATGGCGCTCACTTCGCTGTCATGCACGTCGAATACGGTGTAGAGCTTCGTGATTTGCAGCAGATCCCTGACCCGTTTGGTGAGGTTGAGCAGCTTCAACTGCCCGCCCCCGTTGGTCACCGTGGTGAAGGCCGACACCAGCTCCCCGATTCCCGAGCTGTCGATGTAAGATACCTCTCCCAGGTTGAGCAGGATCTTCTTCTGGCCCTTGCTCACCATCTCGCGCACGCTGTCGCGCAATGTGCTGGAACCCTCACCCAGGGTGATCCGCCCCGCCACATCCACCAGGCTTACGTCGCCGACTTGCCGAATATTTAACTTTACACTCACCGAACATTCCTCCAGGCTGAAAGCTTTCGATTCTACTTGGACACCATGTACTTGACCAAAGTTACTTCGGTTCCCGCGGGATCCAGGCGCCGGACTTGAAATTCGTCCATGAACGAACGGACGAGAAAAAGGCCGCGTCCGGAAGTGCACATCAGGTTCTCCGGCAACCGCGGGTCGGGAAGGCAGGAATAATCGAACCCATCGCCTTCGTCCGCGATTCGCACCGTAAATCGCTCCCTGTTGTTGGCCACCGAGAACCGCACCTTCTTGTTGGCGTTGTACCGGTTGCCGTGCACCACCGCGTTCACCATCGATTCCCGCACCGCCATGCCGATCTTCATCACGTCGTCTTCGTCGAAACCCGCCCGTTGAGCCGCGCCCACTGCCAGCTCCTCGGCGCTATCCACGCTCCCCAAAGTGGAATCCAGAAACCGTTCTACAGTTTCCCGTGTCTGGCGCGCGTCTTCCCCCATACATAGAACGGCCAGGATGCGTGGCCAAAGCGAATCGTCAGAATAAATTACCGCCTTGCAAAAGTCAAGAAGGGTCCCGCCGCGTTCCCCTCGCCGAAGACCGGCCCCCTTATTGTAATCCCTTACAGCGTGGCTCGGATTCCGCGCCGCGTTTGTCACGATTGCCGCGAATTTGCATCTCTAAGGTGTGGGAGCCATCATGGAAGTCCGCATTCAACATCTCGGTGACGTCATGTTCCAAGCCAGCGCGCGGGGTCATCGCGTGGTCTGCGACCAGCCGCCTGATAACGGCGGATCGGACAGCGGCATGACGCCGCCGGAGTACCTGCTCGTCTCGCTGGGGACTTGCGCGGGGGTCTACGCCGCGCAATACCTAAAGACCAGATCTCTGCCGGCCCAGGGCCTGGAAATCAAGGTGACCGCGGAGAAAATCGCGCAACCGGCGCGGCTGGGACGCTTCCGGATTGAGGTGACTGCGCCGGCCGTCGATGCTCGCCACCAAGCCGGTATCTTGCGGGCGGTGAAGGCGTGCCTGATCCACAATACCCTCCTGAATGCGCCCGAGATCGAAACCGTGGTGAACGTGCCCGTGGAAGCTCACGCCGGCTGAGGGCTGCCGCACCGGCTGCGCCCCCCAAGCACGTTACAATCGTGGCGTGGACCGGCAGGAAGAGACCGAACTGGCGCGCGCTCTCATCGCCGGCGAGCCGCTAGCCTTCGAAAGATTCGTGGAACATTTCCGATCCAAGGTGTTTCACTACAGTTGGCTCATGTGCGGCCGGCCGGAGGACGCCGAAGAAGTGGCGCAGGAAACGCTGCTCAAGATCTTCGAGAGTTTCGCCCAGCTTCGCGAGCCGGAGCGTGTGCGGTCCTGGGTCTTCCGCATCGCCAAGAACGCCTGCCTCATGCAGCGCCGCAAGAGTGTTTTTGCCCCGGCCCACGAGCTTTCGCTCGACCAACTCGATCCCGCTGAAGAAGTGGCCGATCAAGCCCGCCCGCCGGACCTCGACCTGCTGCGCTCCGAGTTGCGCAATGTCCTGGATCGCGTCATCGCGGAGCTTCCCCCGGCTTACCGCGCCGTGGTGTTGCTGCGCGACATCGAAGAACTCTCCACGGAAGAGACCGCCCAGATCCTGGATCTGACCACCGATGCGGTAAGAACCCGGCTGCACCGCGGCAGGCTTGCCATGCGGCAGACCCTCGATTGCTATCTCCACAACCATTGCCTGGAAGACCAGCCCAGCCCCAATCCTGCCGCTTTGAGCCAGGAAGAGCGCGCGGAACTATATTCCATGTGGCGGAACAAGGCCGCCGCCAAATAGCTTTCAGCCGTCAGCTTTCAGCTTTCAGCTAAAACAAGAGCGCCACCGCGCGCTCTTGGGCTTACGAGGGCAACTGCTTCAACAGGCTTGGGAACATCGCCTGGATCATCTGAACTCCCATGGCGGTGGCGGCGCCGATGTTGTCGTCGCGGACCGGCACCACGATCTTCACCAGGGAAGTATCGCTGCGATGGTAGCGAATGGCGTCCACCACCAGCCAGAGCTTGGCCCAGTACTCACTGGCGACGATGCGGTTGTGGGTCTGGTACCAGTACAACACCACGCTTCTGTCGTCTCCGTGCTCCACCACATACCGGTTCGTCACGATGGGCCCCTTCCAGCCGGAAACGCCGATGGTCTGCCTCCCAGTTTCCACGGGATCCCAACCCGAACCAGGCAGACAGTTCTTCGGAGAGTGCGGCGTCTGGCCATACCGCTGCGTCTTGAAGTACGCGATGAACAGGTAGGCGTAGCCGGTTCGGGAGGGGTTGACGTACACTCGGTTAAGCGTGTCGTCGGCTTTCAAGATGTCCTGGATTTCCTTCTCGACCGGCACATCCCGCGCCATTGCCCATCCACCGAACGCGGGCGGAAAAAGACTCAGCGGTGAGACCACCGGCACCCGCTCTGAGCGCGAGGCGATGGCGTAAAACGCGGTAGCCTGAAGCAGCAGCACGGCCGTCAAGACGCGCGCATACCGGTTGCCCGGAAAACTCATGACTCTCTCCTGGCCTCCACGTAATTCGTAGCGCGGGTGATCAATTGGTGGAAGAGAATCAGGATTCCCAACGCCACCATGAAAATGACCCAGCCTTCAGCGTTGTGGAAAAACCCCGCGGCCGCTTCCGGTTTCACCTGCGTCAGCACCCCGGTTATGGTGACGCGGCTGCTGTTCGCCACAATGGCAATCGGGACGGTCGAGAAAAACAGCACCACGCGAATCCAGGTCTTCTTCTCGAAAAAGTATCCGTAAACCAGCGATAGAAAAGTCAGCGAAAGCAGCGAGCGGATACCGCTGCACGCTTCCACCACCGAGAGCCGCTGGTTGGGCAGCTCGAGTATGTTGCCTTCCCTCAAGACGGGAACCGACATCAAGGTGAGCGCTCCATCCGCCAGGCGGCTGGCCACAAGCTGCAGCGGAAAGGTGATCTGGTTATAGATCACGTCGTCAATCGGCACCATGAAAAACAACAGGAATAGCGGGAACGCCAGCTTCTTGAGCATCAAGTCGCCGCCCAGGAGCCAGACCACGCCAATCAGCACGATCACGAAAGACGTGCGCGCCAGGAATAACTCCACGCCCAGAGTACCAACGATCAGTTGGACCCCGCCAAGAATGACGACGACCAAGCCCCACCAGTTCGGTTGGGGCTCGATTGCCAGCAATTCGTCCCGCTTCTGCCAGACGATATATCCGGCGATGACGGGCACGAAGAACCCATGGCCCATGTCGGCATCCGCGCCCCATTGCCTGACCAGGGCCCTCAAGACCGGAGCGTAGCACGCCATCGTCAGCAGGCCGAACCAGGCAATGTTCCCCCACGCGAATTGAGCCTTGCGCATGGCTTCCGGAGCCGCAGTCATACGAGCGCCACTCAATCATGATAGCAGCGTCCTTGGTGAACAGCGGTCGTGCCCGAGAAGGCGAGCGTTCTGGCCCAACCTCTGTCGATGCCAGCTACTCATCAAGATTTCTTATGGCCCTGATTGAAAACTCCATTGCCGCTTTGACGGCCCTGTCACGGCTTCCTCATGCCTTCCTCACACGCCACCGTTCATAATACTTTCAGCGTACGGTTCCGTCCTCCCCGTTGAGGTCTGCAATCAGCAAATATCAGAAAGCACGGGCCCAAGGCACGGTATGTGTGTCCGCTCGGTCCCAACAAGGAGATCACAAATGAATTCACGCAGTATTACACGAATGGTTTTGGGAACCCTCGCGATTGGGTGTATGTTGATAAACTTGCCGGCGAACCTTCGCGCGCAGTCCACCTTCGGTTCTGTGCGCGGGAGTACGCTGGATCAAAGCGGCGCGGCCATTCCCAAGGCGGCTATCACGTTGCACAGCCTCGACGAGAACACCAATCTGATGGTAGTGAGTGACGACAGCGGAAATTTCGCATTCGAGAATCTCAAGCCCGGTCATTACACCATCACGGCCACCAAGGAGGGTTTTGCCGCTTCGGCTGTCAACCGGTTGGAATTGGCGGCCCGCCAGACCTTGCGACTGGATGTCGCTTTAGCCGTGGCGGCCCAGGCGCAGTCCGTTGAAGTCACTGAAGCGGCCACCAGCGTAAACACGGAAAACGCCACGCTTAGCGATTCCAAAATCAACACCGACCTAACCCAGTTGCCGATCAACTCCCGAAGCGTGTCCTCCAGCCCTTTGGCGGCTCTAGCCGTATCTCCCTCCGTGACCAGGGACTCGCAGGGGAATATGGCCGTGGGTGGCGCGACGGCGGCACAGGTGGGCTTCTCCGTGGATGGAATTTCGACGGCCAACGTGCGCCTGAACGGCTCGCTCCAGGACGCCTACCCATCCATGGAAAACATCGCCGAGATGAAAGTCACGGCGTTCAACAACAATGCGGAATTCGCCCAGATCGGCGACGTGACCTTCGTCACGAAGAGCGGAACGAACGATTGGCATGGCAGCGCGTTTGAGTATTTTCAGGATAGCGGCATGGATGCCAACGTTCTGAATTTCTCGACCAAGGCGCCGCGGACCTTCAACACCTTCGGCGCCAGCCTGGGCGGCCCCGTCACAATCCCGAAGGTCTACCATGGAAAAGACAAAACGTTCTTCTTCGCGGATTATGAGCAGAACCGAAAATCCCAGTCCTACCCGGAGCAGCTTCTGGTGCCGACAGCGGCGGAGAGAAACGGCAATTTGAACGATCTTGTGAATGGTCTTGGGAATGGCCCGGTGCTGAATCCCTTCACGGGCACGGGTTTTCCGAACAACACGATCCCCAGCGGCTCGTGCCAGTTCTGTATCAATCCCGTGGCTCAGGCCGTGCTGAACTACTATCCTCTGCCCAACGCCAACCTGGGCGTCCTGAACCCTTCCTATAACTATCAGACCCTGGTGCCCACCCCATCGAATTCCGATGCCGTCGATATCAGGCTCGATCACAACATCACTTCCAAGCAGCAGCTCTATGTCCGCTATAGCTTCAAGAACGCCTTTTACACCGAGTTCAACAACGCCGGCGTCATTGCACCCGCAGGTGTGTTTTTGCCGAGCGACGGGGCTAACGAGCAGAACCGCAGCCTGGTGGTTTCCTACAACTATTCGATTGCCCCGCGTTTACTGAACGAATTCCGTTTCGGGTTCACCAATTACAACGAGAATGACACGTTCCCCATCGAAGGAGCCCAGGCCATTTCTCAACTCGGGCTGAACTTCGATCATCCAGTAAACATTGGCGCGCATCCCACGGCTGATGCCTTCCCGACCTTCAATTTCGCCGACGGCTCGGTTACCTCGATCGGGCAGGACCGGGTTGGACCAACCATTTCGGGAAACACGCAATTCACCGACAACCTCACTTACATCCGGGGCAAGCATACGCTTCGATTTGGAGTGGATGCCCGCAGAGAGCATTACAACGCCCTGATGTATTTCGCCCCGTCGGACGACTTTGGCCAGTTCACCTTCAGCGGTTCGCTCACCAACTACTCTTTCGGCGACTTCCTTCTGGGCACGCCGAACCCGTCTTACTTCGCGGTCACGGGCCCACAAATGGATGCACACACCGTGCAATGGGGCGTATACGGTCAAGACGAATGGCAGGTGAACAGCCATCTCACGGTCAATTTCGGGTTACGGTGGGAGCACCTTCCGGCGTTTCAGGAAAGCAATGGCGATATAGCTACCTTTTTGTCAACGCCGAACAACGTGACCGTCGTCGTTCCGGACAAATTCTATAACTTTATCGCAAACAATCCTGTCTTACAGCAGATATACACTGGTTTTCTTCAGGGATTCAACGCATGTTCGCTTGCGGGTAAGACCTCGTTGCTCCCGTGTTCGAACATCGAGACCGCCAGCCAGGCCGGCCTTCCGCAGGGTCTGAGGTTTACGCCGCCGCACGATTTTGACCCGCGCGTCAGCATCGCCTGGCGGCCATTCAACAACAACAAGACGGTCATTCGCGCCGGCTTTGGCATCTACACCATGACGACTCTTGGCCCCATGTCTTTCAACAGTGGCATCATCGCCCTCTCGGATCTACTGACCTACAACAATTCTGTCACGAACGGTGCTGCGGCGTTCCAGTTTCCGCAAACGTCCCCTCCGGGCGCGGCGGCAAGTTTAGGCGGCGGCGATTTCGAGGAAGGAAACAATCCACAGTGGAAGGATCCTTCGTCAGCGCAATGGAACTTGACCGTGGAACGGGAAGTGACACCCAACACGACGATCCGGTTGAGCTACACCGGCCAAGCCGGCTACCATCTTCCCATCACCATAGACCTGAACCAAATTCCGGCGAGCACGACCCCCTACACCATTCCGAACAACGGATACTCAGTCGTCGATCCCCGTGCGCCCTACCAGAACTGGAATTTGTTGATGGATTCGGAGAGTATTGGGACTCAAAGCTATCAGGCGGGCACAGCCGAACTCCAACATAGGGTGGGGCATGGGCTGATGTTTCAGGCGAACTACACCTTCGTGAAAAATATCAGCGACGCGCAAGGCAGCGATGCGCCAACCGCATACGCCGGCGAAGAGCCCTATGCGGTGGAGATTGCCAACCGCTTCGATATCCCGTACGACCGCGGCAACGTGGTGGGAACGCCGCGGCAACGTGTCCTGCTGACGGGTGCGTACCAACTGCCGTTCGGAGCTGGGAAGTTTTTGCACGGACCCGGGTTCGTGAACCCCGTTATTGGAGGCTGGACTGTGAGCACGGTTACGACGCTACAAACAGGTCAGTGGCTGACGGCTACGATGCCGGCGACCGACGATCAATCGAACACCAATATGATCGTGCGAAACACCGGCGGGGCCATTGCGCGTCCGGATTGCATGGGAAACCCATACGCCAACCAGACTTCTCAAGGCCTTTTCAACATCAATGCTTTCGCTCTGCCGCCAGCCAACGCCGGACGGTTTGGGAGCTGCGGCGTCGGTAACTTGCAGGGTCCTCACATGATCGACGTGGACATGGGTCTGGCCAAGGTGATCCAGATGAAGGACCGCTACCGGCTGCGCTTCGAAGCTACCTTCACAAATGTTCTGAATCACTCCAATTTCGCGCCGCCCGCCGTGAACGTCGGTAATCCCGCTACCTTCGGGATCTTGCAAGCCGCACTGCCCCAAGGCTCCGGAGGCAATCGTACGGGACAACTTGCATTGCGGTTCGACTTCTGAGTGGGCGTCGACGGGCGACCCGTGGCTACACGCGCAACGCCCGGCTGGGGTCGGTGGAGGCGGCCCGGCGGGCGGGGACGTAGCTGGCGAACAAGGCGACAACCGTGAGCACGACCGCCACCACGGCAGACGTCCCAAGGTCCCCGGCTTTCACGCCGAATAAAAGGCTACTCAGGACCTTGGTCACACCATAAGCCAGCGCTAACCCGAGAGCTACGCCTGTGCCGGCCAGCTTCATTCCCTGGCTCATGAACAAGCGCACCATTTGGCCGCGACTGGATCCCAGCGCCATGCGGATACCAATCTCTTGCAGGCGCTGCTCCACGGAGTAGGACATCAGGCCGTAAATGCCGATCGCCGCCAACAGCAGGGCGATGCCGGCGAAAATGCTTAACAAAAACATGTTGAAGTTCTGCCGGGCCATCGATTGAGCTAACACCTGCTCCATGGTTTTCTCGCTGGAAACGGTGATCATGGAATCGACCGCGCGGAATTCGCGCTCGATGGCACCGCGCAATCCCATGGGGTCGCGTGCGGTCCGCACCGCCCAGGCCGTGGGGATCACGCTGTTCGCCAGGGCGGTCAGCCCTTCCGGGATCTGGTTCTGCGGCAGGTACATCACTGACCGAGCACCATTAGCGAGGCCGGTTTCGTGGGTGGTCGCGACCACGCCCACGATCTGTCGTGGCGGATCGTCAAACTGCGGTCCCAAGCCCCTGCCAATGACGATCACCTGTCCGACGGGATCTTCCTTGGGCCAATACTGTTTGGCCATTTTGTCGTTAATGATGACCACGGGGAGAGAGTTGCCGGTGTCCGTTTCGCGGAAAACGCGCCCGCGCAGCAGCGGAATCCGGAATACCCGGAAATAGTGCGGTGAGACCCAGCGGTATTGCTCGTCGCCGTTATACTGGTCTCCCTTCGCCGGGGTCTTCCCGACGATGTTGAACGGCAGATCGATTCCGCCGTTCCCCGCCGCTGGAAGCATCACGGTCATGGTTGCCGCCTCGACGCCGGGAAGGCCTTCGATGCGGTCGACGACCTGTTTGCTGAAGGCGGAAGCCTTGGCGGTGGTGGAGTAGGAGCCGCTGGACATCGAGGCCTCCATGGTGAGAATGCCGTGCGTGTCAATGCCAGGATTCACGGCGCTCAGCCCCTTGAATGTGCGGATCATCAGCGCCGCGCCCACCAGCAGCACCAGCGCCAGGGCGATTTCGGCAACCACGAGAACGCTGCGCGCCAGATTCTGGCGCCGCCCGGTGCCGGGCCGGCCGCCGCCTTCCTTGAGGCTGGATGCCAGATCCGGGTTGGAAACATGTATGGCCGGCAACAGACCGAAGAGGATTCCGGTCAAAAGGGCAATGCCGATGGTGAATACGGCGACGCGCCAATCCAGCGGCGGCACCACGGTCGAGATGCCGTCGGCGGCAGTCAGGCGCGGAATATTTCCCGGGACCAGCGACAGCAGCACGCGAACACCCCAGGAGCCCAGGCCGAACCCGAAGGCGCCGCCGATGCCGGCAAGCAGCACGCTCTCGGTGAGAAGCTGGCGGAGCACGCGCCCCCGGCTCGCGCCCACCGCGGCACGCACCGCCATCTCGCGCTGGCGCACGGCCGCCCGCGCCAGCAACAGATTGGCCACGTTGGCGCAGGCGATCAACAACACGAACACCACGGCGCCCAGCAGGACCAGCAGGGCGGTTCTGATTTCACCGACCATGGCCTCCTGCATAGGCGTAACGCCGACGCTTTCCGTTTTGTCCATCCACTTGGGATAGGCGCGGCGAAATTCCTCGCCCACAATTCTCATGGCGGCTCGCGCCTGCTCCAGGGTCACACCCGGCTTCAGGCGGGCGGCGACCGCCAGATAGTGGCCCTGATTGGTGCTGTTGGGATCGGCCTGCATCGGAACCCACAGATCCGCCGGCGGATCGGACTCGAAGCCCTTGGGAAGGATGCCGATCACCGTGTACGGTACGCCATTCAATGGAATCGCGCGGCCCAGCATTGCCGGGTCGGAGTTAAACCGCCTTTGCCACAAATTGAAGCTCATCACCGCCAGGGCCGGGCCGTTGGGCACATCCTCGGCGGCGGTGAACACGCGGCCGCGTATTGGCGAGACTCCGTACACCTGGAAGAAACCGTGGGAAACGCCGAGTACCTTGACTTGTTCGTGCCGATCTTCGCTGCCAAGGTTCATGCCGGGACTGGACTGGCCATACAGCGCCATTGCTGCGAAGACCTGGTTGTGCGTCCAGACCATGTACTTGGGGATGGAGATGGAATCGCCGTGACCATTCGGAAATTGACGGTGGACGTGGACGATGCGGTCCGGCTGGAAGTACGGCAAAGGCTTCAACAGCACGGAATCCACGACCGTGAAGATGGCGGTATTGGCTCCGATGCCCAAGGCCAGTGCGGCGATGGCGATGGCCGTGAATCCAGGGCTCTTGCGGAGCAAGCGAACGGCGTAGACCAGATCAGCGGCAAAGGTACCCATGGAAAGGGAGAACGCACGCCGGCCGGCGAAGGTTCCCGAAACAGTTTGGGTGCATCAGGCGTAAGCGGAGAGATCCTCTTCCAGCGGACGCCGATTGCGGCCCAGGTTGGGAGGCAGGTCCAGCATGGGGCCTCGCCACTCCAGCATGATGTCCGTGTCGGCGTGAAGCCGATACTTCTTTTGCACCTCGGCGATCCTGGCGCCAACCACGTCGATCTTGGAAAGATCGTATTGACCAAGGCCGGCCTGGTAGGCGTAGTTGAGATAGCCGGGCCAACTGGCGTCGATTCCCATGCACTCCAGGCCCACGCGATCCACCGCCAGAAAATCCGTCGAGGCCAAGGCGATCCGATGCGCCACCGGGGTGCCTGACTGGGGACCGTTCCCTTCCATCCCCTCGTGCCCGTCCACGACCCCGATTCCCCAGTTGGTGGGAAGCATGCGCAGGGTGGCCATATACATGTTGTAGTTGCCCGCCCGGACGCCTACGTGAAACTTGCGCTTTTCGCTGGCGGCGTTCATCCACGCCGGTTGGCCAGGGGTTGGTGGAGTTCCGGGGGGAGGAGACAGCGCCGCTGCCACGACTATGTTCTTGACCGCCATGGTTGCGACCACGAAGTTGTGCGTCTTCAGTATGGCCGCGGAAATGACGAAAGCATCGGGATCCACGAATCGAGCTCCCAACCGGATGGGGATCACATGCATGTCGTAGTCGATACCGTGGACGAGCCCCCAGTGGCTCTGTTCCTCGTTGGGAATCTCAAACTTAAAGTCCATGGACTTGTACTCGGCGAAGACCTTGTCCCAGCCGAACTTACTGACGGCCTGCTTGCCCGGAACATCCCCGGTATCTCCGAACACCACGGGACCTTTGAAGCGGGGAGCCAGGTAGTCGAGGATTCCTCGGACGGCGTCGGGCTGGGTGCAGCCAAGCAGCCGTTCAGCCGATTGGATACCATTGGGTTTCAAGAAAACGTACTTCTTGGCCTTCAGAGCAGGCCGGATCTGGTCGTCGATCGCGACCAGCGCATCGTAAATGTTCTGGCGCCGGTTTTCACCCTTGATCAGAGACACTTTGGAGCGGCGATCGAAATACTGGAAATACTTGGCGGCATCGGCAGTGCCCAGACGGGGGTCCGCCCGCTTCTCAGGCGGCGTCTGCTGCGCTCTTAAAGCCAGCCCTTGGGCGGTGGCAACCGCCCCCGCACGGGCAAAGAAAGATCTGCGTGTAACCGACATGGCTCAATGACCTCCTCTCGGTCCTGAACGACCGGCCTCTGCCCGTGTCCCCAGGTCCGGGTCACAGCTGGCAGCGTCTTCTGCCCTTCGGTGATTATAGCAACCGTTCGCCTGATGACCTGCGGCCATTTTGGTCTCAACGTCATTTTGGTCTCAACGTCATTGACAATCCCGCGTCGCTGCTTTAGACTTTGGCTGCTGTAGGAGAAGAAAGAGATGAAAAGACTGCCTGTCGCGCTGTGCTTCGCGGCCCTTTTGGCTTCACCGTTGTTGGCCGCCATTCAGGAACCAATCAAAGTCGAGGGCGGGCTGGTGAGCGGCACGCCGGGGTGGGCTTGGGGAGTCCGGGCGTACCTTGGAATCCCGTTTGCCTCGCCTCCGGTGGGGAATCGGCGTTGGCGTCCGCCACAGCCGGTCGTCCCCTGGCAGGGGGTGCGCGCGGCCAGGGAGTTCTCTGCCGCCTGCATGCAGTCGGAGGACGGCTGGACGGACGAACAGCTCGCCGACCCCGGCCTCTGGCACAAGAGTGAGGACTGCCTCTATCTGAACGTGTGGACGCCGGCAACCTCGGCCAACGAGCGGCTGCCGGTGCTGCTGTGGATCCATGCCGGCGCCGGGACTATGGGATCAACCGCGCGACCCATCTACGACGGCAATGCTCTGGCGAAAAAGGGCGTGGTGGTAGTGAGCGCCAACTACCGGTTGGGCGTCTTTGGCTGGTTCGCGCATCCGGAGTTGACCAGGGAATCCGAACATCGCTCCTCCGGCAACTATGGGGCGCTGGACCAGCTTGCGGCGCTCCAGTGGGTGCAGAAGAACATCGCACAGTTCGGTGGCGACCCGAGCAAGGTCACGATGTTCGGACAGTCGGCGGGATGCGGCGCCGTCTACTCGCTGGCCGCTTCCCCACTGGCCAAGGGCCTGGCCAGGGGAGGGATCGGCCAGTCTTTTCGCACTTTTCACCGGATGATCACGCTCGCGGAGGCCGAAAGCGCGGGCGCGCAATTCGCAAAGGCAATCGGGAAGCCAACGCTAGCGGCGTTGCGAGCCATGCCCGCCCAGGATCTGCTGGAGGCTTCCCGCAAGACTCCGGCCGCGACGGCGGCGAATGCCGCTATCGTGGATGGCTGGTTTCTGCCGCAGGACATTTACACGATTTACTCGCAGGGGAAACAGAACGACATTGCGTTGATCACCGGGGGGACCAACGATGAGGGCGCGGTTGGGGGCTTGGGGACGGAAGCCGCAACACCCCCGAACACCCTTGCCGCCTACACCGCATGGGTCAAGCAGATTTTCGGCGCCAGGGCGGACGCTATCCTCAGAGCCTATCCGGCGAAAACCGACGCAGAGGCCGCGAGAGCCTATCACGACGTCTACCGCGACATCAATTTCGCCGTGCATCGCACCTGGGCCAAGCTCCAGGCGACGACGGGAAAGTCGCCGGCCTACCTTTACAAATTCAGTCACATCCCTCCGCACCCCGAGCCGAACGGCATCAATGCAGTGGCCCCGGTGGGGGCGGTGCACTCTTCAGATGTTCGTTACGTCTTCAACACCCTGCGCATGAAGGACTACGCGTGGACCGACATTGACCGGAAGGTCGCGGACATGTTGGGGTCCTACTGGACGAACTTCGCGAAGAACTCCAATCCGAACGGTCCGGGACTCTCGTCCTGGTCCGTTTACAACCCGAAGGACGAGTACTTGATGAACCTTGGGGACACCTTCAGGCTGGAACGGTTCAATTCGGCGGGAGTGGATCTGGTCGCCGCCGCGGAGGACGACCTTCGGCGGGCTGGAAGCGGACACGGAACGCGCTGATACTTTCCTTGGGCGGCTGGATATATACTGAAAAGGAGCCGAAAATCCAAAAATGGAAGTTCCGGCTAGGTCTTTTCATCGGAAATTCAAGGAGGCACAGTGAAAACCGACACTTCTCGGCGCAATTTCTTGGCCGCTGGTCTGGCTCTGCCGGCCGCCGGTCTGGCATCTACAACGTCCGCCCCCACTCCGGCTCCGCAGCAGGGGGCCCCGTCGCGGGGTAAGATCACTTACCGCGTTCTGGGCAAGACCGGCATGAAGGTCTCGAGCGTCGGCTACGGCGCTATGATCACGTCCGACGCGACCGTGATCACCCGGGCCGCCGACCTGGGCATCAATTACTTCGATAGTTCCCGCGGATACTCCAGCGGCCAAAACGAGCGGATGGTGGCAGCCGGGTTGGGAGCGAAACGGAAGGACGTCTTTATTTCGTCCAAGTGCGAGGCCACCGACAGGGCCGGCTGCCTGGCGCAGCTCGATACCAGCCTCAAGGAGCTCAACACCGACCACCTGGACGTCTGGCTACTGCATAAATACGACACCGCGGCCCAGATCTCCGACGAGCTCGTCGACGCGCTGCGCACGGCCAAGCAGCAGGGCAAGGCGCGGTTCATCGGCGTGAGCACTCACGATGTGCCGGCGGTCGCCGATCGCGTCATCGGATGCAAGCTGGACGTGCTCCAGACGCTGTACAGCTTCGCCTCGCCGGCGACCTACGGCCCCGCCATCGAGAAGCTTCACCAAGCCGGCGTGGGCGTGGTGGCCATGAAGGTCATGGCCAAGTCGGCGCCGCGCGGCCAGAAGGGCGCTGCAGGGGAGCGGGCTCGGGCCGCTAATTTCGCTCCGGCGGCGCTCAAGTGGGTCCTCAAGAATCCCTTGATCGGCACCACGGTCCCAAGCATGACGGATATCGACCAACTGGAACAGAACTTCAAGGTCATGGCGGAGGAGGCGTTCACCGACGCCGACGCGAAGCTCATGACCGCCCGCCTGGAGGAGATTACTCCTTATTTCTGTCGCTCGTGCGGCGAGTGCAAGGGCCAGTGCCCCAAAGGCCTGCCGGTGTCCGATATGGTGCGTTTCGTCATGTACGCGGACGGCTACGGCGAGTTTGGCTTGGGCCGGGAGAACTTCCGGCGGATGGCCGCCGAGCACCAGGAAGTGCGGTGCGGCGACTGCCAGACCTGCGCGGTCCAGTGCCCGCATGGCGTTCACGTGGCACAGAGGTTGATGCGCGCCCAGGAGTTGTTCACGTAATCCTCAGCCAGCGGCGCCGGCGGGCGCAGCTTCGGGTATGACGAAGAGATATCGGGCAGTCTCATTGCCGGCGGCGGCCGCTTGGTTCGCCCTGGCCCTCTGGCCGGCGGCCGCGGCGGACCTGACGGTTTATTTCGGCACCCATACGGCGGGGCCCGGCAAGGGTTTCTCGGTTTCCCATTTCGACACGGTAACGGGCGCGCTGAGCAAGCCGGAGTTCCTGTTGGAAACTCCCGCGCCCGCCTATTTCGTGATCGCGCCGGGCGGCCGCCGCTTGTACTCCTGCAACTCGACGGGATTCGTCAGCGCGTATTCGATCAACCCGGCCACCGCGCAACTGAAGCTAATCAACCAGAAGCCGAGCGGCGGCGGGGACCCCAGTTACATCAGCCTCGACCGGACCGGGCACTATGTTTTCGCGGCCAACTATGACGGCGGCAACATCGCGGTATGGGCGCTCGCGCCCGATGGGAGCCTGGGAGAGCGCACCGCCTTCGTGCAGCACACGGACAGCGGCGCGAACCCGCAGCAGCAATTGCAGGCTCACCCGCACTCGATTCGGGTGGACCCCACCAACCGCTTTGCCCTGGTGGGGGACACGGGGCTGGATAAGCTATTCGTTTATAAGTTCAACGTGAAGGACGGATCGCTGACGCCCAACGATCCGCCGTTCATAAAGGCGGCTCCGGGAGCGAACCCGCGGCACGTGGCATTTCACCCCAACGAGCGCTGGCTTTACGTGCTTACGGAGGCGGGCAGCACCATCATGCTGTTCAATTGGGATGCCAAGAGCGGCGCCATGTCCGAAGTGCAGACGGTGTCGACCTTGCCGAAAGATTTCCAGGGCAAGAGCGCGTGCGCGGAGATAGAGGTGCATCCGAGCGGCAAGTTCGTGTACGCGTCGAATCGCGGGCGCGACAGTATCGCCGTCTTCTCGGTGGATGCGAAGAGCGGGCGGCTGACACCGATCCAGGACGTTCCTTCGGGTGGCAAAACGCCGCGCAACTTCGACATGGATCCCAGCGCGAACTGGTTGCTGGTGACGAATCACGACAGCAACACGGCGATGGTGTTCCGCATCGACCAGCAGACGGGAAAGCTGACGCCGACCGGGCAGCCGGTGAACGTGCCGTCCCCGTACTGTCCGCGGTTCCTGGCACGGTGAGAGATACGGGAGGGTAACAGTTAGCCGTCTTTTCTCACAGGCGGGCTGAGGATGTCCGCTCACAGGCAAATCGCAGCGGCGGCGATGGCTCCATTTTGCGAGAACAGAAAAATAGTGGTCAGTTAAGGCCTGTAGTGGGGGAT
>Ga0181518_10002418_pt1 | contig 17964 bp, 20 predicted proteins | sample PEATcosm2014_Bin_28_FD_119751 | JGI IMG/M metagenome (GOLD analysis project Ga0181518, IMG submission 119751) | Peatland microbial communities from MTU Mesocosm Facility, Houghton, MI, USA - PEATcosm2014_Bin01_60_metaG | ecosystem: Environmental > Terrestrial > Soil > Wetlands > Peat | place... | reverse complement strand
TGCCTGGTTGGATTTTTTGTTCAGGACATGGGCGCGCTGGGCACACCGCTGATGTATGCCTTCCGCGAGCGCGAAAAAATCCTCGACCTCTTCGAGTCGGTGAGTGGCGCGCGCATGATGTGCAATTACATGCGTTTCGGCGGCGTCCGCTGCGACGTCACGGCCGAGTGGCTGGCCCAGGCGAAGCAATTGGTGGACGGCTACAACAAATTCCTCGACGAATTTGAAGCGCTGTTCACGGAGAATGAAATCGTCCTCGCGCGCACCCAGAAAGTCGGCGTGCTGCCCAAAGAACTGGCCGTCAGCGCCTCCGTTACCGGCCCGATGCTTCGCGCCTCGGGTGTGAATTACGACCTCCGGAAGGTGGACAAATACGGCATCTACGGACGGTTTGACTTCAAGGTGCCGCTGGGCGAACACGGCGACATTTATGACCGCTACATGGTCCGCATTTTGGAGATGCGCGAGAGCGTGAAAATTCTGCAGCAGGCGCTGCGCGACATTCCGTCCGGACCGGTCATGGACCCGAAAGCGAAGTTGCGGGGATTCCGTCCGAAGGCGGGCGAAGCTTACGGGCGGATCGAGGCCCCGAAGGGTGAGCTGGGCTTTTATCTCATCAGCGACGGTTCGGCCAATCCGTATCGCTACCGCGTGCGTCCGCCCAGTTTCATCAATCTGACCGTGCTGGAGGACATGTGCCTCGGCCACCGGATTTCGGACACCGTGGTCATCCTGGGCAGTGTGGACATCGTGCTGGGCGAGGTGGACCGATGAATAATAATTCGAAGTGCGAAGTGCGAAGTGCGAAATTCGGCCTGCCCTGTTTGGTGTCCACCCTTCAGGGTGTGAGTTTGTATTTAAGCACGCTAAAGCGTGTACACCCAACGTTCGAGGTTCAAGGTTCAAAGTTCTCCCACTCTCAACCCTCAACCCTCAACCCTCAACCGTTGAAATGTTAGGCGAACAAATCATCAAGGGCATGGCGGTGACCGCCAGGAACTTCTTCGGGAGTTACGTCTCGAAGGAGCGGCTCACCACCGTGCAATATCCCGAGGAACGCCTGACGCCGAAGGAAAACACCCGGCAATTTCCGTTCCTGGTTTATGACGGGGACGACTGGGAAAAGGGGATGCGCTGCGTGGCGTGCCAGATTTGCGAGAAGGAATGCCCGCCCCAGTGCATCTACATCGTCAAGAGCAAGGACAAGAAACCGGATTACAAGGGCCAGCCCCAGCTTTATCCGGCCACATTCGACATTGATATTTCCGTGTGCATGAGCTGCCAGATCTGCGTGGAAGTCTGCCCGTTCGACGCCATCAAGATGGACACCGAGTTTGAATTGAGCACCGACGACCGTTTCGGCGGCCTGTTGTTCACGAAGGACAAGCTCGCCAAGTCGAATGAACATTTCCGCAAAATTCATCCCATGGAGGCGGCGGTGGTGGATGAGCACTTGGCCGGGGAAAAGGCCAGAGCGGAGGCCAAGGCCAAGGCGGCCGCCGAAGCCAGGGCCAAGGCCGCCGCGGCCGCGCCGGCCAATCCCGCCGGCTGATTCGGAGCTCGGAGCTCGAGGTTCGATACCTGTCCATCGAAGCCTTGGCGAAGTTGGAAGACACGGTTTTCTAATTGCAAAACTGCATTTCCGTTCTACGATGCCTTCACCTTGCCATGCTCAACGAAATAGAATGGCTTACGCTTATTATGCGGTCCTTTCGATTTTCAGCAATTTGGCTTGTACGTAAATATCCGAGCTTGCAGCGCGGGGTTTCGGTTTCCAGTGTAAAGGCCGGTCATGAGTGAGAGCGACCTTGGTCTTGCCGCAAGAGCGCATGAAGCGTTTCACGTACTGACAGTAGATCTCTGAATAAAATAACACAATTCTTCGACTTAACGTGAGCGGTCAATAGTGAGGATGATAATCCGCCTTCGCTGCGCTACGCCGTGGTGGCCGTGAAGACTTTTCCATTGCGGGCACAGATCATCTGCGCCACATACCGGCCGGAAATCGCGGCTGACGGCAGTCCCCCGCCCGCCACTACCCAGTGGCCGGCCATGTAGAAATCCTTCAGTCCCGGCAGCGTATAGGGGATGCGCCGGCCCAGGATGCGCGGCGTCGGCAGCCAGCCTTCGTAACTGCCCTGCCAGTTGCCGGTGTAGCGCTCAAATGTGGCGGGGGTCGCGATGTCAGAGCACTCGAGGTGCCGGGCCAGTCCCGGAAACCTGCCATCGAGGATGCCGATGACTTCCTGGAGGATGCCTTTTTTTTGGGCTTGGTAACGCTGGGGACTGTTCTTCTTGAGATTGGTCCAGAACTCGTAGCTGGTCGGCAACCTGACCGTCATGACGGTTTTGCCTTCCGGGCAGAGTGCCGAATTGGAACCAAACGTCTCGACTTCCAGCCGGGAGTGCCGCGTTTTGTCGTCCACGATGAGCGGTTGGAGCAGCGGTAGATTGAGTGTGTGTGGCGCATCCGTGAAGGTTTTGTTGATCCCCAGCGAGACCTGGATGATGGCCGGAAAAAGATCACATTTCTGGTACAGGTAGAGGATCTTCTTGTCAACAAATCGGCCGTCCAGCATCTCGAAAATCGTCGTATGACCGTCCGCACAGGAAACGACGGTTGAGGCCGGGACGACCATCCCGTCGTCGCACTGCACGCCGGTGGCACGGCCATGCTCGACTTTTACCGAAGTCACCCGGGCTTTATACCGCACGGCGCCGCCCAGACGAGCGTAGCGGTCCGCGATCGCCATCGCAAAGTCCCACGAGCCACCAGCGACAAAGCCGGTGTTGTTGCGGGTCCTGAACGCCAGCACCATCACCAGCACCAGGGCCGACATGCGTTCGTTGCTGATGATCGCCGTCAGCACCTCGCGGAGGAAGTCGTTCTGGTAGCGCGCGAGGTAGGGGGTGATCGGCAGATTCTTCCATTTTAAAATGACGGGCGCCATCGGAAGGTAACGCAGCCCCGTTCTTATTTTCTCGAAAAGCGTCATCATTTCCACCGGTTTGTCGAAGGGTGGCTCAAGCGGCGCGCAGCACCGCGCGGCGCGCACAAGTTTATCAATGAGCGCCGTGTCTTCGGGCGCGATGCGCTTGAACTCGCTCGAGAGTTTGTCCAGGTCTGCCGGCACGGCCAGGGTTTTGCCGTCGGCGCCTTCAACCCGCAGTATCTCGTCACTAATGAGGACCTCCCGACCGGCTATCGCACCCAGTTCCTGCCAGACCTGGTGGAAGACCGAGGGCGGACGCGCGCCCATCAGCCAGCGCAGGCAGCCGTCAAAAACATACGGTCCCCGGTGCCAGGCCGTGCATAATCCGCCCGGGAGCAGGCCCGCTTCAAGGATCTCGGTCTGGAAGCCGTTCATCTGCAGATAGCAGCCGCAAGCGAGTCCCGCGATGCCGCCCCCGATGATGATAATCTTGTCAGCGGCGGCTGCGGTTGCGGTTCCGGGCACGGCCGCGGCCGGAGAATGACTGTCTCCGCCCGGAACGCTCATCCGTGGCGCACCTTTCCGCTCGACGTCAGGGGGATGTCGGTGACCAGATCGAGCGAGGACGGCACCTTCTGGCTCGAGAGCCGGCGGCGGCAAAACGCGAGGATGTCCTCGGTCGTTGTCGGGGAGCTGCCGTCACGCAATTGCACTTCGGCGTGGATGGACTCGCCCAGTTGCGGGTGCGGCCGGGTGGTTACGCGCGAACGCAGCACCGCCGGGTGCTGGTCCAAAACGCCGGCGACCTCCTCTGGAAACACCTTGTGGCCCGCCACGTCAATCACGGTCTTCAGCCGTCCGTCAATGACGATCCGCCCGGCGTCGTCGCGATGCGCCAGGTCGCCGGACAGGAACCAGCCCTCGTGCAAAATTTCCTCGCGCCGTTTTTTGGGGTTCAAATAGCCGGCAAACATTCCGGGCCCGCGCAGGCCAAGCTGTCCGGTCCGGCCGGTCGCGAGGGGTTTCATTTGCTCGTCCAGGATGACCGCGTCGTAGCCGGGCAGCGGACGTCCCACCGCCTCGGGATGTTCCGCGGCGTCCGCCAGGTTCATGAGCGGCACGCCCACCTCAATGATGCCGTAGCCCTGCGCCACCGGCACGTGATACCGCGCCTGGAAATCCCGCGCAATCTGGGGATGCAGCCGGCTGGAGACGGACATGATCCGCCGGAGCGACGGCGGCAGGGCGCGGCCGGAGCTCTCGGCTTTCAACATGCGCACGTGCATGGGGGTCACGTAGAGAAACGTGGCTTCGTGGAGCTGGGCCGCGTCCAAAATGCTGCCGGCCAGGTAATCGGCGCTGACCACGATGGTAGCCCCGACTTCGAGGTACAGGAGGATGGAGGCAAAAAAGTGATACGACATCGGCAGGACCCAGAGCACCTTGTCGCGGCTGGTCAAACCCAGTCCCTGGTTGGCGCCACGCGTCCGCTCCAGGACACTCTGATGCGTCAAAATCACGCCCTTGGCCGCGCCGGTTGTGCCCGAAGTGAACCGCACGAAGGCGGCGCCTTCGACCCACGGCGCCAGCGGCGCCGGCGGCACGGCCAGCCGCGTAAACCGCATGGATGTGCCGTCCTGCAATTTCAGATCGCAGGCCATCTCGCCGGCCGGCGGGGTGGCGCTGCCGTCGTCGAGAATCACGCACAACGGCGCGCGCGCCAGCATCTCCGACATTTCGTCCGGTTTGAGCAGGTGATGAATGGGCATGACGACCGCGCCGCAACCCAGCGCCGCCAGGCAGCCGACGACGAGCGCGCGTCCGTTGCGGCCGCGCACGCCCACGCCCTGTCCGCCGCCCACGCCCAGCCGTTCGAGCTGGGCCCGGAGGGCTTCGATTTCGCGCCAGAGCGACTGGTAATCCAGCGGGCCGGCGGCATCAATGATCGCCGTCTGGTTGGGCCATTGGCGCGCGGCTTGGGAAAGGGTTTCGTAAACGTTCATTTTAATCTTCATCCTACTTTTAAATCTTAATCTTGCTCTTACTCTTAATCTTAATCTCTCACGCGATACTCAATTGTTTCCTCATGCATCCGGTCCGGCGAGTTGCTCCGAATCAATCCGACCAGCAGAGAGACAATGTCCTTGAGCAAGGTTTTGCCCTCGTCCAATTCCGCCTCCGAGAGCAGTTTCTTGGTAAAGACAAGGTCCAGGCAACCGGCGAATTCCAACCCCGAGCCGCGCGCGATGTCGAAGAACTTGCAGCGATCGGCCGGGGTGAACCGGCCGTTGCCCTCGGGAATGTTCAGCACGATTGACGTTCGCGCCCGGTCAAGCTGGTTGTGGACGGCGGCAGACTTGGGGATACACTCCAAAATCGCCTCGGCCCATTGGGCAAACGCGAGCGCCTTCTTGTAAGCCTCGAGCTTCTCGTGGTCAAAGTAGATTTTCATGGGCGGATTATGATTAAGATTATGATTAAGATTAAGAGCAAAATTAAGAGTATGATTATGATTAAGATTGGCGGGGCTCGATCCAAATTTTAATCCTAATCTTAATCTTTCTCTTAATCTTAATCTGGTTTCATTCCGTTCATTGGTTCATTTCTTTTCGGATTAATTCCACCGCCCCGTCGAGCGGACGGCCGAGGGCCTGGAAGGCGGCGACGGTTCCCGCCGCCCAGCCGGTGGCCAGCGCGGTGCCGATGACCCGGGCCGAAGTCATTGCCCCCGCCGCTGCGGAGAGGCAGCGACCGGCTACCAGCACATTGTCCAGTTCCACCGGGCGCAGACAATCCAGAGGGATTTCATAGTAGCCGCGCTCGCTGAAAAAAGTCATTTCCGGCCGCGGGCCGTTTCCCCAGCGCTCCATCGGCCAGGCGCCGCGGGCAATTCCGGCGGGGAATTTCCGGGTGGCCAGCACATCCTCGTCGGCCAGCCGGGCGCGTCCCTGAATGCGGCGGCCGGAACGGATGCCGAGTTGCGGGGCGATGGAGGAAAGGTGCGCGTTCCGGCACGCGGCAATGTTCCTGACCAGGAAACGCTGGAGTTCATCCACCAGCGCGCGGGCCTCGCGTTCCCAGTCGGTAACCTGCTGCCAGAGCGGGCGATTTGATTGCGCGACGGCCAGATTGAGTTTGAGGGCTAGGCGGCCGTTGTGGTCCATGCCGGGGACCAGCGCCAGCCGTTCACAGGCGGCCGGCAAACTTCCCGCCTCGACAGCCCGGCGCAACTCGCGGCGAACTTCGAGCAGGCCGCGTTCCGCCAGACCGGGATCGATGTTCTCCATCACAAATACCAGGGAGGGCGCCTGGTCGGCGATGCCGCTTTCCACGCCGGCGCCCGCCAGGGCGGCGGCCGTCGCCTCGCCGCTGCAATCCACGACGGTGCGGGGACATGCGACCAGCGGCTCGTTCCACGCCAGGGCGCGGACCCGGACCAGGCAGGGGCCTTCGGCCTGCGCCTCGGCGACCGTGGCGTGCAACACCACGTTGACATTTCCGGATTCGGCCACCACCGTGTCGGCCACGCGCGCGAAGGCGGGGATGGAAAACGGCAGCACCCAGAGGCCGGCGTCCAGCCGCAGCGGTTCGCCGCCGGTGGCGCGTTGCAGGCGCAAGGCGAATTCCTTTACAAACCCGCCGGCGACCGGCAAGGCTTCCGGGTTCGTCGTGTCCCGCAGATACAATCCGCAGACGGTGCCCACCTGGGCGGCCGTGGCCAGCCCGCCCAGAAAACCGTATCGCTCCAATAACACCACCTGCGCGCCGGCCCGCCCGGCCGCGGCGGCCGCCGCCACGCCCGCCGCGCCGCCGCCGACGACAAGCACGTCGCAGGAAATGGTGGCAGGACCGGTTCGAAGAGCGTTGGTCATTTTGTTTGTCGTCGCATGTACTGGCCGTAGTACCGGATGTATTTCCACTGCGGCCGCACGTTCAGCCGGACCGTCACTTTCTGCCCCCAGCAGACCAATGGCTTGCGCCAGTCCGCCGGCGAGGTCCACTCCGCCCGCCGCCGCGCGATGCGGTCAAGGTTCCCCTCGGTATTCCCGGCCAGCCCGCGCGAGAGGTAATAGGTCGGCTCGAAAAGATCGTGGTCTGGCGCCAGCGTGCCTTCCCGCGCAGCCATCCCGGCCAGCGGCGTGCCTTCGTAAATGCGGATGCCAAAGGAGGCAAAAACGGCGTTGGCCGGCGCACACCCATTCAAAAAGGCCTGCGTTTCTTCCACGTCCGCCCACGTCTCGCCGGGGCCGCCGAACAGCAAGTGGATCGCGAAAGGCAAGCCAGCATCGCGCGCCGCTTGCAGGGCAATCCGGGTCTCCTTCTGTCCAAACGGTTTGTCCAAGGCAGCCAGCATCCTGGGCGTGGCGACATCCAGCCCGAACTCCACCCCGGCGCAACCAGCTTGCGCCATTGCTCGTGCCAGTTCCGCATCGAAACCCACCGGGTTGCAAAAGGCCATCCATCGATTGGGCAGCCGCCGGCGGGAGAGGGCGGCACAAATCGCCAACGCGTGCGCCCGCGGGTCGTTGAAGACGCTGTCAACGAAAAAGAACTGACGCATCTTCGTCCGGGTGGCCACAGTTTCAATTTCCTGGACCAGCGCTTCCGGCGGACGAAACCGATAACGCCGCCCCTCCAATTGGGGATAAATGCAATAGACACACTTGAAAGGACATCCGCGCTTGGTTTGCACACCGACAAATCCGCCCCGTCTCACATACGGCGCATAGCCGCATAGTTTGTGGGCCGGCAGCGGCAACTCGCCCAATCGCTCGACCGCACGGGTGGGGAGAACGCTGGCCGGGCTGTCACTCTTGGTCGCGGTGATGACGCCGTCAATCCCCTCCAGGGAGCTTCCAGCTTCCATTCGCGCCAGCACCTCGGGGAAAGCCCGTTCACCCTCGCCGATCACGCCGCAATCGGCCTCCAGGCGCTGCATCCAGCCACGCGGCGCGACCGAGAAGCCGCTGCCTCCCAAGATCAGCGGCCCCTTGAAACAGCACCGCACCGTTTCCGCCAGTTCACGCACGTCGTCGAAATACATTTTCGGCGCGAACGACCAGCAGTTGTCGAGGTTGCGGATGCCGAACGCCACGGCCTGGTATTCGCTCTTTTCCAGCGCCTGGCGCAGCGCCTTTTGCGGCGATGAGGCCAGCCCTAAATCCAAAAAATCCACGGAATGACCGGCCGCGCGGGCGGCGGCGGCAACGCGCAGTATTCCCAGCGGCGCCACCGGGTAGGGAGAACGTTCCCGGTTTGTGGCCACCAGGAGCACGTTCATGACACCTTCTCCTCCAGCAGAGCGGAGCGCAGGCCCTGTTCCAGCGCATCCACTTCGGATACGCTCAGGCAGTCATCCACCCACGACAGCAGAACCGAAAGCCGCCCGCTGAAACTCCAGAACACCACGGTCAACCCCGGCGGCAACCAGGTCGGCACCAGATGGTCAACCGCCCGGATCCGTCCGCCCAGCATCTCGGTCATTCCGGCGCAGGTCTCGCCCGAGTCCGAAAAGCAGAGGGTGGCGAACTTGCCGCGGGTGGGCAGTCCCAGGTGGTGCATGTAGTAGTTCAGCGGCAGCGGCTTGAACATTTCCAGCGCCGCCATGCACGACTCCGGAAACCGGGTGCGGATCTGGTCCATCATCTGGCGGGACAGTTCGCTGATGATGCTGGTCAGGCTGCCGGCTTGTTGGGGTTCGATGCGGAAGAACAGGATGGAGAGATGGTTTGAGAAAATGGGGCCCTTGGCGCTGCGCCGGCGGGTGTCATGCGCCACGGGGATCAAATAGGCCCCGTCCCGGTTGCCGCGCCGGGTGGCGACGGTGTGCAGCGCCCGGAGTGTGCCGGCGAGGAGAAAGTGACTGCGCCGGAAGCCGGCGTTGAGGTGCTCGCAACGGGCCGCGATGCGCGCCGTTTCCTCCGCGCTGAAGGTCACGATGCGGAACGGGTTGCGATGCGGGCCGGGCGCGCGTTTTTCCGGCAGCAGCGAGAAAAGCGGTTCGCTCCCGGATTTGCGAAGCCATTCCACCGAGCCACGCGCCAGCTTCGCGGCGCGCCACCATTCGGCCAGGCTCCCGCCCCGTTGTTTGGGATGAATCAGGTCCTCGAGGGAGGGAGATCCGTTCCCCCCGTTGCCGTCGTTCAGATGCAGCCAGATCAATTCCGCGCCGCGCGCATCCATCAGCGCATGGTTCCAAGATAAGACCAGGTGCCGGGTCCCGTCGGCGTGCCGTACCAGGTCGAATGCCAGCGCCGGCCCCCGGCCGGCGTGCAGGTCGCGTTCCAAGACCTCCGGCGGCAGGCCCCCAAGCTCATGCCCGTTGCCATCCTGATGATTGTGTTCGAAAAAGATCGGGCCGGGCCGCGACGACGCGCGCCAGAATGCGGGGAAGACCAGCAGCGGACGGGTGAGGCGCATGCGGGCCAGCCAGTCCAGGACCGGCGAAGTTTCCACGCGCCAGCGCAGCCGGTCCACATCCAGACCGTCCTCCAACCGGAGGGCCACGCGGCAGATGTAACCCGGCAGCCCGGCCCGCCGCCGCTTGTGGTCCTGGGCGTGCATGTAGTAGTCACCAGCGGCCAATCGAATCTGGCGGGGCAGGTCAGGCATAGTCAGTGACTACTTGGCGGTGCTTAGGGTGATGAGTCGCTGCTGCGGGCCAGCTCGGCGATGCAGTTGGCCAGTGTAGCCACGGAAGCCAGGTTTTTGCCCGTCAGGTGGGAATCCGGCACGCTGATGCCAAAGGTGCGCTCGCAATAGAGCAGCAGCTCGACCAGCGCAAACGAATCAATGCCGGCCTTGGCCAGGGGGCTGTTTTCATCAAAATCCGCTCCGTCGGCTACATAGTTCTTCCGGGCAAACTGACAGAGTTGCTCGGCAATGGTCTTGGAATCCTTCTGTGAAGTCATACATCAGTCCGGACGGTGACGGAGTTGCGGTCCTTTGCGACCGCCGGAGAAATAATTGTCGTCTCTGCTCATGTCCGCAATTATGACCTGCACCGGGAGATGGCGTCAAGCATGGAAGCTCGGAAAGGCCGGTTGCCAGAAAGCCAGCCAGCCCGGGACGGGTGCCTGCACGCGGCGTCAGTAGTTATCAAAGTTGTTGTTCGGTTGTTCGGTTCGGGCCATCCGGCGCTGGGAAAAATTAATGACCCAAGAGGCGATGCTCGCCTGAGTGAATGGCAAGGGCAAACGAGAAACCATGGAAGGCAGGCTGTAGAAGTCCCGGTACAGCCGGCGAATGTCGTTTTCCATGGACCCGGGCGTTCCGTACGGCGGCCGGATGTGGCAGATTTGGCCCGGCCAGCGGTCGATTTCCTGGTCATTGAGAATCCGGCCTTCGCTTCGTATCCGGTCGTAGAGCGGGGTGCCTTTCACCGGCGTGAGAATGTTGAAGTAGGCCACCGGCGCCTTGTGCTCCTGAAGGAACTTGAGCGTGGTATCGAAGGCGCTTTCGGTCTCGCCGTCCCAGCCGAAAATGAAATTCAGGGAATAGCTGATGCCGCGGCGGCGGAGGCCGGCCAGCATTTCGTCGTATCGGTTGGTTTTGTTGAACGTCTTGTTCATGCCCGCCAGCGTATCGGGGTTGATGCTCTCCAGGCCGATGTTCACGTGCAACAGGCCGCTCCGCTGGGCCAGGTCCATGAAGGGCGCATCGTTGCAAAGATACGACGACCAGAGCGCCGACCAGCGCAACCGGAGGGGGATCATTGCCTCCATCAACTCCATCGCGTGGCTCCGCTTGCCCCCAAAATTGCTGTCGCCGAAAAAAATGCTGCGCGAGCGGCAACGCCGGATTTCCGCGATGACCTCCGGCACCGGCCGGCAACGGTAGTTCTCGCCCAGCAGGAACCGTTCGGAACAAAATTCACAGCGGAACGGGCAGCCCCGCGATGAGGTGACGGCAAAGGTCCGGAACGGGCGGTAACGCCGCAGGTCCAGCAGGTCGTAACGCGGCAGCGGCAGGCCGGCCAGATCCGGCAGCGGGTCGGCCCGGTACAACCGGTTCAACCGCCCGCCACGGGCGTCCTCCAGCATGCGCCGCCAGATGGACTCGCCTTCGCCGACGCCGACCGCGTCGCAATGTTCCCCCGCCTCATCGGCGTGGAAGAAAGTGTGGGGGCCGCCGAGAATGACGGACACGCCTCGCTGTCGGAACTCATCGGCGATGTCGTAGGCGCGGAACGAGTTGAGAGTGGAGGAACTGATGGCGACCAGGTCGAAGCGGCCATCAAACGGCACCGGGTTCAACTGTTCATCCAGAAGCGTGACATTCCAGTCCGCTGGGGTCAGGGCAGCCAGGTAGGGCAAGGTCAACGGCACTACGCTCCGGCGGCGGGACTTGAACACAGTACGGTCCGCCTTCGAGCGATAGTAGGACGGCTGAATGATGAGAAGCTTATGGCTCATGCCAGGCTGGCATCGTTCTAATGCTTGATGATTTTCGAGTTTGCCGGGTCCCCGGTTCCCCCGCTGTCATGGTTTCTGTTACACCAGCCCGCCGCCAACTTCGACGAGGACCACGCCACACCCAGACTGGACCAGAGCCAGCCTTGGAGCAAGCCGGAAAATGACCGGCGTTATTTGCTTGCCCGGCACTCCCGCCCCGGAACATCCTGATGTATGGCAGCCTCGGCTCCAAACCAAACCGCCGCCTGCGTCCCACGCCCGTGGGTGAAGGAAGTGGTGGTGAAAGCCACGGTCCTGACCCTGCTCGGGCTGTTCCTGGCTCTCGGTTATGGCTGGGCCAAGCCCCGGTTCTACGGATCCGAGCGTGTGGCCGGCTTCCGACTCGGCGTGCTGCACGGGGCCTTGATGCCCATGGCCCTGCCGACCCTGCTGATCGGGGAGGATGCGCCGATTTACGCTCCGAACAATGTGGGCCGGATTTACAAAGTGGGCTACATCGCCGGCATCAATCTCAGCGGTTTGCTGTTTTTTGGCTTTGCCTTCAGGCGGCCGCGAAACCGGTGACGTTGCTCCGGCCCACATGACGTTGTTCTAAAGTCAGCTTCAGCGGATGAAAAAAGGGCGACAACCGGCATGTTTACACTCGTCCTCGGAATCCCAAAAAAAATTCGAGGACGAGGACGAGAACGAGAACGAGGACGAATCCGACCTCTATTGATTCAAGAATCTACAACAGGGCATGGAGCAACCCGGGGTTCAGTATAGCCCCCCGCGGAAAATCTCGACCACGCTCACCCTGCCCCCCGCCCAATAGCAGGTCGGCGGAAAATTAAACATCCTTCCCGCCCGGTCGTAGATGAGTTTGACCGGGTGGGCGGGAAGGTTCGGGTCGTAGGCTTCAAACTGTATTTCTCCCTCCGACTCGGAAAGTCCGAACAACACGGTTCCGTGGTTGATGGTGATGCGGGGAAACCGGAAGAGATGCACGGTGGGCACCGCGCCCTCGCGCACGCGTTGCGCCAGTTGCCCGGCCATCCGCTCCTGGTGCCACGCCGGGATCATGAAAACCATGCGCCAGTGGCTGCGCACAAAATAGGATTGCCACGGGCCGCCGCATTCCGCCTTGAGCAGCGGTTCATGGGCCTGGCTGAAGGCGCGCAAGCCGTCATAGCCGGGGATTACAATCCGCTCCGATTCCGCGCCCGGCCGGCGGGGATTGCGCGAGACGACCTGGCGGATGAGCCGGCAATAGGTTTCCGCGTTCACTGCGGGCCGGCCCGGGTCGAAACGGGCATGATAAAAAAACTGACGCGCCGACCTGACGATCACGAAACAACGATGGGTATAAACGGGAGGCGGATCACAGGGAGAAACAGTCATGGCCCCCGTCGCCGGATCGAAGCGATACTGCCAGACCAGCTCGTTGGCAAAAGTAAAAGTGTCCCGCTCGAAATGGAACGAGCGGGCGCAGTGGTCTGGTGGCGGACCCATTGTGCCGGGCGGGAGACTACTGGGCGCCGGCGGTTCGCTGGAAGAAATAGCCCAGATCGCGGGCGAGGACGCGGATGTCGTTGCGCTGGATGTCCTCGCTGCTTATCGCTTCTCCGTACGCCCTGGATTCGAACGACTCGCCGCTGCGCTTGATTTCATAGACGCACACGAGCTTGTCGCCATCGTAAATCTGGCCGCGCACCTTGATCACGGGCTGGCCGCCTGCGCCGAACGGGCCGCCAAAATGCCGCCCAACGCCGCTGCCCTTGGAAAATTCGATGATGGTGTTGTCCAGCTTGAGCGTCTTGGCTTTGGCCTTCACGTCCGCGCTCTTGGTCGTCACCGTGGCAAACAGCTTTGTGTCACGGAAGCTGGTCACAAGCTCGTCCGGCAGTTCCTGCATGGCCGTGGCACGGATGTCAACCTCGTTGTCACGTTCGACGCCGGCGAACACGATGGGCGTGAGGTAAAGCGTTTGATAGCCCTTTAAATTGAAGCCGTCCGCCAGCCAGACGCCCTGGATGTTTCGGTCCTTGTGCAATTTGACGCCTTCCGGCAACGGCGGCACGTTCGACCCCTTCTTTTCCTTTTGCTTCGGTTGTGTCGTTTGGTTTGTTTGTGTCGTTTGCGCCATGGAACTGGAGGCGAAGCCCATCAGCAGGCTCAAGCCGCCCACCAAGCCCAGTCGCACCGTGTTTTTTATCCATTCTTGAAACATAATGTTCTTTTTCATATTGATCCTTTTCCGCTTTGTATAACTCTCCCCGGCGGGTGGCAAGCTTTTCTTAACAGGCACAATTATTCAACGGTTCGGTAGTGGGTCATTTTGAGCCAAATTGGTGGGGCGAGACTACTGGCGAGCCGATTTTGACAGCAAATTACATCGGTCCCGGCTCGCGAGGATCCGTCTTCGCCGAGGCTTCGACGGGACAGGCGCTCGCCCCACCAAACTGACCCACTACCTATCGCCGGGCAGAAACTCGCGATCCAAGTCATCCCCTCGTATTCCGTTCGAAAATTTCCGCGCCACAACCTCCGAAGAAAAGCAGCGCCTGACTTTGTGTCAATACTCACTCAGGACACCCTTTACAATTGCGTCAAGACTATGGTTTGACCCCTTTACTTTTTCTTTTCCGCTATTATCGAAAACAGACAAAAACGATAATAGCGCCGCTGCTTATTTTTGCGGCTGAAAGCAGCCCGGCCACAATTCCGTTGGTAATCCGGTTGGCTCAGTGCCATCATTGAATGGCAATTGTATGGGCGCGACACGTCAGAAAAAAGTTGCTGGTGGCCAGGGCGGAAAACGCGGCCACTCCAATATGGCTCATTGGTTTTCCACCGAGGAAAACAAGACGTCCACCCGCATCTTGCGCCGCCGCGCCGCCCGCACAGAGGTGCATGACCAACTCGCCGACCTGCCCACCCAAAGTCGCGCCAAGTCACCTCAATAAACGAGGACGAGGACGGCGGCGTCTTGGGCGGATTTCACCACCTCCTCAAACTTTCGGTCAGCCGTGACTGGTACTTTGAGCTTGGCCGAAACTGCCGGCACCGATTCAAGGAAGCTCAATCCCGACACGTCGGGACTTGCCGCCAGCGCCACTGACGCATCCAGGTTGGCCGACACGATGCCGGGAATGTGACGAGTGACACGTGACAAGTGACGGGAAATCATGTCACACGTCACACGTCACCTGTCACTTTCCTGGGCGCGAACCCCTGCAAACCGATGTCGGGAAAACCGATGGTCGCCACCGTGATAGCGTCGCAGAGAAATTTAAGCGAATGGGCTTCAAGAAGCGTCTTTTCCAAACGGCTGAACAATTCAACATTGATTGCTTCCTTTCGTATGTGCCGGCGGCAGAATCTATTCTTCACCGCGTTTTGTTTGATGGGCAGAAAGACAAACAGGGGCGGATTCATTGTTGGGATGGCACTGGGCGATATATGGGTTGGCAGGGGCTTGGTCAATTATCCGATTGGACGAATGAATACATCAACAACTGCATTTTTTTGATTTACCTCACTCCGCTCTTTAGTCGAATCAGCGACCTGTTAGAACCTATAAAGCCGCTTGAGGCATTATCGTCTGGGAGCCAGAATACTCAGAGGGCATCTATATCTCGTCAAGAACTTGTAAATAAGTTAATGATAAGTGTATTCAGCGATGAGGATGCGAACAGAGCGATCAAAGAGCTAAATCTTTCACAGGAGCAGAAAAGTCGAATTTATTTTAGCACGCTAGTTTTTGCGTCTATACTTCCAATTACACTGGCGACACTCAATGGTTTAGAAGACTTGAATCAGATTCTTCCCGATCCCTTCGGTGTTTCATGGCCGGAGAACCCGTGGAAAAAAGACGAACCCATTCGCATTGGTGATCTTGTGATAACGGAGAACGAATATCAAAGAATGGGAGAATTTCTTGAGACGAAACATCACCAAAACATCAGAATTCAAGACGTTCCTAACTATAAAGTTGATTTTGGGACGCTTGTTTCAGGAATTGCAATGATTCGTTCCACACAGCAAATCGCGGACTGTAAAGAAATATTTCGCGTATATTCGGGCGAAAAGCAATTTTTTGCATTGATATGCCAGCTAGGCATCAGGTTAGAATCGTATGTATGCGAGGATGTCATGGGAAGCCGTCAGGCGGACCAAAATGAATCCGCTCGGACTGCAGTGTTTGGGCGAATAGCCGGAGCGTATTTCAAAAGAATATATGGAATTTTTAAGACGCTTTAAGCTCGGCGAAAAGCTGACCTGTGGTCGTCAAAGATTACGCCACCATTTCCAAAAATCGCTTTCGTGCTTGTCATGCCATCGCACTCCACGCCCTTTGCCCCAATCGTCCATCCCAAACTGAATTCAGGAAAAGAGTCCGTTGCCCATGCAGAATTCGGAATGCGGAGCGCGGATGTAGTGTCGAGCCTGTGGCTCGAACGAATCGGCGCACAGCGCCGACACTACACGTCCCGTTTGCGGGTGCGCCCCGCCTATTTCGGCGTAGCGGCTTTCGGGAGAAAGCCGCCATTTGAATTCTCGTCACGGTTTGCGGCTCTCTGCCGAGAAGCCGCTACGCCGGTTTTTCAATTTATAAACTACTTTCCACTTCCAGCAGGGCCGGCAGCGGCTGTGCCGCTCAACGTGAGTTCTGCGGTCATTACTTTGACGCCCGAAATGGAGGCGGAAACTCTGGCCTGGACCATCAGGCCCAACCGACCGGTGATGGTGGCTTCGATGGTAAGGGTTTGCCCGGGCCGGGCGGATCCGAAGATTTTAACTCCCCGCAACGCGGTCAGCTTCAGTCGCTCTTTCAGGGCTTCACGCAACCGCCATCACCTTGACTTCACGCTCCAGCCGTTTGCCAAGGCGTTCCTCCTCGACCTCCAGATCGTAATGCGCTTGCAGGTTCAGCCAGAATTGCCCGGACACCTTGAAGTAGCGGCCCAGCCGTAATGCCGTGTCCGCGGTGATGGCGCGTTCGCCCTTGACGATCTCATTGATGCGGCGCGGCGGCACCCCGATGTCCATCGCCAGCCGGTATTGGCTCAAACCCATCGGCTTGAGAAAGTCCTCATCCAAAATCTCCCCCGGAGTGATATTTGCCAGCAATTTGCTTTTCATGTTCGTTCAATGATAATCAACAATCTCAACCTCATGCGCGGCGGAACCTTCCCAACGAAAGCAAATGCGCCACTGGTCGTTCACCCGGATGCTGTGCTGCCTGGCGCGCCTGCCTTTCAACCCTTCGAGCCGGTTGCCGGGTGGCACCGCCATTTCCCGCAATTCGGTTGCGGCCTGCAATTGCAGAAGCTTTCGCCGGGCCGTCCGCTGGATGTCCGCCGGCAATCGCCGCGACATCTGCCCGCGAAAAATCTTTTCCGTCTCCGCGCACGCAAAGCTTTCGATCATTGCGCATACCACCTTAACGCACGGCGTTAATAACGTCAAGCGTTCTTAACCAAAAAGTCCTGCGAGGTTGTTCAGGAGCGCGACAAAGCTGTCCGCGCTCCCTTGGTTGCGGGTGCGCCCCGTCCGCTTTTGATTCACGACCTCCCTCATCCCGGCCTTCTCCCCAAGGAGAAGGAGAATCGTCCGCCGTCTCTTTGAAAATTCGCGCGACTGGATTTGCCGGACAGCCATCCGCATAACCAGAAACGCAGTGCAGCTATTCCTTCTCCTGGGGGAGAAGGTCAGGTTGAGGGCGAGCGTCAAAACGAAATTTATTCCGCCAATCGTCCATCCCAAAATGATTTCAGGAAACCGAGTTCCCTTCCGCGGGACCGGCTACGGCCGAGCCGCTCAGGGTGAGTTCCGCAGTCATTACTTTGACGCCTGAGATGGAGGCGGAAACTTTGGCCTGGACCATCAGGCCCAGCCGACCGGTGATGGTGGCTTCGATGGTGAGGGTTTGCCCGGGGCGGGCGGAACCAAATATTTTGACTCCCCGGAGCGCGGTCAGCTTCAATCGCGGCAGGGATGGATTGGCCGGGTCTTCCTGCGCCACCATCCCGGCCACCTGCGCGCCGGCTTCAACCAGGAGCACGCCGGGCAGGATTGGCTCGCCGGGCAGATGGCCGCGCAGGTAATATTCGTCGCCGCGCACGCGGTATTCGCCCACACCTTCTTTTCCGGGTGTCAGACTCAGCATCCGGTCCACGAACCGGAATTCCGGGCCGTGAGGCAGCGACCGCATCGCGAGTTGCAGGAGGTCGGTCATGGCGGTCATTGGCGCAATCGGCACCCTGAAGGGTGGACCGGCCTTCGCTCGGAAGCTTCGTCCCGGCAGGCACCGAACGGTTGCGATTGCAGGAGGTCGGTCATTGGCGCAACGGTTCCACCACGGTGAAGTCCGGCGCCAGTTTCGCTTGGAACAGCGCGGGATCCACCGGCCGGTTGAGCACTACATTGGTGAAATCGTTGCGCAGGCCGGAGCCGTCGGCGAATTTCAACTCGGTAACTGCGATCGAAAAATCGTTGGTGCGAAAGCCGATCAGAATTTCGCTGATGAATTTGCGGGCGGAAGCGCTCTTCGGCTGGAGCGTCATTTGCTGAATCGAGTTCGTTTCCGTCGCCGAGAGCAGACGAAAGCGTTCTTCCATGGTTGCCCGATCCCG
>Ga0181518_10002412_pt1 | contig 17999 bp, 22 predicted proteins | sample PEATcosm2014_Bin_28_FD_119751 | JGI IMG/M metagenome (GOLD analysis project Ga0181518, IMG submission 119751) | Peatland microbial communities from MTU Mesocosm Facility, Houghton, MI, USA - PEATcosm2014_Bin01_60_metaG | ecosystem: Environmental > Terrestrial > Soil > Wetlands > Peat | place... | reverse complement strand
TCGAAGTGAGCGAGACGGCTTTCGGAAGGATGCTGGGTTATGGAACGATTGTGGTGATCGGGACGGGCGGGACTCCCGAGCCATTTCACAAAGTCGCGCATCCTTCGGAATTTCGCAGCCAGGTGCAGCAACAGATTGAGAAGCTGCACTAACGAGACACAGCGCCGTGTGGGACGAATCGACCATCCTGAATCCGGGGCCCATAAGGTGAGGGTTCCCAATCCGAGATAGGTCTAGATAGACGCCACTAGCTAGCCTGCTTTATTCATGAGAGCTGAGGGTTTGTCTCTTCAATATTTCTTTTTCGTGCGTAGGCATGGAGGTTGTCACGAGGTTGCCACTTCCGACAATGAGAACACCCTCCTCGCGCAGAGGCGCTATGCGCTTGCCGATCTCGTGGTGGAACGACGCAGGCTGCGTCTCGTCGATGCTGAGCTGCACGACCGGAATGTCCGCCTGAGGGTAAACTTGGAATCGCTGGGCTCTGCTCGCTGTCGGAATAAAGAATCACGCTAGAGCATAGGCAGCCGAAGCGGACGTGCACAATCAGCCCGTTGAGCTCTTTCCAGTGGAGGAGTCACCCCCTTGGCTTCAAGGAGAAGCTGCTGGCACGTCCCCTGTGCATTCCCTCGGGTTTCTTGGGGAACGGTTCCACCATGTTACACTACCGGTTCCTTCGTAAGTCACTGCCCGCGTTAGGCTTTCCTCGACCGACCATGAGCGATACTCATGTTTCTCACGTTGATCTGCAGGCGGCAGCCAAGAAAGCCATGCTGGAGAACGGTTTCGAGCCGGACTTTCCTCCGCCCGTTCAACAGCAGCTTTCCGATTTGGCGGCGCACCCGCCGGAGGTGGGGCCGAATGGAAACATTCGCGATCTGCGCAATATGCTCTGGTCTTCGATCGACAACGATACCTCGCGCGATTTAGACCAGATCGAAGTGGCTGAGCGGTTGCCAACCGGCGAGGCCAAGGTATTGGTGGGAATTGCCGATGTGGATACGTTCGCTCCGAAAGGCTCCCCTATTGATCAACATGCCGCGAAAGAAACTACGACGGTCTATACGGGCGTGCGGAATTTCTCGATGATACCCGAGCAGCTTTCGACGGGCATCAGCTCACTGCTGGAGGGAGCAGACAAGCTAAGCATTGTCATCGAGTTCGTGGTTGCCCCGGACGGCGGCGTCAAGTCGGGCGATGTGTATCGTGCGATCGTCCGCAACAAAGCTCAGCTCGCTTACGATGCTGTGGGCGCTTGGCTTGAAGGCAAGGGCACCGCTCCGGATAAAGTTGCGGTCTCAGCGGAAATGCAGTCACAGATGCACCTCCAGGATGAGGTCGCGGAAGCACTCAGGAATGAGCGCTATCGACACGGCGCGCTGAACATCGAGACCACAGAGGTCCGCCCGGTAGTGCTCAACGAGCAAGTTGTCGACGTCGTGAAACAGCAGAAGAACCGAGCCACCGAACTCATCGAAGATTTCATGATCGCGACGAATGGCGTGGTCGCCCGCATGCTGCAGGATAGGAAGGTTTCTTCCATCCGGCGCGTGGTGAAGACTCCCGAGCGTTGGAACCGAATAGTGGAGCTCGCGGCACAACGCGGTGAACAACTGCCAGCCGAGCCGGATTCCAAGGCACTGAACGAGTTCTTGATCAAGCGCAAAGCTGCCGATCCGGATCACTTTGCCGATCTGTCGCTGGCCGTGATCAAGCTGATGGGGCCCGGCGAATATGTTTTAGAACGCCCCGGCGACCCTGAGCCAGGACACTTTGCTCTCGCCGTCCAGGACTATACGCACTCCACAGCTCCCAATCGGCGCTTCGCCGATCTGGTTACACAGAGGCTGATCAAAGCCGTGCTCGCCAGCCAACCTGCTCCCTACTCAGACGATGAGCTTGCCGCCATTGCAACCAACTGTACCTTGAAGGAAGATGCGGCGCGGAAAGTTGAGCGGGAAATGGCGAAGCGAATTGCTGCGGTCGCGATGGCCAGCAGAATCGGCGAGACCTTCGATGCGATCGCTACGGGGGTAACTCCACACGGAACGTTCGTACGCGTGTTGCAGCCTCATGTGGAGGGATTGCTAGCACACGGGCAACAGGGGGTGGATGTGGGAGACAAGCTGCGCGTAAAGTTGGTCAGCACGGATGTCCAGCGTGGATATGTCGATTTCGCACGAGCCTAAGCGGCAACAGCCGCCGCCGGTAGTCACTTGATATGGCCTCCGCGAGCAGTGTCTCCCGCACCCGCTTCTCGAACGCAATCGCCCAGTCATACGGCTCGACCGTGTTCGTGGCGTTGTGCACGAGGTTGCCGCTCCCGACGATGAGGACGCCCTCCTCGCAACGCTTCTCAATCATGGTCTGATTCTATGCCGCTCAACGGTCAAGGAAGTGACCCCGCCATCGACGCGCCGCTACGCTGCGTCAGCCAGTAAGTCATCCGATCTGTGAACCGCTCCGAGGCGAGGACCTTTCGCCGCCATGCGCCTCCCGGTTGCTTTCTTATAGGGTTGGCCCAGAGAGCGCAAGCACGACCACCGCCTTCTTCGCCGCAAATGCTGGCCATCCGATGGCCCTGGCGGAAATCCGCGATGTTGACGCGCTTCGGAGAGCTCAATCCGCACGCGGAGCTATAAACACCGCTTTACCGTCTCCGCCGTTGGCTACGAAAGAATAAAGCTCGTACGCATCTCTGAGTGTTCCCCGTTTCGAGATCCTCGACGGCCTGAGGCGCCCGGCCTTGAACAAGGGTGACACCGAGTCGAGTAGCCCCGCGCAATCCGTAACCGTGAGTGCACGCGAATCCACACCAAAAAGAGTCAATCGACGGTGATAAAAATCCAACAGATCGAAACTCACTCGTCGCATACCTACCGACGTGATCGCTATGTGTCGGCCCAGTTGTCTGAGCGTCGATAGTACCGGCTCAAAAAGTTCACCACCGACGCAGTCGAATACCACATCGACACCTGTCTCATTCGTAATCTGACGAACAGCTTCGCCAAGCTTGACCTGGCTCGTGTCGACATAGCCAAATAGTTTCACCCCCTCGAAGGCTTCAGGCTCGAAGGGTTTGCGATCAACCGCAATCAATCTTGCATTCAGCGTCTGCCCGAGTTGCAATACGGCGGAGCCAACGCCCCCTCGTGCACCCGTCACGAGTAGGGTTTCGTCAACTTGCAACTTCGCACAACGGATGAGGCCCAGGTATGCGGTTGCGAAGTTTACGCCGACACACGCAGCCTGCTCGAACGTGAGATTGTGTGGCTTGGGCGATGCGGCTTCCACTGGGATCGTGAGGAATTCGGCATGGCTGCCATCACGAGTGAATCCCACGTCTCCGCCAGTGCCCCACACCTCTGTACCCACCAAATTGGATGGGCCATCGACCACAATGCCGGCGAAATCCCGCCCAGGTATGCGTGGAAGAGTAGTGCCCTCCATCTTTCCCTGCACGTTCTTGACGTCGCTGGGGTTGACGGACGCAGCCAGGACTCTTACCTTTGCCCCCCCCTGCACGATTGGCGGGTCCGGGATGTCCTCCACCTTCAGGTTGTCCAGACTGTTGCTAAAAGCGCTGATGCGGATTGCCTTCACTTCGGAGGTCCTCAAAACTATATTCCTATCCCGCATGTGAGGTGCTAGGGCCGGGGCTTGGCCGCTAAGCTCCGCCCGTCTCGCCCTCTTTGGAAGTTCCTAGCACCACGACCGCCTTCTTTGCTCCCTTGTGCACTGTGGCGTAGGCGCAATCGATGTTGATGCCGGACAGCGAGCGGAGTCGCTACTTGCTTTTGCCTCCTAAAACCCGTAGAGCTTGGACGGGTTGGTAACCAGAATGCGGTTGAGTGTGGTCTCACTGGGTACCACCTTAGTGAGCAGATCCAGCAGCAGTGCATCGTCAGGCTTCTCGTCTGCCTTCTGCAGGGGATGCGGCCAGTCGCTCCCCCAAACCAGGCGTTCTGGCGCTTCCTTCACATACCCACTTGCCACGGCGACGCTATCGGCATAGGTGGGTGGACCGACTTTGGTCTCGTAGTAGAAACCAGAAAGCTTTACCCATCCCTTCCCTTTGTGCAGTATGTCGGAGATCATGCCAAATACCGGGGACGTGACGCCTTCGGGTTCTGGAATGTGACCAAGATGGTCGAAGACGATTTGGCAGGGGACGCGGTTCAATATTTCCTTATGGGCAAGAATTCCAGCCCCGTCGGCTTGAATCTGAATGTGCCATCCCAGCGGAGCGATGCGCTTCCCGAGCGGGTCGATCATCTCCCATGTTGTGCCCCCTCCTTGCGCCAAATTGAAGCGGATACCGCGGACCCCGGCTGCGTCCAATTCTTTCAGTTCTGCGTCGGTTACGCTGGTGTTTACTACCGCGACGCCTCGTGCTGATTTGCCGAACTGTTTAAGCGAATCGACCAAGCAGCGGTTGTCCACAGCGTATGTCGAAGGCTGCACAATTATATTGCGGGTCGTGCCGAGGCGCTTCTGAAGTAGCCGGTAATCGGCTACTGTGGCATCGCCCGGTTTCAACATTGCCTTGGGATCGTACGGGAAACGCGTGTCATAGATGTGATGATGGCAGTCGGTTGCGTTCGCCGGTACCTTCAAGCGAGGCAACTCTGTGCCCGCTGACCATTTCACCGCCACTCCCTGCCCAGTAGCGCCGGCCTCGCCATGCGCCAGTGCAGTCATGCCGGCGACCACACAAGGGATAGATACCAGGAACTCCCGACGGCTCCAATCATTGTTTTGCATTGCTTTTCCCCCAGTTAGTTTTCAGGAACAGCGCGTTCGAGTCACGCGGTGCGATTCTTGCACGGCCATCGCTGGCCGGTGGTGGGGCCTAATCGTCCGAAATTTCTTTGATCGCCTTGAAAACGGGGCAATTGTAGACCCATTTCGCCTGCTTGCGACATTGTGAAACGATTTTCATCTGAAGCGTCCCGAATCGAAGTTGCGATCCGTACCAGCGAGCCCCTCGCTCAGCAGGAGTTGGAGGCAGGCGAGCTGGACCATGCCGAGGAAGTTCTCGATGTGGTACTCGCAGCGGGCGACCAGCCGCAAAATTTTCCGCTTTGTGTAAAAAAGGAACTCCCCCATGACTGCCCACACTCCCAGCAAGTCACCAACGTCAGTCCAGCAGCACAAAAATCCCGTTCCCCTACACAAATGGGCTGAACAAAGGTGCAAATTCGACCCGAGCAAAGCTCAGGGCAGCAGTGGGATTAAGGAGGGCATGGACGGGATCGCCAAGAGAGTCAACCGTTGAAGCTTTGACCGCTTTTTGATTCTTCTTTCCACGCTACTGCATTGTTGCCCGCCTGAACCGCGGCTCCGTCTCCCGCTGCAATAGCCCCAAAGGCCGTAGATGCCGAGCGCAGTGCCGAACGGGACGCTGAACAGGTGGACCAGAACTGCGTAGTGGACAGGATCGAGCACTTCAAGCGGGTGCTGGGCGACAAGAGTGCGTCCCGCGACGCCCGCATCGAGGCGCTGAAGTTCATCGTCCACTTCGTCGGGGACATCCACCACCCACGCGGTGAAACGAAGGCGGACGGTGGATGGGGGCGCTGGCCCCCTGCCAAGAGTAGGTCTCAATCGCGGACCAATGACAGGAAACTGTTGCTGCAGCAAACCAGAGGCTACTCCCAGTGCCTCCGGTCCTGCTCCCCATCAAGGTCCGTTAACGGAGAATTCCTCTGCGAACCTCGGCGCTTGGCGATGATGCGTGCCAACACCTCTTCAACGTGGCGCTGAGAACGGGTCGCCCGCCGGACTTCTGGCGTGGATTCGTCAGAACCGTGTCCACCGTCACCCGGCTTTGCTGGCATGCGACACTCCTATGACATTCCTTGTTAGCCAACGATATAACCAAATCCTGCCGAATCAATGTAACCTTCGTAACTTAGGATGCGGCGTTTCCGGCGGGCTGTGAAATCCTGCGGATGAAATGGCCACACGAAGTTCCACCGCGCCCTGACCAACGCCCTGCGGCGTGCGAACCGGGTAACGCCTACGACGGGTCACGGCAGCCCCGAAGGGTCAGGGTAAAATCCGCAGCGATGCCGCCATTATCTCAACGCGCAGAGTCCGCGAAACAGTTCCTGATCTCGAAGGTGCTAAGACAGGCAGATAGCGATGGCGTCATGCTCTCCGATTTTGAGAAGCAAATGCTCGACTTTTCGGAAGGTGTGGCATCGGCGGCAGACATTGAGGCAGTCGCGAATTTCGACAGCGAGTACAACAGCGATACGTATGAGGCCAGGATCGCCCGCTTGCTTCGCAGGGCGTACCAGCACGACGCTAAGCTGGGACAGACACATCAGTGGCAAGATGCTCTAAATGCGCTGCAAAGTGAAGACTGGTACATCCTCGTAATGCTTCAACAAGCAGGGATCAAGGGAGCCGTAGGCTGGAACATCACCGTACTCTGCATTTGCGCTGGGATTGAGACGCTCATAGGATTGTCTTATGCACGCGGGGTAATCGGCCTCAGGTGGGCCCTGATCGGGCTTGCTGTATTCGGTTTCTGTATCGTGCGCCAAATCGTGAGCATCAAGCATCGCGACATTCGCGATGACCCAGATTGAATTTGCCTTCGGAGAGCAGGTGAGCGGTGCAATTAGACGAGTAGGCAGGAAAGTTAAAAGGGCTGCGACATTGGTTATGTTCTAGCCGCCAACTCCTGCGAGGAAGTCAACGACATGGAAACATGCACCGTCACAGCCCCTGATGCGATCACTGCTTTCGCAGTTCCAAACCCCAACGGCCTCTCGCGAAGGCTGTCGGTTTTTTCGGGTCTGGTTGCCCCAGCGGGTTGCCCCGTTGGGCTGATCACCCAGCTTACTTTAGACTGGCCACTGATTAGGAAGCCAATCCTTTCAGCCATCGACTGGCGTAACACTAAGGTTGGTGCACACTATTGTCAATGCCCGGCTCTGGTGCAATTGTGGAAAACACCGCCAAGCTCCCGCTGCACAGCATTTAGGTAATTGACCGCGCCTACCGGCCAGCGTAGTGTTCTCGCCATCATTCCTTCGTCACACTTCAGGGATCGCGCATTGTGAGAAGCGAACTCGACGCACTGATAAACCAGATGCACAAGGGCGGGATTCTCTACACCGAAGCCGTGCGGGAGTTCAGGAAGGCGTTTCTGGTGTCCGCCCTCAGAGACCAGAATGGCAACCAAATCAAAGCGGCCCGTGAATTGGGGATGCACCGGAACTCGCTACGCAGACTTCTCACTGATTTAGACGTGGATGTTCGCGCTTTTCGTCACGGCTTGCGCCGACCACCCCGAAGTGCACGGCCAGTGGCTGCGGAGCGGAAGGTCTCGCACTGAGCTGTCTTCCAGCAGCCTGTCTCCCTCGCAGCCACCGCCTCCGCGATGCTGAGCCCCCTGAAATTGCGACTCTAGCGGATCCCGCACAGAACGCCGATGTATTCCCCGTGCCCTTGAGCTTCCCTAGCCTCAGCAGCCTTGATGTCATTGGCATATCGTTCACATTCGCCGCACCTCTGGACAAACACTGTCCCTTCCGGCGGCTCGTAGCCCTTTAAGAACGCGGAATCTACCCAGCCATTTCCATGGCAGAAGCCACAAGGCGGCTTGGGCGTAGTGGGAGGAAATAGGTTTCTGATGCTCATGGTGGGGAACATTATGGCTCAGGACGAGGGCGTTAAATGGTCAGCCCACTTGAACCGCCAGCATGGAAATTGAGCCGCCGTCCACGCCCTCGACCGGGAACGTGACCGGCTCTCGGCTCTGACGCGCCCCGATCACGTACAGCAGCGGCAGGTAATGGTCTGGCGTGGGGACGGCCAGCACGGCCTCTGTACCGAGCCTGTTCTCGTAGTCGATGAGCGAGTTGGTTTCCTCCGCGAGCAATAGCTCACGCACCCGTTTCTCGAACGCCACAGCCCAGTCATACGGCTCGGCTGTGTGCCTGCCCCATGCGCATGCATGAAGGTTGTGCACGAGGTTGCCGCTCCCAACGATGTGGACTCCCTCCTCGCGCGGAGGGGCGCTATGCGCCTGCCGATCTCGTAGTGGAACGACGCAGGCTGGGTCTCGTCGATGCTAAGCCGCACGACCGGAATGCCCGCTTGAGGGTACACGTGGCACAAAACCGCCCACGTGCCGTGGTCGAGGCCCCAGCGGCCGTCCAGCCGAACTGGGATTGGCGCAATGAGCCTCTGGACGCGAAGGGCAAGCTCGGGATCGCCGGGCGCGGGATATTGCACTTGGTACAGTTCCCGGGGAACCCGCCGAAGTCATGGATCGTCCTCAGGGCGGTGCTCACCGTGACCGCAGCGCCCTCGATGTACCGGTGAGCCGATACGCGGAGAATAGCCTTGTTTCTCCGAAGGTGTGCGACAATTCGCACGCACTGAAGAGGAGCACCCGGTATACGCTTTTCCCGCAGGGCGTAGTCCGTTCGCGGTCTGATTTCCGATTTCAGCATACCGTCTGGTGCACCTCCCTCACTGGTCGAGTATTTTTACAAGGCGGAGGGAAACTATGGATCAGGGTCGTCGAGACTTCTTGCAGCACTCCGCCCGCCTGGGCGCATTTGCGCTCGCCAGCGCGACGCTTTGGCGTATCGATCCTGCTCTCGCGCAAAGCGGATCGGGACGCGAACTCGCCACGATGAGCATTGTCGAACTTTCGCATCTTCTCGCCAGCCGGAAAATCACCAGCCGTCAGCTCGTCGAACAGGCGCTCGCGGCAATCAAAGACCCGCAGGGAGAAGGCTTGCGCACCTTCCTCAGCGTACATGAGAGCGAAGCGCTCGCCGCCGCCGACCGGGTGGACGCGCGGCGGCGCGGCGGCGCGATGCTGCCCGCGCTCGCCGGAATCCCGATTTCGATTAAGGACCTGTTCGACGAAGCCGGCGTCACCACGCTTGGTGGGTCGAAAGTGCTGGTCGGCACGCCGGCGGCGACACGCGATTCGATCGTCGTCGAACGATTGAAAAAAGCCGGCGCGGTCATCATCGGCCGCACTAACTGTGTCGAGTTCGCCTACTCGGGCCTCGGCATCAACCCCCACTACGGCACACCGAAAAATGCCTTTGATCGCGCCACAGGTCGCATCCCCGGCGGCTCGTCGTCAGGTGCAGCAGTCTCGGTCACCGACGGCATGGCGGCCGGCGCGATCGGCACCGATACCGGCGGATCGATCCGCATTCCGTCCGCGCTGAACGGCCTGGTCGGTTTCAAGCCCACTGCTAGGCGCGTGCCACTCGACGGCGTGCTGCCGCTGTCGTTCACACTCGATTCGGCGGGGCCGATCGCAAAAACCGTCGCCGACTGCGCATTGCTCGATCAAGTCCTGGCCGCTGAAGCCAGGAGCGTTCCAGCGCCTGCCCATCTGCGCGGCCTGCGTTTCGCTGTGCCCAAGACGGTGTTCCAGAACGATCTGTCGCCGGCGGTGGCCGACGCCTTCACGGCGGCGCTCGGCCGCTTGTCGGCCGCCGGCGCGACGGTCGTCGAGCTGCCGATGGCTGAATTTGCCCAAGCCGCGGCCGTCAACCCGCGCGGTGCGTTGACCAGTGCCGAAGCCTATTGGTGGCACCGACAGTGGATGAAAGACGGGGCGGATAAATACGACCCGCGCGTCATCGTCCGCATCCGTCCCGGCGAAACGATTACGGCCGCAAACTACATCGAACTGATGAAACTGCGCGAGCAGTTCATCCGCACAATCAACGCCGCCGCAAGCGGCTACGATGCGATGCTGATGCCGACCACCCCCGACACCGCACCGACGATCGCCGAAGCCAGCAAGGACGACGAAACGTATGCTCGCCTCAATCTGCGGATGCTGCGCAACCCGGCAATCGTCAACCTGTTCGACGGCTGCGCCCTGTCGGTTCCCTGCCAGGAGCCCGGCACCGCACCAGTCGGCATGATGATCGCAGGCACGCAAAACACCGACCGCAGGATCCTGGCGATCGGTCTCGCGGTGGAGCACGTCGTCTGGAAGCGACGCGGCTGCAGTTGGCTCGTCAGCTAGGAGGACGGGCGGACTTTAATCAACGCCCGAGCGATCACCATGCGTTGCCTCTCGCCCCCAGACGATGGGTGCCTTCTTGCGGAAATCATGCAGGGTTGCCACCTGTTCCCCCTCGTCCGAGGATCGCAAGCTCTCCTTTTGCTGCTATGCCACACCCGACCGCCGCACCGGTATGAACGCAGCGCTCCTACGGGCGTATAAGAGTGGCACAGGAGCAATGACATGGTGGACTTGTCCGTTTCGAGCGGCAATCTGGTATTGCACGTCCGGGGGGCCGACAAGCTGTGGGCATTCAAGAGTTCGCTCGAAATCCCGCTTGCGCACATTGCGGAGATCAGGGCAGACCCGGCCGTGGCTCAAGGCTGGTGGCACGGGCTGAGGATGCCCGGCACCAACATTCCCGGAGTGCTCACCGCTGGCACGTTCTACCAGCACGGCAAGCGGGTTTTCTGGGATGTTCACAATCCGGATAATACGGTCGTCATCGTACTGAAAGACGAGCGGTACAACGAACTGGTCGTCGAAGTTGCCGACCCGCAGGCCGCCGTGGAACTGGTGAAAGCCGCGTTGCCGCGCCAAAGGGATTGAAGACAGTGGCCATGCTTCGCCAGCACGAAACCGGTCCCGGCTTGACCCCCTGACCGCTGGCGACGTACAAACGGTCGAATGAAAATCCCCATTTTGGTCGTATGTGTGGTTGCCGTGCTGGTGTCGAGTCCTGTGTCTCAGGACGTGGCAGATAAACCTTTGGCTAAACCCGCGTATCTCGGTTTTGATCGCAATGACTATCCCGGCGATGCCAGCCTCGCCATCCTGCGAAAGACGTTCGCGTTTACTTCGTACTGGCTGAACAACCCGCCCGGTGCGAAAACCAATACGTGGAAGGGCAAGCGCCAGCTTCTCGACTCCGCAGGGTTGGGTTTCGTGGTCATCTTCAACGGCAAAACATATAGGGAACTGAAGCCGGGTGACGCTGCCGCATTCGGCAGAGTGGACGCAATGTCGGCCGCACAAGCAGCGCGAAGCCAGGGCTTCCCCCAACGAACGGTGATCTTCCTCGACCAAGAAGAGGGGGGACGATTGCTACCCGAACAGAAAGCGTACGTCTACGCTTGGATTGATGGCATCAACGCGGCTGGATTCCACGCTGGCGTGTATTGCTCTGGCATGCCGTTCAAGGAATCTGATGGGACGGTAATTGTCACTGCCGAAGATATTCGAGGCAATGCAAGTCGAAGAAGCATTGCGTATTGGGTCGCCAACGATGGCTGTCCTCCATCTCGTGGTTGTTCCTTTGCCAAGACATCGCCACCGCCCAGCGGAAGCGGCGTGGAGTTCGCGGATGTTTGGCAATTTGCTCAATCACCGCGACGACCTCAGTACACATCGGCGTGCCAGCAGACGTACAACGCGGACGGAAACTGTTACGCGCCGGGAATGCAGGAACAGCACATCCATGTCGATGTCGATACTGCGTCTTCATTCGACCCGTCCCACGGAAGGATGCGGTAATTCACGGCGCTTCAAGCCCCAGCGCTTCGTCGTGAATCCGACAAGCGGTGTCATCGTCCGGCAGGCCACGGCAAAATCCCGCTTGAACGCCGGGCCGCAGCGGCGTCTCGGTACGACAGCTTCCATTCCGGCGAGGCGGCGAGCCCGGCTTGAATCGGACTGTCCTTCGGCACAAGGGCGACTGTCAATGCGTAATAATTGAAGGTCCCGGAAATGAGGATTGAATTATGTTTGCAAACCAGGAACTCGGCGGCAAGGTGGCGCTCGTCACCGGGGGGACCCGCGGCATCGGCCGCGCTATCGCTCTGGAACTGGCACGCCGTGGAGCGAAAGTCGCCGTCAATTATGTTCGGTCCGAGGCCGAGGCAGGCTCCGTCGTCAGCGAGATCGCGGCATCGGGCGGCCACGGCCTCAAGGTGAAGGCGGATGTATCCCTCCCCGCCGAATGCGATTCCCTCATCCAGGAAATCCGCCGGCAGTGGGGCGAGGTTGAAATTCTGGTCAACAACGCCGGCATTGCCCGCGAAACGCCTCTGGAACAAATCGAACTGGATCAGTGGATGCGCACGCTGGCGGTGAATCTGACCAGCGTGTACCTGCTAACCCAAGCAGTGCTGCCCGCCATGCGAAGCCGCCGGTTCGGGCGGATTGTGAATGTCGGCTCCATCGCCGGGGTGACGGGTGGAGTGGTGGCCGCAGACTATGCTGCGTCCAAAGCCGCTCTGATTGGCTTTACCAAAAAGGTGGCGCGCGAGCTAGCGGGCTCGGGCGTCTCCGTAAATCTGGTGGCTCCCGGCTTCATCGCAACCGATATGTCAGCTGCCGTCCTTCAAAAATACCCAAACCGCTCCGTTGGAAAGCCGGAAGATGTGGCAGAGGTCGTTGCCATGCTGTGCTCGCTGCACTCCGCATACCTGTCCGGCGCCGTCATCGAGATCGGCGGCGGCGCGTAAGAGTTTTGCGCCGTACAGAGTTTCGGAAGACGGGCTTAAGAAGGGTTGCAACATCTCCGTCCCGCGAGATAGCAATCATGGCCTTCCCCTGATGTCTGGTTTCCGCTACGCACACTCACCGACATTGAGTGCACGACGTAATCAGTTTGCCCGTTTTGCGAGGCCGCTGTTACTATGCCGGACGCGAAGGAAGGCAGCATGCAGACCAATCGCATTCTTGGTGAACTTAGGGCGGAGCGCGACCGCATCGACCGAGCTATTTCGGCACTTCAAGCCGTAAACTCGACCGGACGCCAGATGGTAGGCCGTCCACCTCGATGCGGAGGATGAGCGCCGCTGCGCGGAGGAAGATGTCACGGCTGATGAAGCAGCGCTGGGCGCAGGGAAAGATGAAGCCGGGGGTAAAGCGAGCCAAAGCGTCGAAGCCGGTGCGAGTACCGCTATCCATCAGCGCCCCGAGGAGGGGCCACGCGCCACACGGAGTGGGAACTGGGTGCTAGACTGTCTGATTGAAATCAGACTAAAAGACCTTGCCCCCTTCGAGCCAAAAACGCACATGATAGGTGGCCCTCAGCAGAAGATGTATCTCAGGATTCTCTGCGGAATCCTCGGCGTGGTGTCTTTCTTGTGGGGACTCCGCCCCCTGGTTCTGCCTCTTTTGATACTTCTCTCGGCGCCCGTCCATGCGCAGACAACCGCCAAGGCCACTGAGCGTAAGACGGCGGCGCGACCTCCGAAGTACCCCGATTCGGCGGACGGCCTGAAACTGTTCCTGCAAGATGTGCTCGCGACGGCGAAGCCTGCAGGCAAACCGAAGCTGGCGGCATTCGTCGAGGACATGGAAATACCCGATTACGCGGAATGGTTCCCCAAGAAGTTCGGCAAGGAAATGGGCGACTTTTGGTCGAAGAGTTATGGAGATGCTCTGGATTTCCTGGACGTGCAGCTCCAGGGACTATTCATTCGGCTCGCGCAACAGAATCTGGAAATCGTCACGCGAAAAATCAACGGAGCGCCGCAATCCGATGCCGAACGGCGCGCCCTGCAACTGTTTCAGCAGCCTGTCGACGTTTTCTTTGGGGGCTCGAAGCCGCGGCCGGGCGCGGGCGGCCAACCGGCGAGCGCGCCCGATGCCTTGATTACTCCGCTCGGCTATTTCTGGTTTATCGATGGCAAGTTTCGTTGGGACCCCACGAACCCGATCGGGACGTTCTCCATTGCCATGCCCGTTCCGGGCGGCAGCTCATCACCCGGCGCTGACTCGTCAGCCTCAGCCAGTGATAGCGGCCCCACTCCGCCGCCCCCAACGCAATCGCAGGCACAGAGTACGCCTCCTTGCTCCGACGTTCATCCCATTTTGAAACGAGGCATACAGCCGGCTCTGCCTCCATGTCCTGACCCGCCGCCCCCTGCGGACACCGTACCCACGCGTTCGCTGAGTCCCCCCGAATCCTTGATCGAAAGGGCCAGAGAGGCGGCGTTCGAGTTTTCAGAGAAGCTTCCCAACTTTATTTGCGAGGAGTTCATGTCGCGGTTTACCCAGCGAGGCCGCAAGGAGGAAATGCCCCGGGACGTGGTTTCGGCTGAAATCATTTACGAAGACGCGCAGGAAAGTTATCGTAACGTGAAGATCAATAACCGCCCCACGGACAAGCCCCTGCAGGAAATCGGTGGGTCCTGGTCCACCGGAGAATTTGCGTCCACACTGCTGCAACTTTTTCACCCCGGTACGGACGCGCAGTTCCGGTCCGGCGGTGCGTCTCCCATTTCGGGTTTCAGTGCCCAGGTTTACGACTTTCAAGTGCGGAGGGAAAATTCACACTGGATGCTGCACTCCGGCTCTCAGACTCTGGCTGCGGCTTACGTAGGCTCCGTATGGGTGGATCCAAAAACCGCACGCGTCCTGCGAATCGAGATGCAGGCCCGCAACATACCGTCAGATTTCCCGATGGATACGGTCGAATCCGCGGTTGATTATTCGTACGTCATGATTGGCGGGACATCGTTTCTGCTTCCGGTCCATGCCGAGAGCTTGGGTTGTGAACGGGGTACCAGCGCCTGCAGCCACAACATTATTGACTTCCGCAACTAGCACGAATTCAAATCCGAGATCAAGATCCTTCATTGATTTCGCTCGGACCTCTCATCAGTGCGCGACTCGCCCGTGCCGACCGAACTCCAGAGCAGTGCACAAAAACGGTCTTCGGGTTCTCGCAAGTAATCGTGGGAGGCCGGACACTTGACCGCCATTAGCGATTACTTGTGAAAACGCGATTTATCGCCAACTATCCGGGCGGATCCTCCCCCCGGAATCAGCCGGTGTGGACCCAGCGAACGCGAACAAATAAAGACAACAGGGCAGTGAGCCGGATCACGGCGCGTGCGGTAGATCGCATTACAGTGAGCTGTGATCTGCATCACCGCACGGCGGCCACCACCGGTCCGATACTGCAACGTCCTACTCGGGAGATTCTGCCCATGAACACTCTCCGCGCATTTTTGTTCAGCTCTGTCCTGCTCGTTCTTCTCGTTTTGGCTGCCGCCGTCCAACCTGCCATTGCCCAGAAGGCTCATGCCACGCACGAGCACCATCAGACGATTCCAGCTGGGAAAACCTGTTCTAGCTGCCACAAGATGACGTATGCCCAATGGAAAGGCAGCCCGCATGGCGCCAATGATGTCGAATGCACCGTGTGCCATGGCGAGATCACAGCACAGAGCGTCGCTGCCACGCCGGCCTTGGACGTATGCGACACCTGCCACGCCGAGCAGGTGGCACAACTGAAGTCTGATCCATTCATGAAAGGCAAGACGTGTGTGACCTGTCATCCACCACACACGTTCATGCCGCACAAGAAGGCAGCCGTCGCAGCTAAGTAATACCGGTTCGCGGAGCAGTACGGAGCACCAGGTGCGGCCCGGCTCCGGTGCCAACCGCGCGTATGCTGCCGTGGCAGCAGTCGGCGGAGACATACGTCTGTAACTACACATGTTCCCAGTAGTTGTTGAAAACAGGGGTTATCACTCGTTTGCGATTTGCACTGCTGCTGGTGCAGGGCGCGTAACTTGCGATAACGCGATTTCACAACAATTACCGTTCCGCTTGATGAGATTCACGAGAAAGTGCGGGCGTTGATTCGGAGCGAGTGCGCTGAGTGCTGCGTCGCATAAAGCATCGAGTCACGCCGATTTGCACCGCGTTCGAGTCACCGGTTGCGGATAGACGATTGCGACAGAATGACCCAGGGTGCCAGTGGTATGAGGGACAGCATGTCCCCTTGTTAGGGTCCCCTGATTCCTTCCTGCTCCACAAATGCAAGCACTTACGCCTCCGGGAGAGTGGCTGCGGCCTTGCATACAAACAGGCGCAGTCCATGAAGGTGAGGCGTCCCGTGCCAATGGGCAAGGTGAAGCGGTCCGCGTTGGTTCTACTGGTCACGTTACTGTCGTCATGGGTCTGGGGGGAGGACCACAAGGTGGCCCCCGACCTGAACGCAGACGACAGCAGCGAGTCGGTGAGCGTGATCGTGCAGTTCAAGCAGGTTCCGGGCGATGCGCACAAAAACAAGATTCGCAGCAAGGGTGGCTCGGTGGATTCCGCCCTGCCACTGGTCAAAGCCGTGTCCGGGAAGATGCCGAAAAACCGGCTGCGCGAACTGGCCGATGATCCCGATGTGGCCTACGTCAGCCCGGACCGCCCGGTGCACTCGTACTTGAACAACGCAGCCGTGGCCGTCAACGCGCCCGTTGCCTGGAGCCAGGGACTTGACGGGAGCGGCATCGGCGTTGCCGTCCTCGACAGCGGGACGCAGAACGTAAACGACCTCGTCAGCAGCGGCGGGAACAGCATCGTTTATCAGAGCAGTTTCATCGCCGGGAACACGAGCACAGCGGATGGGTGGGGCCACGGCACGCACGTGAGCGGCATCATCGCCGGCAACGGGCATTCCTCGAAGGGGCTCTATCAGGGAATCGCACCCAACGCCAACATCCTGAATTTCCGCGTGCTGGATGACAATGGCGTCGGCCAGGACAGCTACGTCATCAACGCCATCCAGACCGCCATCGCCCTCAAGAACATCTACAACATCCGCGTCATCAATCTTTCGCTCGGCCGTCCGGTGTATGAGAGCTACACCCTCGACCCGCTCTGCCAGGCGGTCGAACAGGCGTGGCAGGCCGGTATCGTGGTAGTGGTGGCCGCCGGCAACGATGGCCGCGACAACTCCGCCGGCACTAACGGCTACGCGACGATCACCGCCCCGGGCAATGATCCCTACGTGCTCACCGTGGGCGCCATGAAGAGCATGGGCACGCCCACGCGCAGCGACGACCTGATCGCCAGTTACAGCTCCAAGGGCCCGACCGCGATCGACCACATCGTGAAGCCCGACCTGGTCGCGCCCGGCAACCTGGTGGTCTCGCTCAACGGCAAGTCCACGACCGGCTTGGCACAGCAGTACCCGCAGAACGTCGTCTCCAAAAAATACTTCACGCTGAGCGGCACCAGCATGGCCACAGCCGTAGTCAGCGGCGCCGCCGCCGACCTGCTCGAAGCCCAGCCCTCACTCACTCCCGACCAGGTGAAAGCGCGCCTGATGAAGACCGCCTACAAGGTCTTCCCGCAGTACAGCAGCGTCACGGATTCTACGACCGGTATCACCTACACTGATCAGTATGACGTCTTTACCGTCGGCGCTGGTTATCTCGACCTGCAAGCAGCGCTTGCCTCGACCGATTTGGTGCCCACAGGGTTGTCCGCCAAGTCACCCACTGCCGTATACGATTCCACTTCGCAGAGCGTTTACCTCTTGCAAGACAACTCGGCTGTGTGGGGCGGTTCAGCCGTATGGGGCGGTTCCGCAGTGTGGGGCGGCTCGGCGGTTTGGGGTGGAAGCGCCTTCGTGGGCGGTAACTCCGCCGTGTGGGGTGGCTCCGCTATCGGCGGCAGCTCGGCGGTTTGGGGAGGTTCGGCGGTGTGGGGTGGCTCCGCAGTTTGGGGGGGCAGCAGCACTAGCGGATTCAGCGCTGTCTGGGGCGGCTCGGCGGTTTGGGGCGGCAGCACCGACGCCACCCAATCACTCAGCATCGCCATCAACGGCGAAAACTAACACAACCTCCAAGGACGGGAGCGAATCATCGCTTCCGCCCCATCTTCTCGGACGGGATAACAATTCGTCTGCTCGCCCATTACACTGCCACTTGACCGGCTAGCTGTCGTAAACAGGCATTCACGTAACTTTCGGTTTCCACCACCTGCGGTGCAGGCGAGGCCACGGTTACTTGCGTGAACGCGATTTCACACCAATTACGCGACGATAATCGACAGCCCAAACGGGACTTCCAGTTCGATGAAGATTTCCAGCGAGGTGTATGGCACCTCGACTCCTGCTGTGTCGCAATCTGAGCGGTATCCGAGGAACACGTCCACGGTTGCACGTTTTTTCAGTTCGAGCAGATAGCGCTTGTGCGGCTTTAGCTTTGCCCACAGCGCATCAATGTGTTTG
>Ga0181518_10002399_pt1 | contig 18059 bp, 17 predicted proteins | sample PEATcosm2014_Bin_28_FD_119751 | JGI IMG/M metagenome (GOLD analysis project Ga0181518, IMG submission 119751) | Peatland microbial communities from MTU Mesocosm Facility, Houghton, MI, USA - PEATcosm2014_Bin01_60_metaG | ecosystem: Environmental > Terrestrial > Soil > Wetlands > Peat | place... | reverse complement strand
TTGTCGGGCTTGACGTCGCGGTGGACTATGCCGCGTGCATGAGCGGTGGCCAGCGCCTCGGCCAGCGGCAACGCGATGAGCGCGGCCACCTCGGGAAGCAGGCGCGCCTGCCGCTCGTCCATGAGTCGTCGCAGGGTCGGGCCTTCGATCAGCTCGGCCACGATGTAGCTCGGCTCCTCGGCCGTGGCGTCCACGAGGTCGTAGATCTCGACGATGCCGGGATGCTTGAGCGCGGCGACTGCGTGGGCCTCGCGGCGGAAGCGTTCGGCCCCGTCGCCTCGGGTCGCGACGGTCATGCCCATGACCTTGACCGCCACGTCGCGACCAAGCTGGCTGTCGCGCGCGCGGAACACGCTGGCCATGGCCCCGTGGCCGAGAACGTCCAGCAGCAGGTAGCGCCCGAGCGGCGTGCCCACCCTGGGCGCGCGCGGAGGATTCGACAAGCCCGCCGCCCCGCCTTCAGACAACGGACGCGCTGGGCGGGAGTCGGACGGCCCCGTCACGGGGTCTTGTGCGGGGTGCCCCCCGCTCCTCCGGGTTTGCCCAGAGCGGCCTGCGCTTCGGCCAGCTTCTGCGCGATGAGCGTCGCTGTCGGCTCGAAGGTGCGCGCGAAGTTGAAATTCATGATCGCGCCCTTCCAGTCCTTGCGTCCCAGGCAGATCATGCCCATGCGGAAGAATTTTTTCGCCTCGGGGTGTCTCAGGCTGTCCTCGGGGTTCTGCGGGGCGTGCGACTCGCGGTCGGTTGCGGTCAGACGTTTCTTGCCCTGGTTGAGCGCCCGCTCGTAGGCAGCGCGCTTCTCGGGCGTGGTGAGCACGCGGTAGCCCTCGCATACGCGCGAGTAGATCATCTCCAACTGTTCCTTGAGATCGTGATCCGCGAGGGTGTGGTAGCGGTCGGGGTGCAGATCGCCGGCCAGACGGTAGAAAGCCGTGCGCACGGTCGCTTGGTCGGAGCCCGAGGGCACCCCCAGAAGATCATAGTAGGAGAGCTGATCCAGCCGGGGAAAGATCTGGCGAACGAACGCGGCAAGTTGCTCGGTTGACATTCCCGCCATGGTCTAAGCCTCCGGAATCTCCGGGAGGTCGCTCGGCTCTTCGTACTTTTGCCGTTCCGCCGCCTCCGCGACCTCCGATTCGCTCATCGCGCCGCGCACGTTGACCGCCGCCTCGCGCGCCGCCCCGGTAGCGCCATCACGCGCGCGCACGCGCAGGATGCCATTGGTGTCCACCTTGAAGGTCACCTCGATGGAGACGTCGCCCCGTCGCGCTGGCTGCAGGCCGGTCAGCTCCAGTTCACCCAAGGGCACGTTCTCTTCGAAACGGCGCGATTCACCCTGGCAGACCTGGATGCGCACCGAAGTCTGGCCATTGGACGAGGTGCTGAAGATGCGCGTCTGCTCCACCGGCACGGGCACGTTGCGATCGATGATACGTTCGGCAAAACCACCGGTGACGGCAATCCCGAGCGCGCGGGGCGTGACGTCGAGCAAGACCGCGCGGCTAGGCAAACTCTCGCCCGCGTTGGCCAGGTTCTCCGCCTGGATGGCGGCGCCCCAGGCCACCACCTCGTCGGGGTTGAGGTCGGTGCGGGGAGGCCGGCCAAAGTACCGTTCCACCTCGGCGCGCACCATGGGCACGCGGGTGGTTCCGCCCACCATGATCACCTCGTCGATCTGCGAGGGCAAAAGCTGCGCGGAGGCGAGCACGTCCTGGCAGGCCTGGATGGTTCGCCCGACCAGCCCGCGGATGGCGGTTTCGAAAACACTGCGCGCGATGTGGAAGCGCAACGCGAGAGGTTCGCCGCTGGAACCCACCGCGATGTTCTTGAGGTCGCCGCGCGCTTCAGGGAAATCGGACAGGTGGCGCTTGACCTGCTCGGCGGCGATCAGCAGGCGTGAGCGCGCGGCCTGATCGCTGCGCGGATCGATGCCGTGCTCGGCGTTGAACAGCTCGGCCAGAATGTTGAGCAAGGAGCTGTCCAGGTCGTCGCCGCCCAGAAAGGTGTCCCCGCCGGTGGCCAGCACCTCGAACACGTCGTTCTCGACCCGCAGGATGGTGATGTCGAAGGTGCCGCCGCCGAAGTCGTAGACGGCAATCCGCTGCGACATGTTCTGACCCAGCCCGTAGGCCAGCGCGGCCGCAGTGGGCTCGTTGAGCACGCGCAGCACATCGACCCCGGCGATGCGCCCCGCGTCCACGGTCGCGCGACGCTGGGAGTCGTTGAAGGTGGCGGGCACCGTGATCACGGCGGCGCTGACCGCGTCGCTCAGGAACATCTCGGCGCACTGGCGCAGATAGCCCAGCAAGAGGCCGGACACTTCAGGGATGGTGTACGTGCGATCCGGCCCGATGAAGACCGCTTGCTCGTTGTTACCCTCGCGCAGTTCGTAGGGCAGCCGCACCAGGGCTTTTTGCACCTCATCGGAACGGAAGGGCAGGCCGATGAGGCGCTTGGCCGAGTAGACTGTGTTCTTGGGATCCAGGATGCGGCGGGCAACCGCGTCTACGGAAAAGTACCTGAGGCCATCGGGAGAAAACGACACCACCGACGGGTGCAGGTATCCCCCCTGCGAGGTGGGCACCACGACCACCTGCCCGCCACGCACGGTGGCGACCACGGAGTTGGTCGTGCCCAGATCTATGCCTACGACGGCCATCGAAGTGATTGTGCGCGGTTAGGGAGCGATCGACAAATTCACCAGCCATCTTACACCAGCCACACCGTCGGACTCCAGAGTATGTCCGGGAAGGCGACCCTATGTCCTTGGGCTCGGGTGGCACCAGGGCTTGTTTCTCCCGCCGCCCACACGTCTGCGGACGCTGAGGGCCTGGCGAACATAGAGGCGTGCCCGCGACCGTTGCCATGCAACGAAGCGTCCTCGGACATTCCCACTGCAACGGATATCAAGCACTACGCTGCAAGGCCCAACCATAGAGCTATTGCCCGGTTGACACGCATCATTGTGGCGTCATCGAGACGACCTACGGATCTCCCGATCTTGTCGCGCCGGATGGCAGTCACCTTGTCGACCATGATCTGTGAGACCGACCGCAGGCCATTTGAGTTTGTCGGATCCACCGTCAATCGAAACAAGGGTGCGTCAACGATCGTGCTGGTAACAGGTGCAACCGCGATGCTGGAATGCGTACCGTTGAAAAGATCAGATTGAATTACCAGAGCTGGTCTTGGTTTGCCATAGTCGCCTCGCATGGCCACGATGACCACGTCCCCGCGCTTCACGATGTCCAGCCCTCAGTATCGCCAAGAGCCTCCACCCACCCCATCGCCTCACGTTCAGACCGAACAACTCTCTTTGCCGCGAGGCTCTGACGACGGCATTCATCGGCAAAACCCTGCGCTCGCGTATCGGGCAGCCAAACCTGGACCAAACGCAAGCCCGAGTCTCTCATTCGCTCGCGGTAACGCTGAACGGTCTTTCTTGCTGCTGCGGCCTTGGACATGTCATGCAGCATAACATGACACCGACCATGTTGCCACCCTGACGTGTCTGGATAGGTTCGCGGTAGACATGAACTCGCTCAGGCGAGAACTGGCCGATGGCTGAAACAGCCGTCGTCAACGCCTTCCCGCTCATCTGTGTGGATATCGGCTGGGATGGGCAGAATGCCTGACCAGCGCACGGTCGAGATCGCGAACACGTCGCCCCTCCAGTATGGCGTGCCGAGCTGCGCCACCTCCAGGAGCACAGGAGACGGCGCCGCCGTGCTACGCTTGGGGCACGGAGGCAGTCCGATGGGTACACCGTCTGAGGCGGCCAAACTGGGCGAGCAGGGGGCGGCGCCCTACTTGCACCGATCTCTTACACCTGGAGGCACGCGCAGCCGAGTTCGCGGACATGTTCCCCTTGTGGTCATTCCCGCCAGGGTTGCCATTCAACGCCCCGGCCTGACCAGGGATGGCGAACACTGCTAGCCAGGAAGGCATTGTGTGACCTGCAGAAGGGTGTTCCCGAAGGCCGAAGCGCGCTATTCTTTGTGCGTGAGTGGCGCCATGCACACTGCGAAAGAAACCGTCCGCCGGTTGCTCGATGACCTGCCCGACAACGCCTCACTGGAAGACATCCAGTACCACATCTACGTCCGCGAGAAGATCGAACGCGGCTTGCGCGATGTCGAAGCCGGGCGCTTTGTAGACCAGGACGAGGCCAAGCGACGGATGGCCAAGTGGCTCGGCGAGTAGGCTGGACCGAGGCCGCGCTTGAGGATCTGAGCGCGACCGCGGAGTACATCGCCCGCGACAGTGTCCGTTATGCAGGCGGGTTCGTTCGGGAAGCGTTCGAGGCGTCCGACACGCTGACCGAGTTCGCCAACCGTGGCCGCGTGGTGCCCGAGTTCGACGACCAGGGCATCCGAGAGATCTTCCTCGGAAGTCACCGGCTGATCTATCAGGTCACCAACGAGCGGGTTTTCATCCTTGGCCTGGTCCACGGCGCCCGTGATCTAGCGGCGCTCTGGCGACGTGAGAAACGGACGGGCGGACCTGAGCCCTGAGAAGCTCGATCCGCCGGCCGAGTCGCTTTGGGAGCCGAAATCGAACGACGGGCGCGCGAGGCGGCGGACGGCAAGGTCGCCTTGGTCGATGCAGACGAAGTCCACGCCGAGATCGCCGAGCGTCTTCGCACGCGGAGTGGCCGGTGAACATAGCGGTCTGCGGGCCGGCGTTGCCATTCAACGCCCCGGCCTGACCGGGGACGGCGACCAGCGCGTGCCTGCCGCGAAACCTGAAGACCCGGGGAGGGGAAGACTCTGCCCGGGTCTCGCGAACGCGTCGACATTGGCCCAGTTGGGCGCTCCATTGGCGCGTTCATCGGCCCCGCGATGATGGGCACGGCCTTCGGACGGGAGCTCCGGCCGTCGTTTCGGCGGCCCCTCGGGTGAATCGAGAGCACTCCTTGGCGTCACCCGGCCGTAATCCTGCAAGACACTGGCTCGGCCGTCGGGCCGGCGATGTTTCTCAGCCTTTTCAGAACGTCGGATGAACGTTTTGCGCTCTTCGTCGCGAAAATCATCCCAACCTGACCAGCTTCGTATCCGACAGCCTTAATGTGATTCCTTCTTAGGTCCTTGAGCTTCTCTGCCAGCCACCCCTTTCCCGTCCTGGGCGCGTGCTGATAAACGGCCACAAGATTCGTTTCGTTGAGCAACTTCTTAAGCTCGGAATTCTTGAGATGCTTCGTAGAGATGCGGTTCTTTTTGCTAGAGTGGCGGCTCTTGTTGCTCGCGATCCCAGTATCGGGATCCAGGAAGAGGTCGTACTTTCGCCACTTCTTTGCATGGTCGAAATATGAGCGCGATCCTTTCTTTCTGTGAAACTTCACGGGCGATACAACCTCGTGGGTACTGGCCCCGAGCAGGAATTCGTAGGTGCTGACCTCTTGCTCGCTCCATTTCGGATCGTCAGTGAACATCGGAATGATCTTGAGCGTACGCCCGCCTCCCCGCAGGACATCCAGCATCGCCCGCTTCCAATAATCATATGCATCCCCAAGGTGATCTCGATTCATGTGGCCCGCCTGGAAAGCCGAACTATAACAGAAATCCATCGGGCTGATCCCCTTTTGAAAGATCCCCTTCGCCAGGGGGACCGGAGACGCAGCGAGATCCTTCAACGAAATGCGGAGATACCTCCGACTGCCACTGGCTGCGGCGGTGAGGCGATGAGCCGATGCGTGCGTTCACGATGGCAAGAATTACTACTATTTTGGTGTCAGCTTCATCACCATGCCGTCGTCGTAGTCGTAGTTGCTGGTAATCCAGTAGACGCTCGTGGCGTCGACGGCGATGCCGAGGGGGTGGTTCTGCCCTGAGGCGAGAGTGGTGGGAGCGCCGCCACCGATGGGCGCCTTCATCACCGTGCCGTAGTCGCTGGTCGTCCAGTAGACACTCGCACTGTCAACGGCGATGGCCCAACCTTCGCCCTGGCCCGAGGCGAGAGTAGTGGGAGTGCCGCCGCCTGTGGGCATCTTCATCACCGTGCCGGCGGGGGTCACCCAGTAGACACTCGTGGTGTCAACGGCGATGGCCCACTGGATGCCCGGGCTTGAGGCAAGAGTGGTGGGAGTGCCGCCCCCGATGGGCACCTTCATCACTGTGTAGCCATCCACGTTCGTCCAGTAGACACTCGTGGCGTCGACGGCAATGCCGATGGGTTCGTTCTGGCCCGAGGCGAGAGTGGTGGGAGTACCGCCGCCTGTGGGCACCTTCATCACCGTACCGTCGGCGTTGATCCAGTAGACATTCGTGTCGTCAACGGCGATGAATCGGGGGATGCTCTGGCCCGAGGCGAGAGTAGTGGGAGTGCCGCCGCCTGCGGGCATCTTCATCACCGTGCCATCTCCGTCAGTAAGGGATGTCGTTCCCTCGTTCGTCCAGTAGACGCTCGTGGCGTCAACTGCGATCAGTTCGGGGCCGAACCCTGAGGCGAGAGTAGTGGGAGTGCCGCCGCCTGTGGGCACCTTCATCACCGTGCCTCCACGGTAGTTTGTCCAGTAGACGCTTGTGGCATCAACAGCGATGCCCTGGGGCCAGTTCTGGCCTGATGCTAGAGTAGTGAGGGTGCCACCGCCGCCGCCACTGGTGCCGCCGCTCGCTGTCGTTCCGCCTGCTGTCGTCGTCCCCCCGATAGTCGGGGCGCCGCCCGAGCCACCGATGGGCACATCTGGCTGAGCGCCAGGGGCATCCGGCACTCCGGCATCACCACGGCCGCCGAACCCGCTGCTGCCGCCGCCACCGATTTCTCCCGCACCACCGGTTGCACCTACCCCAACCCCGCCTGTTCCGGCGGAGGCACCGCTGCCGCCGCTAGCGATGGGGGCGTCAAATGGACTGGCGGTGGAGCCACCGCTGCCGCCCGTCGCGATGGGAGCGTCAGGTGGGCTGGTGGTGTTGCCACCCGTGCCAACCGAACCATCCCCATGGCCACCAACGCCAGGCGAACCTCCGACAGCGCCATCGTTGGCATTTGCCCCCGCTGCTCCGCTGTCTGTTCCCAGATGACCTCCCTGGAGGGAACCGTAGTCAAACGAGCAAGATGCCACCAAGAAAAGGATGAGTGACGCCGCCCTGGGTAGGTTCATTGTCGGCATTCTCTTCAGTATTTCCACGCCAAGAAAAGACCAGTTTCCTTGCCACCGGAGTAGTTGAAATAGAACGCAACCCCCGTTGCTGCCGCCGACGCCGCAGTCAAGCCCAGCAACACGTTGGTCACGGTGGCCTTGGACTTGACCCCATCAACCTGGGAATCTGTACACGTCTTCGTTTTCCCACAAGCGCCCTGCAAGTCGCTGAAGGAGGAACGAGCAGACAGCCCTTCAACGATTGTTGCCACACCCAGTGCAGCCGTAATGCCGACGCCGACCCAAGGTGCCCACTTCTTCCACGAAGCGGACGGGTGAGGCTCCTCAGCCTTGGGGGTCTGCAAGACCAGGTCCGGTCTCGCAGATGTCGAAGGCGGGGGAACCTGCTCGCGTGGAACCTGAGATTCCGGGGCCTTTGGAACAGCCGGGCTCGACGGTGCCTGCTTCTGAGCAGCTTTCATGGCCGCGGTCTTTGCCTGAAGGTCGGATGTCCATTCAAGTTCACTGACCCACTCTTTGACGCGTTCCCGGTTTGGCGCGTCTTCAGGGGCAGTTCGCAAGTAGGAACGGTAGGCAGTCAGCGCCTTGTCGAGTTTGTTGGCCTGCCTGTAGGCCTGGCCGAGGTCATAGAGCAAAATGGGATCGGGGACGAGCTTGTAGGCTTCCTCGTACAGGGCTGCCGCCTCGTCGTAGTGGCCGAGATTGTAGGCGGCCGCGGCCTGCTTGGTCACAACTTTAGCGGCTTCACGGTCGCTGTCTTCGGACGATGCGGCCCATGCCATGGGGGCTGCCAGCAGCGCCATCGCCAAAGCCGTCAAGAATGTCGTAGCCTTGTGCATCGCAATCCTTCTTGAGAACCGCACCTGCAGCGTAGACCTTGCCCCGATTTGCGTCAAACCACTTTCCGTTGCTTCGCGCGCCTGTCTCTGACGCTGGCTCATGGATTGGCGGCCCCTCGGATAGTGGTGCCCGGTGCGGTGGAAGTCGAATTGGCGGCGGGTCGGGCCCTCGGCCACGCTTTGCCCGATATTGGCGTGCTCACATGGGTGGATGCAGGACCGCGTCGGCTGGATCGCGCAGGGTAGCCGCTGACCAAGAATTCGGGGCGACCGCAGGTCGAAGGGCGACTGCAGGTCGCCCCAGGGTTGGACTTCCGTTCGCTCGCATCTTCCTCCATGATGGGGCCTGCCATCCCATGAAAGTCGAGCAAATCACCGTCTTCCTGGAAAACCAGTCGGGCCGCTTGGCCGACGTGGCCAGCATCCTGGCGGCCGCGGGCGTGAACATCCGCGCCCTGTCGCTGGCCGATTCCGCCGATTTCGGCATTCTTCGCCTCATCGTCAACGACACGGACAAAGCCACCCAGGTGCTGAAGGCCCAGGGCTTCACCGTGGCCAAGACCGAGGTGGTGGGCGTGCAGGTGCCAGACCGGCCGGGCGGCCTGGCCGAGATTCTCAACGCCATGAAGGGCAAACAGGTCAACGTCGAGTACATGTACGCCTTCGTGCACAAGTCCGCCGTCGACGCCACTATCATCTTCCGCTTCGACGATCAGGAGAAGGGCATCGCGTGCCTGCAGCAGGCGGGCATCAAGATCCTGCAGGGCCAAGACCTCTACTCGATGTGACCATCAACAGCAGGGAGCCAAGCGCATGAAGACATCAGCAATCACTGCCACGCTCATCTTCACCAGCCTGCTCGGCGCCGGCGCCACGCAGGCCAAGGGGCCCACCGTCAAGATCGGCGCCATCTTCAGCGTGACGGGTCCGGCGGCCAACCTGGGCGGCCCCGAGGCCAGGACCCTGGAGATGCTCGTGCAGGAGGCCAACAAGAAGGGCGGCATCGGCGGCAACCAAATCGAGCTGGTGCTCAAGGATTCCGGCAGCAGCCCCGAGAAGGCGATCTCGTTTGCCAAGCAGCTCATCGAGGAAGACAAGGTCTTCGCCATCATCGGTCCTTCGACCAGCGGCGAAACCCTGAAGATCAAGGGCATCGCCGAGGAGGGCAAGACCATCCTGCTGTCTTGTGCGGCGGCCGAGGCCATCGTGAATCCGGTGGCCAGCTACGTGTTCAAGGTGGCGCCCAACGACAGCCACGCCGCCCGTCGCATCTTCGAGCAGATGAAGAAGATGGGCATTGCCAAGATCGGCCTGCTTTCCAGCAACACGGGTTTCGGCAAGGCGGGCAAGGAACAGGTCGAGAAGCTGGCGCCCGGCTTCGGCATCCAGATCGTGGCCAACGAGGTGTACGAGAAGGAAGCCACGGATCTCACCGCTGTCGTGACCAAGCTCAAGGCGGCCAATGTGCAGGCGTTCATCAACTGGTCCATCGAGCCGGCGCAAGCCATCGTCATCAAGAACGCGCGCCAGGTCGGTCTTTCCGTGCCCATTTTCCAGAGCCACGGTTTCGGCAACATCCAGTACGCCAGGGCCGCCGGGCCGGCTGCCGAGGGCGTGATCTTCCCGGCCAGCCGGCTGCTGGTGGCAGACAGCCTGCCCGCCGGCGACAAGCAGAAACCGGTGCTGCTCAAGTACAAGCAGAGCTACGAGGCCCGCTATCACGAGGATGCCAGCACCTTTGGCGGCCACGCGCACGATGCTCTGTTGCTGCTGGGCAAGGCGGTGGAAAAGGCCGGTGGCCTCGACAACGAGAAGGTTCGGGCCGCGCTGGAAAGCCTGCAGGGCGTGGTGGGCACGGCCGGCGTGTTCAACTTCTCCGCGCGCGATCACGGCGGCCTGGGCATGGACGCCTTTGAAATGCAGACCGTGAAGAACGGCAAGTTCGTCGTGTACAGCGACGCGGCCGCCAAGAAATAGCGACGGCCAGCCGAGGCGGGCTGGTCAGAGGCGCATGAGTCTCGATCTTCTCTTTCAGTATCTGGTGGCCGGCATCACCTACGGCACGATCTACGCGATCGTCGCCATCGGCTTCAACATCATCTACAACACCACTGGCATCATCAACTTCGCCCAGGGCGAGTTCGTCATGCTGGGCGGGATGATCGGGGTGACGTTGCACGCGCTGTTGCCCGTGCCGCTCGCCATTGCGGGCGCGGTCATCGCCACCATGCTGGTGGGGGCGCTGATCGAGATGCTGTTCATTCGCTGGCTGCGACGGCCGTCGGTGTTGCGCCTGATCATCATCACCATCGGGCTGTCCATCGCCATTCGCGAGCTGGCGCTGCTGCTGTGGGGCGAGGGCGTGCGCGCCTTGCCGTATTTCTCGGGCACGGCGGTGACCTCGCTTTCCGTCGGCGACGTCCACATCTCGCCGCAAGTGCTGTGGGTGCTCGGCATTTCGGCGGTGATGGTGGTGGCGCTCAACTTCTTCTTCGCACGCACCCTGCTCGGCCGGCAGATGCGCGCCTGCGCCTGCAACCGAGAAGCCGCGCAACTGTGTGGGATCAGCGCCAAGAACATGGTGACCCTGTCCTTCGTGCTGAGCGCGGGCATTGGCGCCCTGGCCGGCTGTGTGATCTCGCCCATCACCTACGTGCAGTACGACAGCGGCACCAGCCTGGCCTTGAAAGGGTTCACCGTGGCCATCCTGGGCGGCCTGGGCAACAGTATGGCCGCCATCGTCGCCGGCCTGTTGCTCGGGACCCTGGAATCCTTCTCGATCTGGGTCATGCCCGCGGCCTACAAGGACGTCATCGCCATCAGCATCCTCTTGCTGATTCTTTTCGTGCGGCCGTCCGGGCTGTTCGGCAACGCCGAGGCGGCGCGCCTCAAGGACTATTGATGGCACAGAGGCGCAATTGGCCCATTGTGATTCTGGCCGTGGCGGTGATCGCGGTGCACCTGGCGAGCGCGGCAGCGGGCAAGCCGCAATACCTAACCCAGCTCACCATGGCCGGATACTACTCGCTGGTCATCGTGGGACTCACCTTGTTGATGGGTTACACCGGCCAGATCTCGCTGGGGCACGCCGGATTTTTCGCCATTGGCGGCTACACCTCGGGCCTGCTGACCACGTACAACCTGCAAGGTGGCGGGGCATTCGTTTCGCTGCTGCGGGCGACGGGGCTGCTGGTCGCGGGCAAGGATCTGTACGGCGGCGATCTTCTGGTCATGCGTCCGTGGCTGGCCTGCCTGATTGCGCTGGCGGTGGCTGTGGCGATTGCCTATCTGGTGGGCAAACCGGTTTTGAAGCTGAGAGGCCACTACCTGGCCATGGCCACTTTGGGATTTGGCACCATCGTGTACAAGGTAGTGCTGGGCAGCAGCCTGGTGGGCGCGGCTGACGGGATCTCGGACATTCCCGCCTTCCCGCTCTTCGCGGGACTGGCAGTGACGGGAAAATCCGCCCTGCGCGTGCAGAACTACTATGTGGCCTGGGGCCTGGTGCTGGCGGCGATGGCTTTGCTGACCAATCTCATTCACTCGCGGGTGGGGCGCGCCCTGCGCGCGATTCACGGCGCCGAGGACGCGGCGGACGCCATGGGCGTGGACACCGCCCGTTACAAGCTGCAGGTATTCGTGCTGAGCGCCGCGCTGGCGGCGCTGGGCGGCGTGTTTCTCACCCACTACAACGGCGGCATTGGTCCTTCCGAGGCCTCTATCATGAAGTCGGTGCGCTACGTGGCCATTGTGGCCGTCGGCGGAATGGCCAACCTGTGGGGTGCCCTGATCATGGGCGTGTTGCTCAATTTCCTCTCGTTGCGTGGCTCCTTCGGATCGTACGACGACGCGGTCTTCGGCGTGATTCTCCTGGCCATCATGCTGTTCGCGCCCGACGGGCTGCTGCGCGTGGAACTGGTGCGGCGCCTGCCCAGCATGCGTCGCCTGAGGGGGCGAGCGCCGTGAGCCTGCTCGTGGTCAAGAATCTGTGCAAGCGCTTCGGCGGCCTACAGGCGGTGGGCAACGTCAGTTTCACCGTCGCTGCCGGCAGCATCAAGGCGCTCATCGGTCCCAACGGCGCCGGCAAGACGACCCTTTTCAACCTGATCTTCGGCGCACTGCCGCCCGACTCGGGCCAGGTGTGGTTTGCCGGCAAGCAGACCGACGGCTGGAAACCGCATCAGGTGGCGGCTGCGGGAATGGCGCGCACCTTCCAGCACATCCGCCTGTTTCCCAAGATGACCGCCTGGGAGAACATCGCGGTCGGCCGGCACGCGCACAGCCGGTCCGGTTTTCTGTCCAGCTTGCTCGGGCTGCCCTGGACCAGACGCGAGCAACGGGCCGTGCGCGAGAAGGCACTGGACATAATGCGCTTCCTCGGTGTGGAAGATCGCGCTGAGGTCGAGGCCAGCAGCTTGGCCTATGGCCAGCAACGCATCGTCGAGCTGGGCCGGGCGCTTGCCTGCGAGCCCAAGCTGCTCCTGCTCGACGAGCCGGCTGCCGGGCTCAACATGCGCGAGACCAGCGAGATGGCGAAGTTGATCGCGCGCATCCGCGACACCGGCGTCACCGTGCTGCTGGTCGAACACGACATGACCCTGGTGATGAACATCTCGGACGAGATCCTGGTGTTGAGCTACGGCGAAAAGATCGCCGACGACAGGCCGCTGGCCATCCAGAAGCATCCCGAGGTGATCGAGGTCTACCTGGGAGAGGATGATGCTTAGGATCCGCAGCCTGGAGGCCGGCTACGGCAAGCTCAAGGTGCTGCGCCGAGTGTCCATCCACGTTTCGCCCGGCGAGATCGTGACCATCATCGGCGCCAATGGGGCGGGCAAGACCACGTTGTTGCAGACCATTGCGGGCCTCTTGCGCGCGCAGGCCGGCGAGATCCTGTTCGACAAACAGGACGTCGGTCGCCACGCGCCCGAGGCCATTGCCTTCCTCGGCTGCGCGCTGGTGCCCGAGGGCCGCCAGGTGTTCGCGCCCATGACCGTGCGGGAAAACCTGCAGATCGGCGCCTACGTGCAGATCCGCCGCGGCCACGCGCGCGAGGTGGAAAGCGATCTGGGCCGCGTGTTCGAGCTGTTCCCGCGCCTGAAAGAACGCGTTTCGCAGTTGGCCGGCACGCTCTCGGGCGGCGAGCAGCAGATGCTGGCCATCGGTCGCGCGCTCATGGCGCGGCCCAAGCTGATTATGATGGATGAACCCTCGATGGGGCTGGCGCCTTTGGTGGTGAGGGACATCTTCGCCATCATTCGCCGCCTGGGCAGCGAGGGGCACACCGTGCTGCTGGTCGAGCAGAACGCCAAGGCGGCCCTGCGCATCGCCAATCGCGGTTACGTGCTGGAGAACGGGCGCATCCTGCTGGAACAGAGCGCAGAAGATTTGCTGGCCAACCGAGACGTGCAGCGCGCCTATCTGGGACGCGACCTCGACTCGGAAACCGAACTCGACGGCAAGAGGAGATGACCATGGTCTGGGAGCCCGAAAAGGAATGCATGCAAAGGGACGAGCTGCGCCAGTTACAACTCGAACAACTCCAGGCGGTGCTGGCGCGGGTCTACATGCACGTGCCCTTTTATCGCAAGCAGTTCGATGCGTGCAAAGTCGACCCCGACGATTTCCGCAGCCTCGACGACGTGCGCCAGCTGCCGTTCACCAGCAAGGCCGACCTGCAGGAGAACTATCCCTATGGCCTGTTCGCCGTGCCTCTGCGCGAGGTGGTGCGCATCCACGCCTCGGCCTGCATGTCCACCGTGGTGGGCTACACGCGCAACGACATCAAGACCTGGTCGAATCTGGTCGCGCGCGTGCTGGGCGCCGGGGGTGTAGGCAAGGACGATGTGGTGCAGATCGCCTACGGCTACGATCTATCGACCGGCGGTTTCGGCATCCACTATGGCGCCGAACGCATCGGAGCCTCGGTCATTCCCACATCGACCGGAAACACTGCCCGCCAGATCAAGATCATGCGCGATTTCAAGACCACCGCGCTGGTGTGCACGCCCAGCTACGCCTTGCTCATCGCGGAAACCATCCACAAGCAGGGCATCAATCCAGGCGTGTTGTCATTGAAGTACGGCCTGTTTGGCGGCGAGCCGTGGTCCGAGGCCGTGCGACAGGAGATCCAGGACAAGCTGCACATCGTGGCCACGGACAATTATGGCGTATCCGAGGTGATGGGGCCGGGCGTGGCCAGCGAGTGCACGGAGCGCAATGGACTGCATATCAATGAAGACCATTTCTTGGTCGAGGTGGTCGATCCGAAGACGCTCAATCCCTTGCCGGTGGGCGAGACCGGCGAGCTGGTCATCACCACCTTGACCAAAGAGGCGTTCCCGGTGATTCGTTTCCGCACGCGCGATTTGACCAGTTTGCTGGCCGAGCCGTGCCCGTGCGGTCGCAAGACCATGCGCATGGCGCGCGTCGCGGGTCGCAGCGACGATGTACTGATCATTCGCGGAACCAAGGTGTCGCCCTCGCAGATCGCGACTTTGTTGGGCGAAATCGAGGGCCAGGTGCCGCCGCACCAGGTGGTGGTGGAACGTCCGGGCGCGCTCGACGAAGTGACTGTGCTGATCGCGCCCGGCGAATCGGGCGCCTTTGACGAGCTTCGCAAGCAGCACGAGCGCCTGGCCGCCATCGAACGGCGACTGTCGTCCGAGCTGGGCCTGTCGATCAACGTGAAGCTTGTCGAGCGCAAGTCGGTCGAATCCGGCCCGCGTGTGCTGGATAAACGAAAGGCCTGAACCCGCGCGCGGATCCAGGCCTTTTCGTCCGCGAAGACGGTGCTACTTTTTGTCCTCGTACATCTTGGCGACGTAGGTGACAACAATGAAGAGGTTGTGGGAGACGTCCGTGATGTCGCTCGAGTCGGTGGGGTTGGCGTCGAGCTCGAGCATGTACATCGGCGCAACAGTGAGGGTAGGCGTGACTTTGAAGTCAATGCCGACGTATGTGCGATTCTGGCGGAATCCGTCCTTCCAGTAGCCGGTGGACTTGAAGCCACCCCCGTTGGCGATCTTGCTGGTGTCGCTGTCCTCAGCGATTCCGAAGAACACTTCGTCAGCCAGCAAGACGCCCAGCCGGTCGGTGAGCGCGTAGCGGCCCTGGAGGAGTTCGCGCAGCACGGTGCCCCATCCCCACCGCTGATCGTTGACGCTGAGACCGAGGGATGTCTGAGGGGTGTTGTAGGCGTCGGAGTAGAAGGTGTTGTGGAAGATCACGCGGTCGAAGATCGACCAGCGCCCAATGCGGTATTCTGCCGTCGGAATGATCTCGAGGTTGTGCTCGAAGGTGTAGGTCGACTGGCAGTTCGTGGGCGGGGACGCACCCGGCGCAACATACTGGTTGGTGGTGCAGCCGAGGGTCGTATAGTTCGGCCCCTGCAATGCTTGGCGGCCGCGCGTGGGGTATCCCTGGTAGTAGTACCAGAGCGATCCCTTGAAGGTGAAGTTGTTCCATTTGTAGGTGAAATTCGGGCCGATGTAGAACTCGATGAACTGGAGGCCCGCCGCGTCCTCACGCGAGCGCGCGTATTCCAGGCGCGCGCCGGGCATGACGGTGAAGCTCCACTGGGGCGTGAATGCCAGGGTGAGATTCTGGTCGTACCAGATCCGGCCCTCCTGCTTGGTGGGAGGGTCTGCCGCCCGGGCGACCCCAACAAGTGCAACCAATGAAAATAGGCTGATGGCAAGAACTGACAACCGTTTCATGTGCTCTCCCTTGTGTAGTGCCGCAAAACTAGCGGTTTGTTGTTAACACGAGTCAAGACAAAGCGGAAGGATTCCAGGGAAAGGGCGTGAGTGTTTCAATAGCGCAGCGCGGAAATGATTATTTGCCGGTTGCGAATAGCGCTCTTAGCATCCGAGCATGCTGCTCGAGCGTCGACGTGCTGACCGGGATCGCCGCCACGACGGACGCGTCTCGGCCGTGTTCGCAGTTCGCAACCTGATCGGCTCAAGCCTCCAGCTTGGCCAGGCCGAGGACATCGCGCCCACCGGGATCACCCTGCGGCGTCCGCGCGACGTGCCTGTGTTGCCGCAGACGCCTCTTACTCTCCTCTTCGATCTGCCTGGTGCCGGGGCGCGCATCCGCGTCGGCGGTCTGGTGGTCACGGATCGGCGGTCCGGGCCCTTCCGCCGCACCGGCGTGCAATTCACCGACATTTCATCGGAGAGCGCTGCTCTGCTCGCCGAATTCTGTGCCCGCAGGGTCGCAAGCCCGGGGGGGATGACTATGAATCCTCGATGAGAATCTCGCGTCGCCGCCCGCCTGACCGATGACCAGGCTGAGCGATCAGCCGGGCCACACCCCAGGCTGCAACGAAGTCGCCCTCACACCCGAGCCCAGGTAAATTCTCCGCGTTTGCCAGGAAGATGTTGCTGATCCCCGTGGCGACGGGCGCGCCCCCGATGCCCAGCATGCGAGGCAGATCACAACTGAGCGCGGGCGCCATCGGTGCGGGTGGCACCGGGTCGAGCGTGGCGGGCTTCTCCCCCGGCGCCTGCGGGCCCAGCTCGGGCGGCAGCCCATCGTGCGGCGAGGCCAGCACCCAGAGGTGCTGATCGCTGAAGGGTAGCAATCGCGCGATCTCCTCGCGCACGCGAGCACGGACCACCGCGAGGTAGCCCAGGCTCGCCGCAGCGCTGGCCGGGACTAGGCACTCGACCCAGACCGGGATGCGGTTGGGCTGGCGGGGCGGGGGAGATCCCACAGTGATGTGAAGGGCGTTGTCCTCCAGGATCGGCTTGGCCGGATCGCGCACGGAGAGAACCCGCGGGCCCATGCCCTCGGGCAGTGCCTCGGGACGAAGGAGCAGGCACAAGGTGTATCGGAAACAGGCAGGGCGGATGGCCGCTGCGGTCTCGCGCAAACGGCGCGGGGCTGTGTCCCCGCACAGGGCAAGCAGCGACGCCGCCGGGCCTGCCCAGATGAGCCGGCCGAGCCCGATGGTTTCCCCACGCGGCCGCGCACGCAGGCCCGTGACAGTGCCCCGCTTCCAGACCAGCTCGTGCGGCACCAGCCGCTCGCGCACCTCGCCTGAGAAACTCTCGATCTTGTCGGTGAACAGAGCGCGCAGCTCTCCGCCGCCGCCCAGCCGGAAGACCCCGCGTCGGGCTCCGTCGAAGGCGCGGGCCTGGGTCATGGAGGTGACGTCTCCCGGCGAGAAGCCGCTGGTCAGGGCGGCCAGCGCGGCCATTCCCGCGCGCATGGGGTGATACGGCGGCAGCGCGGCCAGCCAGTCGGCATCGAGAGGAGGAAGCTGGCTCTGTATGCGGCCGACGTCGCGCCTTTCCCAGAAGCCATCGGGGGGCAGGGTGACATCGGAGCCGAGCAAAGGATCCAGCACCGCGCTGTTGTTGCGCAAGCGGGCCAGGGTCTCCTCCACCACGGCGCAGTCAGAGGGGAATTCGCGGCGCAACTCGGTGGAGAGGGCATCGGAGTCGCTGCCCAAGGAGATGCGGTGCTGCGGGAAGATGATCTGCAGCCCGGGCTGCAAGGCCGGCGCGCGCCGGCGAATCACCTGCGCGTGGCCAAGCTCGCGCATCACCCGCGCCACCGGTTCGGCATCAGGCGGTGGCAGAAGGCCGGGCTCGCGTGCCAGGGTGTAGGGCCCAGCCTGGAAGGTGGCTGGCTGGCGGTCGTGTCCGCACAGAAGCACGCGCTGCCCGCGGCGGCTGAGCAGGGCCGCCGCGATCAGCCCGGCCAGGTCCGGGCCGCACACCACGACCTCGAAGTAGTTGGTGTCCACGACCGGGGGAGTCTAACAGTTTTATGTGGGAACCCTGAAAGGGTTCCCACGCCCTTCGGCCCCCACCTGCCCCCACCTCCCCGCTCGCTTCGCTCGGCCTCGCGCGATGGTGCGCCGCCGGCGAGGGCGCGCGCGAAGCGCGCGGGGCGGGGAGGGTGGCGGGGCGTCCCGAAGTCCCCGCAGGAGGCAAAGCCGGCGGGCTCCCCACGCGACTCATGGTTGACAGATCGCTGGGCGCAGCCGAAATTGGGGATCGTGTCCGAAAAACTCCCCATCGTCTGGTATCGACGAAGCAAGAAACAGAACGAGCCCGCCACTGAGAAGCGCAGCATTCCGGCGGGCGTGTTCACCAAGTGTCCCGCGT
>Ga0181518_10002393_pt1 | contig 18105 bp, 14 predicted proteins | sample PEATcosm2014_Bin_28_FD_119751 | JGI IMG/M metagenome (GOLD analysis project Ga0181518, IMG submission 119751) | Peatland microbial communities from MTU Mesocosm Facility, Houghton, MI, USA - PEATcosm2014_Bin01_60_metaG | ecosystem: Environmental > Terrestrial > Soil > Wetlands > Peat | place... | reverse complement strand
TGGTTCAAGGCCCACTACGAGGTCATGGTCGGACTGGCCGCGGTCGTTCTGGTGCCGTTGCTGCTGGCGTCGGTGATCCAGGCGATCTACCACCAGAGTGCCAGCGCCTTGCTTCGCACAGCGCTGGTACACCTGCCGCTGGCCCTGTTGCTCGGGGCGGTGGCGGTGCAGCTGGTGCAACTCGGCCTCGCGGCGACCGACGCGCTCAGCACCGCGGTGTCGTCGACGTCGTCGAGCGACGTCGGGTCGGCACTCTCGAGTCTCGCGTCAGGATTAGCCGGTCAGGCCGCCGGGGGTATTCCCGGCACGCCCACCTTCGTGGCCCTGCTGGGCGGGTTGTTCGTCTGCTTCGGGGCGCTGCTGCTCTGGGTGGAGCTGCTCGTCCGGGCCGCGGCCGTCTACGTGGCCACGCTGTTCTTTCCGCTCGCGCTGGCCAGCCTGGTGTGGCCGGCGATCTCGCAGTGGTGCCGACGGCTCGTCGAAACGGTCGCGGCGCTGGTCCTGTCCAAATTCGTGATCGTGGCGGTCTTGAGCCTGGCCGTCGGCGCATTGAGGACGAGCGGCGGATCGATCGCGTCCGAAATGGCCGGCGGGGCGCTCCTGCTTCTGGCCGGGTTCGCCCCGTTCACCCTCCTTCGGCTGGTTCCGATGGTCGAGTCGGGCGCGGCACAGCAGCTCGAGGGGGTCCGTCATCGGGTGCAACAGAACGCGCTGGCCGGTCCGCGTTCGGCGGTCGGGTATGCGCTCGGTGGTGGTGCGCCGGCGGCACTTCCCGCATTGGCGGCGGGCACCGCCATGGCCGCACTGCCCGAGGCACCGGGTGGCGAGCTCGTCGGTGCCGGTGATCGGACCGGGACCGAGGACACCCCGACCAAGGACGCTTCGGGCACCGGTGTGCCGATGTGGCAAGGCGTGGCCGACTCGGAAGAGCAACGCCGGGGCGCCGGCGCCTCGGGCTCGGCGAAGAACGGACCGCCACCGGTGTGGGGGGCGCCGGTGTCGCTTCCGACGCGGCCGCCGGGCCGCGTCGGCACGCACGCCATCGAGCGAGACGACCTGGGCCCGGTCCTCAAGTGGCGGCCTTCTTCGGGCGCCACGCTCGACGCCGGGCCCGATGGCGGCTGACCCGCCCAAGTACCGGTTCGGTCCGCTCGAGCGGCGAGGCCTGATCGCCGGGTGGCGCGGCGGTCAGATCGCGGTCATCGCGGCGGGTCTGGTCGTCGGGGTGGTGGCCCTGCGTGCGCACCCGGACCCGATCGGCGTGATCGCGGCCGTGCTTGCGCTCGGGTCGTCGTTGGCCGTGGCGTGCTGGCCGCTCGGGGGTCGCACCGGCGAGGAGTGGTTGCCCACGGTGGTGCGGTGGGGCACCGACGGGGTGGTGGGTCGACGGCGACGTTCACCGAGCCCCGGTGCCGGTCACTGCCCCGGGAACGACGGACCGGTGCCCTGTGGTCTCGGCGACGGTTCCCGACGTTCGGGCGGTGGCCATCGATCGGTGGTCGGGTCGATGGGGGCGTTTGGTGGGCTGGTCGTCCTGGGCGCCGATGCCGGGCCCGGGAGTGGCGACACCGAGGTGGGCGTCGTGCACGACACTCGGGCGGGGACATTCACCGGCGTGCTCGCCCTCGAGGGCCACAGCTTCGCGCTCCTCGGTTCCGACGAGAAGGAGCGACGCGTGGCCGGCTGGGCCGGCGTGTTGGCGGCGCTGGCACGAGAGGGTTCGTCGGTGCATCGGATCCAGTGGTTGGCCGTCGCGCATCCCGACGACGGCCGAGCAGTGCACTCCTACCTGGCCGACCGGGCGGTCGAGCCCAATGCGTCCGCCGCGCACGCCTCCTACGCCGAGCTGCTCGACGAGGCCGGGGCGGACACCTCGCGTCACGCCGTCTTGGCGGCCGTGCAGGTGCACCCGGGCAAGGCGGCCTATCGCTCGTCGCCACGCGGGGACGCGTCGGTGTCGGTGCTTCTGCGCGAGCTCGAGAACGTCCGCCGGCTGGTGACCGACGCCGACATCTCGTGCCTCGGCGTGCTCGATCCGGCCGCTCTCGCCGCGACGATCCGTGCCCTCGGCCAGACCGACCCGCCGGCGGTCCTCGACACCGACGCGTCTCGTCGAGAGCCACCCGGGCTCCGTACGTGTCCGCCGTGCCTGGTCGGCGCGCCGTGGCCGATGGCCACCGAGGTCGAATGGGACCGGGTCCGTACCGACGGGAACTGGCACGCCACGTACTGGATCGCCGAGTGGCCCCGGGTCGATGTCGGTCCCGACTTCCTGGCCCCGCTCCTCCTCGGACCCCTTCGCCGTTCGGTGGGCGTGGTGATGGAGCCGATCAGTCCGTCGAGGGCGATCCGAGCGGTAGAGCAGGCGCGCACCGCCGACATCGCCGACTCCGAGCTGCGTCGTCGCGGCGGGTTCCTGTCGACGGCCCGACGAGCCCGCGAGGCCGAGCTGGTCGTGCGGCGCGAGAGCGAGCTGGCCGACGGTCACGGCTCCTACCGGTTCAGCGGGTACGTGACGGTGACCGCGCCGAGCGCATCGCAGCTGGAGGAGTGGTGCGAGATGACCGAGCACGCCGCGGGTCAGGCCCGGCTCGAGCTCCGGCGCCTCTTCGGCGACCAGGAACGGGCGCTGCTGTGCACCCTTCCGTTGTGCCGGGGCCTCTCGTGAGGTCCCAGGCCGGCTTCACCGTGCCCGCCCACGCGGTGACGACCCGCAACCTCGGCGCCGCGTACCCGTTGGTGGCGGAGGCCGGGCTGGGCCATCGCGGCGTGTTGATCGGCCACGACCTGCTCGGCGGGTCGTTCGTCTACGACCCCTTCGAGCTCTACCGAGACGGCGTGGTCTCCAACCCCAACATGATCGTGTTCGGCCAGATCGGTCGGGGAAAGAGCTCGTTGCTCAAGACCTACCTGTGGCGCCAAGCGGTGTTCGGCCGAAGGGCCTGGGTGGTCGATCCGAAGGGGGAATACGCGGGCCTGGCCGAGCTGTGGGGCGTCCGCCCCGTCGCGCTCCGTCCGGGCGGTGCGATCCGTCTCAACCCGCTCGATCCCGTGCACACGGCCGACGGCGATGGCGACGGGGGCGGTCCCGCCGATCCGGATCGGCGGCAGTCCGAACTGTTGGCTTCGTTGGCCAGCGCGTGTCTCGGCCGTTCGTTGGCACCCCGCGAGCGGGCCGCGGTCGATCTGGCTCTCGTCTCGGTGCGCGCCAATGCAGCCGTCCCGACCCTGCCGAGGGTGGTGGCGGCGCTGCTCGATCCGGTCGAGGAGTCGGCGTCTCGGATCCGCACCGATCGGGCGACCCTGCTCGAGGACGGCCGAGACGTCGCGTTGGAGCTGCGCCGGCTGGTCCACGGGGACCTCCGTGGCATGTTCGACGGCGAGACGACGCCGGGCCTGGACCTGTCCGGACCGCTGGTCGTGCTCGACCTCTCGGCGCTCTATGCATCGGCCGCGCTGGGCGTGCTGATGGCGTGCGCCACCGCCTGGCTGCAGGCTGCGGTGTCTCAAGACGGCGGAGGGGTGGGGCAGGCCTTCTTGGTCGTCGACGAGGCGTGGGCGATCCTGGCCAACCTCGGTGTGGCCCGCTGGCTCCAGGCCTCGTGGAAGCTGTCGCGGGCCCACGGGGTGGCCAACCTGGCCGCGCTGCACCGGCTGTCCGACCTGACGTCGGTGGGCGCCGCCGGTTCCGAGCAGGTCGGCCTGGCCGAGGGCCTGTTGAGCGACTCGGAGACCCTGGTCATCTACGCGCAACCACCCGGGGAGGTCGCGCGGGCGACCGAGCTCCTCTCCCTCTCGCCCACCGAGGCCGAGCTGGTGCCACAGCTCCGCCGGGGCGTCGCCCTGTGGAAGGTCGGTCGTCGTTCCTTTCTCGTTCGCCACGTGGTGGGGTCGTCGGAGCGGTCCCTCGTCGACACCGACACCGCCATGGGCGGCCGGTAGTGGCGATGGTCCCGGTGCCCGCGATGGCGGGCCTGGTCACGATGACGCTCGTTGGTGCCGTCCTCGCCGGTCGGGGCACCGCCGGTGGTTGGCGCGCGCCGGGCGCGAGGGGCGGGGCCAGGACGCAGGGCGCGCGGTGGTCCACCCGCGCCGAGCTGGCCCCGCTCACCACGTCGGGACCGGGCCGGATACGGCTGGGGACCGCCGCCCGGGGTGGCTGGCGCCCCGCGGTCCTGTGGACCGAGCGTGCCCAGTCGGTGGCGGTGATCGGCCCAACCCAGAGCGGGAAGACCACCGCGCTGGCGGTGCCGGCCATCTTGGGTTGGGACGGGCCGGTGGTGGCGGCCAGCGTGAAGACCGATCTGGTGGCCGACACCGAGGGCTGGCGGCAGGGCCTCGGGACCGTGTGGTGCTTCGACCCCGCGAGGGCCACCAGCCGCCCGCCCGCCAGGTGGTCGCCGCTGCCGGCCGCCCGGACATGGGCCGGCGCCCGCCGGGTCGCAGCCGACCTCACCGAGGTCGCACGGTCCCCGGCCACCACCGCTGACGGTGAGTTCTGGTACGCGACCGCCGCCAAGTTGTTGGCCCCGCTGTTGTTTGCCGCCGCCACCGGCGGGGCGACGATGGACGACGTCGTCCGGTGGGTCGACACCCAGGAGGTCACCGAGGTGCTGGGCCTGCTCGAGGCGGCCGGGATCGAGGAGGCCGTCTGGGCGGCCCGGGCCACCTGGCAGCGAGATGACCGGCAGCGATCGTCGGTCTACACGACCGCCGAGACGGTGCTCGAGCCGCTCATCGGCGGGACCGACCGCTCGGACGCGGCGTCGGTCATCGATCCCGACGAGCTCCTGGCGGGGACCAACACGCTCTATCTCTGTGCGCCCGCGCACGACCAGCGCCGGCTCCGCGGGGTGTTCGTGGCCCTGGTCAAGCAGGTGCTGGAGGCGGCGTTCACCAAGGCGGCCCGGTCGGGGCCGCTCGACCCGGCGCTCCTGATCGTCCTCGACGAGGCGGCCCACATCGCCCCGGTGGCCGAGCTCGACGGTCTGGCCGCCACCTGTGCGGGCCACGGGATCCAGTTGGTGACGGTGTGGCACGACCTGGCCCAGATCACGGCCCGTTACGGCCCCCGGGCGCCGACGGTGCTCAACAACCATCGGGCCCGGCTGTTTCTCTCCGGCATCGCCGATCCGTCGACCCTGGAGCACGCCAGCATGCTCGTCGGCGAGGAGGAGGTGTCGGTCGGGTCGGTCACCCAAGACGGGCGCGGCGGGCGCTCGACCACCACCTCGACGCACCGGCGCCGGCTGCTCCCGCCCGAGGCGCTGCGCCAGCTGCCGAGCGGGACGGGCATCCTCATCTACGGGGAGCGACCGCCGATCCGCCTCCGCCTCGACCCGTGGTGGCGGGACCCCGGCCTGGCCGACCGGGGACGAGCCCGGCCCCTCTGAGCCCGCCTCTGGCCCAGCACCGTGCCGGTACGCTCGGCGAGTGGCCCAGCTCTTCGACCCCGGGTTCATGGAGGACCCGTGGCCCCGCTACGCGGAGCTCCGGGAGAGCTCCCCGGTCCACCTCGACCCACGGGGGTTCTGGGTGGTCACCCGCCACGCCGACTGCCTGGAGCTCCTGCGGTCCAAGGTCTCGTCGTCCGACGGCACCAACATCGCTCCCGACGCCCAGCCCGAAGGTCTCGGTCGCCAGCGCGGGCGCGGTGAGCTGACCGACGAGTTGGCCCAGGCGATGGACGACAACCGACCGTTCCTGTTTCGCGACGCACCGGAGCACACCAGGATGCGCGGGCTGGTCTCGAAGGCCTTCACGCCACGGATGGTCGAGGGGCTGCGGCCCCGCATCGAGGTCCTGGTCGACGAGCTCCTCGACGGCGCCTACGAGCGGGGCGACATCGACATCGTGCGCGACTTCGCGTACCCGCTGCCGATCCAGGTCATCTGCGAGATGCTCGGCATCCCCGAGGGCGACCGCGATCGGTTCTCCGAATGGTCGGCGGTGTTGGCCCGGGGACTGGACCCGGAGTTCTTGCAGCCCGAGGGGGCACTCGAAGAACGCCTCAGTGTCGTCGGGGCGTTCTCGGAGTACTTCTTCGGCCTGATGAGCGAACGCCGGCGGGCGCCCGGCGACGACCTGTTGAGCCAGCTGGCCCTGGCCGAGGAGGCGGGCGACGTGCTGACCGAGGGCCAAATGTTCTCGACCGCCATCTTGTTGCTGGTGGCCGGGCACGAGACGACGGTCAACCTGATCTCAGGCGGCGTGCTGGCGCTGATCAACCATCCCGACCAGTGGGCCCGGTGGCGCGAGGACCCCTCCATCACGCCGCGGGCGGTCGAGGAGCTGTTGCGGTTCGTCTCCCCGGTCCAGCTGACCGGCCGGGCCCTCCTGGACGACATCGAGCTGCCCGGGGCCACCCTCCCCAAGGGTCACTACGTCTTGTCGGTGATCGCGTCGGCCAATCGGGACCCGGAGGCCTTCAGTGATCCCGAGGCGCTCGATCTCTCCAGGGCCGAGAACCGCCACCTCGGCTTCGGCTTCGGCCTGCACCACTGCCTGGGGGCGCCGCTGGCCCGGCTCGAGACGGCCATCGCGTTGCCCCGGCTTCTCGAGCGCACCGGGTCGCTCGAGCCGCTGAGTGACCAGGTGACCTGGCGCGACAACGTTGTGTTACGCGGGTTGGCCAACCTCCCGGTCCATCTCTCGGCCGCCTGAACGACCCGGGGGGCCCGAGGCGGGCGGTTAGTGTGCCCGATGGTGGCCGACCAAGAAGCCCCGCTCGAAGAGGAAGAAGAGCCGGCTCTCGTTCACGTGGGTGCCGGCCACGCGCTGGTCAGGCCGCTCACGCTGGCCATCGACATCGGTGGGACCGGGCTCAAGGCCTCGGTGCTCGACGCAACCGGGGCGATGGTGGCCGACCGGGTGCGAGTGGTGACGAAGTACCCGTTGTCCCCGACCGGCACCGGGGGCCTCGTGCCGACGCTCGTGAAGCTGGTCAAGCCGTTGCCCGAGGCGGACCGGGTGTCGGTCGGTTTCCCCGGGATGGTCCGAGGCGGCAGGATCCTGAGCGCGCCCCACTTCGTCACCGAGTCCGGTCCGGGTTCAAAGATCGACAACCAGTTGGTCACGGCATGGTCCCGGTTCGACCTCGCCGGTGCTTTGCAAGAGGCCCTGGGCAAGCCGACCAAGGTGGCCAACGACGCCGACGTGCAAGGGGCCGCGGTGGTCCAGGGCACCGGCTTTGAATTCGTGATCACGCTCGGCACCGGGTTCGGGACGGCCTGTTTCATGGACGGGCGCCTTCTGCCCCACCTCGAGATCGCCCACCAGCCGTTTCGCAAGGGTGAGACGTACAACGATCAAGTGGGCGAGCGAACCCGCAAGGACATCGGCGACGAGCGCTGGAATGACCGGGTGCGCAAGGCCATCACCCAGCTCGACGCGATGCTCTATTTCGACCAGCTCTACATCGGCGGTGGCAACGCGCGTCGCGTGAAGCGAGACGACCTCGGCGACATGCTCGAGAAGACGACGATCGTCGACAACAACGCCGGGATCTTGGGTGGGATCCGGCTCTGGGAGGGCAACCACGTCGGGCTGTGATGGCTCGACCGGCGACCCCGATCAGTCGAGCGGTAGACCGACGTAGTTCTCGGCGATGGTGTGCTGCATCGCCTGAGACGTGGCGACGTAGCGCTGTTTGGCCCGCTGGACGCGCGAGGCGAACGGGTCACCGGCGGGCAACACGTGGAGGAGCTCGGTCATGGTGTTGGAGAAGTCCTGGACCCGCCACACCCGCCCGAGGCAGCGATCCGAGTAGTCGTCGAGTCCCGAATGGTCTCCCCGGTGGAACCAGTCGGCCAGGGCCCGGGCCAAGATGGTGACGTCCGCGATGGCCAGGTTCATCCCCTTGGCGCCGGTCGGGGGGACGATGTGGGCCGCGTCGCCGGCCAGGTACAGGCGCCCGTACTGCACGGGCTCGCAGACGTAACTGCGCATCGCGGTGATCGCCTTTTCGATGATCGGACCCTCGGTCAGGGTCCACCCCGGCGAGGCCAGCCGAAGCTGCAGGTTGGTCAGCCCGGCGTGACTGTGTTGCTCGATCTCGAGTGGGTTTGGCCAACCGTTCTCGATCGCGTCTCGGAACCGGTGAAGGGCCCCGACACCGGGGTTTCCGCCCCAGCCGAAGACGAGTTTCTTGGCACAGCCCATGCCGATGAGCTGGTCGAACACGATGTCGGGTGTCAATCGGACGAGGGTAAGGTCCTTGCGTCCCTGTCGGATGATCTCCTGACCGGCCGCCACGGGGATGAGGTGGGTGAAGCCCTCCATCGCGACGCAGTCGCCATCGTGCACCAGGTCCCTGATCGCCTCGGCAAGGCTGCGGATCTCGGCTACGCATTCCCCTGAGTTCGCCAAACGCACAGGTATGTGTTCTCCGAAGAAGCTAGATTGCACGCCTCGGCGGTGTCAACGCGATGGCTCCCCGGTGACGGCTGATCGCCCTGATCACGAGGGCCCTCGGTGCCCCATCCCGACGGGGAGGGAGCTCAAGCCAGAGGCAAAGAATCGAGCGGGTACCTTTGGGGAACCCTTGGGGCTTTGGAAGCATGCACGGGTAGGCGCTCGTAGCTCAACGGATAGAGCATCTGACTACGGATCAGAAGGTTGGAGGTTCGAATCCTCCCGAGCGCGCTGAGCAGGTGAAATAGGTGAAGTGAGGCTCGCTGAACGAAGCACAGCGTTCGGATAGTGCCGAATCCATGTTCAATTCGTGAGGCGCAGACGCTCAGCGATCTCCTCAAGGTCTATCTCGGAACTCGCTGCGTCCCAGACGAGCTGAAAGGCGTCATCGTCGGAGATGTGCGGTGTCATGCCGTTCAGATCGCAGAACACGACAGTGCACAGCCATGCCAGCCGTTTGTTGCCATCGACAAGGGCATGATTCTTCGCCACTGAGTGCAAGAGTGCCGCCGCCTTGAGGGCGATCGTTGGGTAGGCATCTTCGCCGAACGCACTCGATCCCGGTCTGTTCAACGCAGAGTCAAGCAGGCCGACATCTCGAACGGGGCCAACACCGAGAACCCGGACCAGCTCCATGACGTCTTCGAGGTCGAGATACTCGACTCCGCTCACTCAGCGCCGAGCCGCTCCAGGACGTCTCCCCACCGTGTGACCATCCGCTGGGTCGAGTCAGCAACCCGACTCCTGTGGCCAGCGCGCTCGTATCGATCGATCACTGCACGACGGATGATTTCCTGCCGCGAGATCCCTTCGGATTTGGCGAGTGAGGTGAGCGCCTCTTCCAAGGCGGCATCAGTGCGGACGGTGAGCGCCATGCAGCGATGATACCACTTCGGTATCAGATCAGGCGACAGCAGGCCCTTTGGTTCTGCCTGGGCGTTGCGACCCAACGCTCGACACTCCCTGGGTTTGCCGCTTGTGAGTCCAGCGCCATGAACAGCATCTCCGTTAGGTGGTCGAATCGAGTACGGCGTTGGCTCGGTTGCTGGTGACCGTCAACTCGAGTTCGCCAACGTCGTCGACCGCAGCCAGTGCCAACTGTGGCTCGTGTCTCGTCCCCTCGGCGTAGGAGGGATTCGGCCCAGTCGACCCGGGTCCTGGCCAGCCACGGCGGGGTCCGGGCTCTCGTGTGGTCCTCGATCGCCTGGGCGAGCCAGCGGTCCGCCTCGGCCTCGTCTCCGAGAGTTGCGGCCAGCAACGCGAGGTAGCGGGCCGTCGAACCCGCATACCAACCCCCGGTCACCTGGAAGATGTCGTGGTACGGCAACAGCCGATCGAAGAGCGCCCGGCAGGCGTCGCGGTCGCCGACCAGGACTGCTGCCTCCACCCAGGCGACGTGGGTGACCGGAAGAGCAGCGTCGTCGGGCATGTCGACGAAACCGAGCCGCCCGTTGGCTTGGACAACTTGGCCCGCCTCGTCGAGACGGCCGGCTTCGGCCAGCGCCCATGCCGCGAGCGCGGTGCGCACACCGGGCAGTGAGCGGGACCTCTCTTCTTCCAACTCGGAAATCCCGAGCAGGATCTCAACGGCCACGCCCAGACCGTCGCTCTCGCGCACCTGTTGCAAACTCGACAAGCGCCCGGCCGGGGACGAGTCGGGGATGCCGAGGGCAACCGAGGCTCGGAATTGGCTTTCGGCGAGTGCCGAGGCGGCACTGAACTCGCCCTGCTTGAGCGAACGAGTCACCTTTATCTGGAGACTCCGGTCGCGGCCCGCGCCGAGTCGTCCCGCCCCGGTCGTCCCGGCACCAAACGGGACCTTATGCCCTAGTGGGGGCGACGGGCGTGCCACACGCTGGAGGAGGTATGTACCACGAGCTCAATCGGCAGCTCACCAGCCAGCACGAGGAGTTGCGGGCGGCGGCGCATCGATTCGCCGTCGACGTGCTGCGTCCGGCCGCCACCGCGTTGGACCGCATGGAGGCCGACGATGTGTCCCGTGCCGGCTCGCCCCTGTGGGAGGTGTTCCGCCGGTGGTACGCGTTGGGTCACCATGCGGCAGGGATTCCTCTCGAGTTCGGCGGCGTCGGCCTGGACGCGCTCTCGCGGCACCTCGTGTTGGAGGAGCTTGGCTGGGGGAGCGCCGGATTGGCCGTAGGCCTTGCGGTGGCATCACTCCCCTTCGAGTTCGTGGCGCTCGTGGCCGGGATGACCGGTAACAAGGAACTGCTCGGCGAGGTGGTCACGCCGTTCGTCAAGGATGACGAAGCCCGCTTCGTCGGGTGTTGGGCGATCACCGAGCCGTCGCATGGGTCCGACGCCCTCGGGGTCGGCATCGAGGGCTTCACGCGGCCCGCGGAGGCCGGCACCTGCCGGGCGGTAGCCGACGGTGACGAGTGGGTGGTATCGGGCGAGAAGGCCGCATGGGTCTCGAATGGCACCATCGCCACCCACGCCCTTCTGTTCTGCACGGTCGAGCCGGCGTTGGGCCCCGCCGGCGGTGGGGTCGCGCTGGTGGAACTGGACGGACCCGGTGTGGAACGTGGGCGCCCCCTCGACAAACTGGGCCAGCGTGACCTCAACCAGGGTGCGATCCGGTTCGAAGGAGCGCGCCTTCCCGCCCACCACATGCTGGTCGGACCCGAGACGTATCCCGTCATGCTGTCGACCGTTCTGGCATTCGCCAACGCTGGCATGGGGGCGATCTTCACCGGGCTCGCCCGAGCCGCCTTCGAACAGTCCCTGGCATACGCCCGGGTTCGCCGGCAGGGAGGTCGGCTGATCGCCGATCACCAGCTCATCCAGGGAAAACTGTTCGGAATGTTCAGCGCTATCGAACGCGCCCGCGCCCTGTCGCGCGCCGCGTTAGTCCACAACACGGAGACCTTCCCGCCGGCGCTTGCCTACTCGATCGCGTCGAAGGTGACGTGTACCCAGACCGCGCTCGAGGTGGCGGGCGAGGCGATCCAGGTGTTTGGCGGTATGGGGCTCTCGAGAGACATGCCGCTGGAGAAACTGTTCCGTGACGCGCGCGCCTCGTTGATCGAAGACGGGGTCAACGAGTTCCTGGCCCTCGTGGGAGCCCGCCAGGTCCTCGACAACTACATTCTCGACACCATGTCCTAAGACGCCGAGCGAGCGGTTGCTATTCGATCCGCTCGCCGAGGGGGAGCACCGAGTCGACGATGGCGCGTACCAGCTGGACGTCGATCGCGTCGCCGAGCACAAACGCCGCCTCGCCACTCGACCGCAGCGCACCCGTCCCCGTCCATGCCTGGTGACCGAGCACGTCGAGGCGGACCTCGGTGAGGCAGTCGACGTCGGTCTCCTTGCCGTTCGTCGCTGGGATGAGCTTGTGGTTGTAGATGGGCAGGGCCCCGAGCGCGGTGGCGAGAGAGGGGTCGGCGATTTGAGCAGCGTTCCCCTCGAGAACGATCAAATCCTCTCCCGCGCGTGCGAGGCGACCCCGCACCGTCCCACCGTCCTCGGAAAGCTCGATGTCCGCGAGCTTCTTGGGGAAGCCCCAGACCTCGCGGCCCGCGCACAGCGCGGCATCCGAGTCCACATAGATCAGGGGACAGAACATGCCGTCGACGCCGTGCCATAAGGCTGCCGTGAGCACGACAACCTCACGGTAGGGACCGATGGTGGTGTCGGGGTACTCGGCGAACACCACGGTGCATGTCCGAGACGCTGGACGATCGAGCCCGGAAGGCAGCACGTTGGCCGGGACGTCACTTTCCCCGAGGGCGACCACCAGATGCGACCCGCGGTATTCGTAGGGAGGAGCGGGGTAGAGGGGCGCAAGGGCAGGCATTGTAGGCATGGCAACCTCCGATGTGGTCGACGTTACCGGGCGCCCACCGGCACCCGGTAGGGCCGAACGTCCCGGTCGACGCCCCCCTGCGGTCTCGGGCCCCTCTGGGTGGCCCCTTCGGTGAGAACGATGGCCCCCACGATGGCCGCTGGGACGGCCGAGACAGCATGTTGGAAGCTGAGCCCGGTCCCCTCAAAGATTGTTGCGGGGTTCCCAAGGCGTTCGGCGATGTCGACGGCCTGGCGCACTCGTTCGCCCGGCCAATCCGCTGGCTGATATCGCCCCGGCTTGGGGGTCGTGTGCCTAGCGCCCTACGATGACACTTCGATGACTCTTGTCGAGCGCCTGGGCGCGTTTGCCGCAGGGATGCAGCTCGAAGATGTCCCCGAAAGGGTGCGCTCCTTCGCCCGCAGCCAGGTGCTCTCCCAACTTGCCGCAGCGCGTGCCACTCTTGGACATCCCCTGGGCCCGCGATTGGTGGAAGCCTTCGGCAGCCCGCTGCAGCCCGACGCCAAGGCGGCAGCCTGCTGCCTCGGGACGCTCACAATGGCGCTCGACTACGACGACACCATGTATGCGGGTCATGTGTCGCACTCCACGGTCGGCGTGCCAGTGGCCTATGCACGGCCTCTCGGTCTGGACGGAAGGCACTTCCTCGAAGCGGTGCTGGCTGGGAACGAGTGCGCCTCCCGGGTGGTGGCCGGAGCAACGCTCGGATCGTTCCGCGGACAGACAGCCGCTTACGCCCACCTGGTAGGTGCGACCGTTGCGCGTATGCGAGCCCAGGGGGCGTCTCCCGAACATACCTCCGCCGCGTTGGCCCTGGCCTGTTCCCTGCCACCGCACTCCCTGGCGCCGGCGTTCTTTGGGGGCGACAGCAAGGCGCTGACCGCCGCAGTGGGGATCCGCGCCGCTCTGGACGCCTGCGACGGTGCGGCCGCGGGGCTCAGCGGAGCCACCGACATACTGGAGCACCCCGAAGGCTTGCTCGCTACCTTCGCAGACGTCCCTCTCCCTGATGCGGTGGTGGAGTCCCTGGGGTCGCGATGGCACACCGAGACCCTGTCGATAAAGCTCTACCCTGCGTGTGCCTACCTCGACAGCACCCTCGACGCCGCTGTCCAGCTCCACGGTGACATCGAGGCGGCACTACGCGGCGGCCCCCACGGCGACCTAACGGGTGACCACGGCACGGCCGAATCCGTCGCCGGAGCCCTAGGAGAGATCGTCGTGAGGTGCTCTTTGTTCACCTTCGGCATGGACATCCGTAGCCGCAGCTACATCAATGGGCCCGCATCCCCTACAAGCGCACTCCAGTTCTCGGTGCCCTACCCCGTCGCTGTGACCCTGCTTTCCGGCGCATTCACCCCTGCCGACCTGGCATCGCCGCGGCTCGACGATCCAGTGGTATGGGACCTGGCCAAGCGGGTACGCGTCGAACACGATCCCGACCTGACCCGTCACGCCGTGCTCGCGACCACTCCGCTGGGCGAAGCGCTCCGCCAGGCCGGCCCGCGTGCGTCGGCCTGGTTAGCCCGCCTCGGGGGTGAGGACGATGCAGCCACGCTGCTCGGGGCGGCTGGGCTGCCACCCGCCACCTTCGAGCACGCCACGAAGGAGATCGGGGCAGTTCTGGAAGTCCGGCTCACCGACGGTCGCACATTGCGCCGTAGCATCGCGACACCCATAGGCGCGTCGGGGCCCTCCACACGACGAGACCATCCCACCCTGGCGCGCGGCAAGTTCCTCGGCACCGGTGGGAGCAGGAAGGTAGCCGATGCGCTCGAACATCTCGAAGACCTCCGGGCAGACGAGCTGGCTGGCGCGCTGGCCTCGGCTCTCACGACCGTTTGAACCCAGTCCAAGCCGGGAAGTCAAAGCCGCGCCGTTAGAAGTTGTGGATGGCTTCGTCGTGTTCGAGCGAGAGCAAGGCAATGTGGTGGATGGCATCGCAAGAAGTTACGTTCGTGCTTGACGACGAGCGGCTCGAGGTGACCCGTCGGCTGGTCGGCTCTGGAGAGGCACCGAGCGAATCGGGCTTCGGCCAGTACGCCTTTGGCGTGTCGCTCAACGACGTCGCGCGCTGACATCGCGCGCTGGGCGTCCTAGTTGAGCCCGACCGGCCAAAGTCATCTCAGCAAGGCCGCAATTTCTGGCTCAACCGGCCGGTGGTGGGTCCGCCGCCCACGCTGCCACAGCCCCGACGACGACTTCGAAGGTGACCGACTGGGCCGGTGGCAGTGCGCCAGCCATAAGGTCTCCGTCGTGCTCGACCGGTACGGCCTCGTCCCCGGTGGCCTCGATGACCACGTTGCGCCCCCTCGCATAGATCACCTCCGGTTCCCCGAGATGACGCCCGCCCGCAACCGCCGCAAAGAGCTCACCGAGCCGTCCTGGCGAGGGCATCTCAATCGCACAGACATCGAGCAGCCCGTCGTCGAGCACCGAACCCGGCAGCAACTCGAACGAGCCGCCGCGGTGGCGTGCACCACCCAGAGCCACGAGAAGGAGGCGTCCCGTGACTAGGAGCTCGCCGTCGACCAGCACGCGCGCATCGGTGCCCAAGTCCTCCGGGTGGCTGATCAGTTCGAGTGCGGCCTGCTCGTAGCGCCACCGGCCGGGGACCCCGGGCGTGCTTCGAGCCGCGTCGAGCACGCTGGCCAGGAAACCCGCGCTCGCTCCGAGCACTACCGCCTGGTCAAGCTCCACCAGGCGCCCGAGATCCAGCCGGCGCAGTCGCGCCCCAGAGTGCTCCGGGCCCAGGACCATCCCCAGCGCCTCTTCCACCGGCAAATCTGCGAACAACTCTCGGTAGAAGGAGTTGCCCGTGCCTCCTGGCACAACGAACAGAGCCGGCGCTTCTCGGCCGGAGTGTCGGCCGGCACCTCCCCCGCCCGGCCAGCTGCCGGTCCCGCGTGCCATCCCCTCGGCCACTTCACGAACCGTCCCATCCCCGCCCACGGCCAGCACCAGGGCAAGTTCCCGCCCGCCTCCCGGATCATTCCCGACCGCCTTCGAGACGGCGTCGACAGCCTCACCTCGAACTTCTGTGGTGAGAAGCGTCGGCTTGAAGCCCTCGCACGCCAGTTGCTCTGCCACCTTGCCGGCGAGGGTCAGGGGGGAGCCGCCGGCAGCCGGGTTCACCACCACGAGAGCCTCTGGGTCCGGACCGCCGTGGGTTGCCCTGCCACCGGCTGCCCTGCGGCGGATTGGATCGCTCACGAGAGGCGATCCGCCAGGTGCGCCGCCATGCGTGCCACGAGCGCCATGATCGTGATCTGCGGGTTTACATGGCACGAGGATGGCAGCACCGAGGCGTCGAACACGAAGAGGTCCGGCACCTCCCATACGTGCCCGAAGGGGTCCACCACCGAGCTCGACGGAGCGGCACCCATCCGTGCGCTGCCCATCGGATGGTAGGCAGACAGGTGAAGGTCCGAGGGGCGCCAACGACCCTCGCGCACGTAACGGACCTCGGCCGCGGAGCGGATGGAGCCAAGCCCAGGCAGCATCGGGTACACCTCGGCTGCACCCGCGGCAAAGAAGATCTCGGCGGCCATCGCGATTCCCTCCAAGACCTTTGCTGCATCCTCACGGGTGAGGTTGTAACGGATGGAAACCCCGTTCCTACCGAGCGGGCCCACCCGTCCCACCCCGGCATCGCCGATGATCGAACCACACGACGCCATATGGGGGTAAAGGGCAAAAAGCGACTTGTCGCGTCCCCACCCGGGCAAGGAGCCGGCCGAATAGCCGAGACCCGGCGGCGGAAAGGTCGCCTCGAGCAATACACCGTCGGAAAGCTTCTCGTCCACGTAGTAGCTCTGCATCGTCCCTCGCCACGCCCTGAGGGGTTCGTCGAACCGGGCGGTCGTCCCGGCCCCGGGATGGATGACCAGATTGCGTCCGAGCTGGCCCGAGGAGCGTGCCAGGTGCTGGCGTGCGAGGAGGACTGGGGTGAAGATCGCGCCTGCGGCGAGCACCGTGGCGCGGGCATCCACATGCAGCGTGCCCCGTCTGCGGCCCGTCTGCGGATCGAGCACGTCTGCGACGACACCCGCAGCACGCCCGGCTTCCAGGCGGATCTTGCGCACCCTGGCCCCCGAGAACACTGTCGCGCCCGCAGAAGTCGCACGCGGAAGGTAGCTCAGGTGCATGGCCTGCTTGGCATCGACCGGGCAGCCGAACGCACACACGCCGTGGCCGTGACATCCCCTGATGTTCCGGCGGATCGGGCCACCTGAGAGGCCGAGCCGCTCGGCACCTCGACGCATGACCTCGCCGTTGGCGCCGAGAACCTCCTCGGGCACGGGCTGGACGCCGAGCACATCTTCGACCGCATCGAACCAAGGTGCCATCGCCTCGGGACTCAGCTCGATCCCCGTCGCCACCCACGACGCCAGCACGGCATCCGGCGTGCGGAAACAAGTGCCCGAGTTGACAACCGTCGTCCCTCCCACGGCACGGCCCATCGGAAGCGATATGACAGGATTGCCCAGGGTGAAGGTCAGGCCCCCGTCACGGTAGAACTCGAAGAGGCGCTCCACGGGGCGGTGCCCCACGATGTCACCGCCGTGGATAGGCGGGCCCTCCTCCAGCACCACCACCGTGAGTCCGGCGCGAGCGAGCGTGTCGGCAGCCACGGCTCCGCCCGCTCCGGAACCCACGACCACCACGTCGGCGTCGATTTTGGCGTCGGTCACGTCGGGGTACCTGATCACCGGCAGGTCGACGGGCGGAGGCGGCCCAGCAGGACCTACTGCCACCAGCGGTTGGCCGTCATAGCCTATGAGAGCCACCACCTGTGGTTGCGAGGCGTACACGAGCTGTACCAGAGCTTCGAGCGCGACCAGCGCTTCGCGCCGCGGTCGGAGGCGGGAGCTGCGGCTCGCCTCCACCCATCGGTACCGGTCGTCGGCTTCCAGCCGGTGAAACAGTTTCGGCGGGTACCCCAACAATGCCGTCAGGTCGAAGCCGAGCAGCATCGCCCTCACCAGCCAGCGGGGCTGACCGCGCAAGCGTCTGAGGAGGGCTTCGATGTCCTCAGCGATACCCAGCTCCGTCGCACCCGGTGAGATAGCACCACCTGAGGGCAGCAGAGCGTCGGACAGAGCACCGAGCACCCGGCGCTCGTACCCGGTTAGTGGCCCGGAGCGGGCCCGGTCGTCGTCGCGGCTGATGCCCATACGTCGCTCCCGCCTAGGGCGGGCTGCCTCCGAGGGAGCCGACGGTGGCGGCCGAGGGGCGGAATCCGCTCACGGCCGGCTCCCGATCTCGGCGTGGGCCGTGCCCGTAAGCGTCCAGTGTCGCTCGACGGCCCAGCCGATCACGGTTCGGCGCTCGAGCACGATCTCGGCATCGGCCCGCTCGCTGTTCATACAGGTGGCCGAGGCGCCGTCGGGGTCGTGGTACTCGACCGCCACGCTGCGGTCGGCGGGCTGGGCGACCCGCACCCGTAGGCGACGGCGGCCAGAGCGGACGGTGACGTCCCAGCCTGGGAGCCCGAGGTGGGCTGAGCCGCCGAGCGCGGCGAGCAGCCCGAATCGCGGCCAGTCGACGCCGTCGAGGCGCAGGCGAACGAACGGTAGAGGAGGTAGTCGACGCAGGGCGGGGCGGCGCGACACCGCGGCCACCACCTCGAGCACGTCCCCGTCGCCGAGGTCGGCGTGCAGCCAACCCCAGCGCTCGGCGTTGCCATGACCGTAGATACGTGCCGCGCCACCGGGCGCTCCGTCGAGCTCCAGGGTGCGCCCGTTCATGGTGACCGTGCCCCGGAACGACGCGGTTGGTGCCGGAACGATCTGGGCTGAGGGGAGCAACTCGCGCCGCCATGCCGCCCGCGGGAACGTGTAGAGGGGCGGGCGGTCGTCCTCGTA
>Ga0181518_10002389_pt1 | contig 18116 bp, 13 predicted proteins | sample PEATcosm2014_Bin_28_FD_119751 | JGI IMG/M metagenome (GOLD analysis project Ga0181518, IMG submission 119751) | Peatland microbial communities from MTU Mesocosm Facility, Houghton, MI, USA - PEATcosm2014_Bin01_60_metaG | ecosystem: Environmental > Terrestrial > Soil > Wetlands > Peat | place... | reverse complement strand
GCGGCGTCTTCATCTCCGTCGCGTTGCTCGGATGGGTGCCGCGCGGGAAGGGCGCGCTGCGTTCGGGCGCGGAAGTGGGCGATGCCATCTTTGTCACGGGCGAACTGGGCGGCTCGCTGGCGGGGAAGCATCTCGACTTTGAGCCGCGCCTCGCCGAGGCGCGCTGGCTCGCGCAACAGTTTTCCCTGCACGCAATGCTGGACGTGAGCGATGGGCTCGCGGGCGACCTGCGGCATATTCTGACCGCGAGCCGGGTGGGCGCAGAGTTGTTATCGACCGCAATCCCGATCAGCCGTGAGGCGCGCCGTGCCGCCAAAGTCGGGTCCGCCGCCAAGCCGCCCATGTTGGCAGCGTTGTCTGATGGCGAGGACTTTGAACTGTTGTTCACGGTCGCCGGTCGCGACGCGGTGCCTGTGCTCGACGCGTGGAAAAAGCAGTTTCCTTCGCTTGCGCTAACGTGTATTGGCAGGATCAAGGAAGGCGAGGGGATCACCATCCGGGACAAGCAAGGCGTGCGACCGTTGACAGCTCATGGCTACGTGCATTTCTCATAGCCCCGCCGAGACCGCTGCGCTCGGCGAGCAATGGGGCCGCGCCGCGGCGAGCGGCCTGGTCATTGGCCTCTGCGGTGACTTGGGCGCGGGCAAGACGCGGTTGGTCAAGGGCCTGGCCCGCGGGTTGGGCATTGCGGCGCGCGTGCATTCGCCCACCTTTGCCCTGGTGAACATCTATAACGGCGGGCGGCTGACGTTGTTCCATTTGGATTTATATCGGCTGGAGACGCGCGAGCAAATCCTGACCGCCGGGCTGGAGGAGTACCTGAAGCCGAACGGTGTGACGGTGGTTGAATGGGCCGAACGGTGGTTTGGGGAAGTCCGAAGTCACAAGTCATCAGTCATCAGTCAACAGTCACCGGTTACTGATCACCAGTTACTAATCCCCTTTCGCTTGGTTCAGATTGACGTGCTCAGCGAAACAGAGCGTCGCATCATTTATGAAGATTCTGGCCCTTGAGTTCTCTTCGCCGCAACGCAGCGTGGCGGTGGTGCAGGGGCCGACGGATGCCGGGCCGCTGACTTTGGGCGAGGCCATTGAGACGGGCGCTCGCTCAACCAATCCGCTTGGCCTGGTAGAGGAAGCTCTGCGGCAGGCGCGGCTCGACCGCGCGCAAATCGAATGCCTGGTGATCGGCCTCGGACCGGGGTCCTACAATGGCATCCGTCTGGCCATTGCGTTGGCTCAAGGCTGGCAACTGGCGCGCCCAGTGAAACTCTTGGGCATCAGCGCCGCCGAATGTCTCGCCGCTGAGGCCCAGGCTGAAGGTGTTCTTGGGCGTGTCCATGTCATCATCGATGCCCAACGCGGCGAATTCTATTTGGCCAGTTACGACCTAAGCGCTGAGGCGTGCCGTACAATCGAGCCCTTACGGTTGGCCACTTTGCCGGAGGTTCAAGCCTGTCACCAGGCAGGGGGTGTAATTATTGGTCCGGATGTCACTAACTGGTTCCCTGGCAGCCGCGTCCTGTTTCCGCGAGCCGCGACCCTGGGACGTCTAGCCCGTGGCCGCACCGGCTTTGTTCCGGGCGAGAAGCTGGAGCCGATCTATCTGCGGGCAACCCAGTTTGTCAAAGCCCCGCCGCCGCGGATCTTGCCAACCTGAGGACCAATGGGGGCGCTTCATTCGGGAATTCAGGACGAATGGTCACAAGAAGGGCCGAAGGGGAGCTTAGACACGAAAGAAATCGCTTCCTCGCTCTTTTCGATGGAAACCCCTGTGCTTCTAAGGGACACCACTGAGCCCGAAATTGGCATCCCCCTCATAATCAACAACTTGCGCCTATTCTCGGGGTAATGGTCACTGGGTTTTTCTCTGAAGAAGCAGGTGCCGTACCGTGCCCCGCCTCTGGCTTTTGCACCGTGTGCCACGTCTCGGCGACCCCTCCGAACCCAGCTTGACGCCCCGAACAGCCTAGCCTCTGGCCCCTATTCCTCCAGCCCTGCACCAGACCCTCCCGCGGGCCTCGCCGTAGCCTCGCCGTAGTACCCTCGATCCGGAATCGAGGGTACTACGGCGAGGCTACGGCGAGGCCACGGTGGGACTATTGAGGTATGAGTGTGCGGCAGGGGACACTGCTCCCCCACTCCACCGGAAACAACCAAGGACCCGATTCTGGATCAATCGCGTTATTGCTGCCGTCCACCGCCACGGCGTAAGCGTTGTCATCACCGGTCCCCGGCCCGTCGGAATGCGACTGGCTCCCGCCGCCCATGCCGGCTATCATTACGGCAACATACGAAAGCGCACGGTTCCGGTGTTTATTGAGTGATTACGTATCGCCCTCACTACAGGAAGAGCCCGTGGACGGGTAACGTGATGTTCAGAACTTATTCCAATGGCCCGTGACTCTCGCTTCCAGCTCCCGGCGCTCCGGCGCTTGGCTCTGCCCCCGCTCGTCGAACGGGAGTTGCGCGCCGGCGCACGGCGGCCGTTGTTCTATTGGTTGCGGGGATTGCTGGCTCTCGCCGCGGGGTTCCAGGGCTACGAGTTGCTGGACCGCTTCGTCATGGCCCCGCCGCGTGCTCCCGGCATGCCCTGGATGGCCCCGCCGTTAGCCGTCATTACCGGGGCGACCCTGCTCCACCAAATGGCGTGGCTGCTGTTCCTGGCCACGCTTCTGATGAGCCTGGTTAGCGCCGACGCCATCACCCGCGAGCGGCGCGAGGGGACACTGGGGTTGTTGCTTCTGACCGATATGACTCCGGCAGAGATTGTGTGGGGGAAAATGCTGTCGTGCGGTCTGACCACCTTCCTCGTGCTGCTTGGCTCCCTGCCGGCGCTCATGCTTCCGGTGCTGGCGGGCGGGGTGACTGGCAGCGAAGCCGCGCTCACCGGGCTCGGTCTGCTAAATACTCTTTTCGTGGTTCTCACCGCGGGTTTATGGATGTCCACGGTGTTTCGCGAGCGGCGTTACGCTGTGCCGGCAACACTGGGGTTAGTGGCAGTCTTGGCTTTTGGGCCGGAGGTTCTGGGCGGCTCTTATTTTGGCTCTGGCGCTGTGCCCTTATTTCGTCTGTTCGGCCTGGCCGGCTGGATGACCGCGGCGCAGATGCCTTTTCCGTTCAAGCTGCTGTTTGTGGTTTGGTTCATGGTGATGAACGCCGCGGGTTGGTTCTTCTTGTGGCGCGCGGGCGCTACCCTGGCGGCGGACTGGCAGGACCAACCGCACCAGCAAGTCCGCGAACCAGAACCAGCCGAGGCGTGGCCGAGCCAGGCGCCGGCACCGATGCTGCTGGAAGGGGCCGCGCCCATGCCTGCGCCCGGAATCTCCCTGGCGCGTGCTTCGTGGCTGACCGACGCTCGACCTTGGGACGCCTACCCCATTCGTTGGCGCGTGGAGCGGCTGGGCTCGGTGGAGGGCGTGCTTTGGCTGGCTTTGGCTCTGAACTTCCTTGCACAATTCGGCACGCTGGGCTCGATCCTTGACTTCGGTGCTGGGCCCGCCGACACTTGGGGTCTGGTGTCGTTTGTCGGCATGGCGGTGATCCTCTTTTCCGGTGGGCTGATCGCGTGGGCCGGGGCGCGCTTCTTCCAGGATACCCGGCAGCGACAGGATCTCGAACTATTGCTCACCACTCCGCTGGGCAGCCGCCAGATTCTGGGCGGCCAATGGTGCGTCTTGCGCCGGGCGCTGACATGGCCACTCGGCGTTGTGCTGGTGGTGGCCCTGCCGGCGGGCTTTTCTCTCATCTACGATTTCGCCAACGGCTACCACCGGGAGTTCTGGACCCTGCTGCAACCGTTCCTGATCGCCGTGAACCTCGTCCTTGAGGCGATGGCGCTCTGCTGGGTCGGTATGCGGTTCGGGCTGCACGGGCGCAACGCGATTACTGCCGTGGCCGGGACGGTGGTGCTGGTGCAATTGCTCCCGCTGGCGCTGTCGGTGGCCCTGATGTGGGGCTGGGTTTGGCTGCCAGCTCTCGCCTCTTCCCCGGCACTTTCGCGTGGCAGAATGCCACCCATAATCCTCGCTCTGCTCTTCTTCCTGGCAAAGAACGTGGCGTTCATTGTCTGGGCGCGGCTGCGCTTGCGCCGGGAGTTGCGGCTGGGGACGCGGAAACTACGGCCCGACTCCTCAGCTCGCCGTCTGGTCTTGCAGCGCGCGTGATCCGGACTGACAGTTGGATGATTCTCCGTCAGGTCACTTGTCCCGGATCAGCTCGTACACGTTCAGGTAATGCTGGCCCGGGTGATTCCAGGAATAGTCGTACCGCATGCCGTTGGCCACTAGCTCGCGGAAGTGTGGTGGGTAGGAGTACCACATGCCGATCGCACGGTGGAGGGCGGATTCAATGCCCGGTGCGTTGAAGTCGTTGAAGACAAAGCCGTTGCGCTCGTGATAGGGCCGCTCCGCATAGTGGGCGTCGAACACGGTATCCGCCAGGCCGCCCGTCGCGCGCACGATAGGCACGGTGCCATACTTGAGAGCGATCATCTGGGTCAGGCCGCACGGCTCGAACAGGCTGGGGACAACGATCATCTCCGCGCCGGCATAGACCAGGTGGGAGAGTTCCTCGTTGAAGCTAAGTTCGAGCTGGCAGTCAGGGTTGTCGTTGTAATGCTGCTTTAGGTGCCAGAAATGCTGCCCGATACCGCCGTCCGCGCTGGTTCCGAGGAGCACGAATTGGCAGCCGTTCTGCAAGCAGTAATGGATGGCGTGGGTGATGAGTGGCACGCCTTTCTGCTCATCCAGCCGGCCGACGTAGCAGACGATGGGCCTGAGCGCATCCCGCAACCAGAACCGCTGCCGCAGCGCCTTCTTGTTCTCGTACTTGTCGTCGAGGGCGTGGAGGCCGTATTGGCGCGGGATATGACGGTCGATTTCCGGGTTCCAGACCTCGTAGTCAATGCCATTGAGGATGCCGCCGAACTTGGCGTGATGGACCCGAAGGGTGTGGCCCAGCCCGAAGTTTTGGGGGGTGTTCATGATCTCCCAGGCGTAATGGGGCGAAACCGTCGTGACGAAGTTGGAATAGACAATGCCTCCTTTCATCAGGTTGAGGGCGGCGTGGTTGAAGTTGTCCTGGAGGCGGTCCTGGTGAAAGAAGTAGGCATGCCGGTTCAGACCGGTCGCGCGCAGGGTGTGCTCCCGGGTGATGCCCTGATGGTGGAGGTTATGCAGCGTGTAACACACCCGCGGATGAGTCATGCCCAGGTGCTTGTACATCTCGTAGAGTAACACTGGCACCAGGCCGGTCTGCCAGTCGTGGCAGTGAATGATGTCCGGGTGCTTGTTGCTCTTGAGCATGAACTCCAGCGCCGCCCGGCTGAAGAATGCGAACCGCAGGTCGTCATCCGCCTGCCCGTAGAACACGCGGCGGTGGAAGAAGTTCTCGTCGGAATGAGGCTCGATGAAGAAGCACTTGCGGCCATGGACAAAGCCGAAATAGTTACTGCAATGGACCACGCGGTTATACCACGGCACCCACAGGTCTTTCACCGCGAGCTGGAGGTTGAAGATCTGGTCATACCGCAGGCAATCGTATTTGGGAAGAATGATCTCCACCGAGTGCCCCCGAATTTCCAGTTCCCGGCTTAGTCCGAACACGACGTCGCCCAGCCCCCCCACCTTGGCCACGGGGGCGCACTCGGAAGCAATCATTGCGATATACATATTCGGGTCTCCTACACCTTGCGAATCTGATCCATTGCAGTGTCCAACAGGCAATACGCCTGCTCCAGGCCATCAAATGAGCGATGCACCCAACGGCTGCCCCAGTAGAAATTGCAACTGGTTTCGGCCTCCAGCAGATGATCGAACGCGCGAATGATCAGATGGCGCACTTCCTCTGGGTTGGCGAGCGCCGCTTGGCGCTGGTCGAATCCCCGCTTCACTTGCCAGTAGTATTCGCTGGCGCGCCGCACTTCGTCGAATCCCTTTTTCTGCAAGAGCGATCCGGTCCACTGGGTGAAGTCCCCGCCCCATTGGTGCTCAGTATTCCACGCGCCGGGGTGGACCTCGACCTCTTCTGTGGGAGGGTACTTCTCCAGGTATTGGCTGATATGAATGGGCGTGAAGCCGAGCGTCCCCGCCCGAAAGCGATCCAGGATGGGGCGGTAGAAGAATCCCCAGAAGCCGCTCTCGACTTTCGTGGTGCGGAACCAGCCGCCGTTCTCGCCGTCCGTCCAGGTGGTGACCAGCGCGGGGAAGTCGCAGTGCTTGGTCCGCTCTCGCACCTCGTGCTGGAACCAGCCGGGGTCCAGGCCCGAGAGTTGGGCATTGGACAACTCGCGGTCCCGCGGCACCACGATGATTTCCGCCCCATCGTGGCGCGCCCGGTAAGGCCGGTAGCGCAGCTCCTCCCAACGCATCTCGCGCTTCGGCTTGATATAAATGGAATCCACCAGGACGTATTTATAGCCGTGGCGCTTCAACAGGGGGATCATCTCCATGCAGAAACCCATCTCCGGCGGCCAGAAACCTTGGAAGCTCTCCCGCCCCAGCAAATGCCGCCCCAGCCCCAGCCACCACTCTGTCTGGGCGTCCCAGTCCGCTTTCGGAATCAGCGGGTACACCGGGTGATAAAGCCCACTGCCTACGAACTCGATGTTCGAGCCGCGGTACCTGTTCAGGAAGTCCTCGATGTTGACGATGTCTCCGAAGATTTGGCGTATGCCCGGGTCTTCGAGTTGCTTGAGGAGCGTGCCAGAGAAGCTCAGGTGCAACCGCGCAACTTCATAGTAGCCCTCGAGCATTCGCACCGGCCGGTCGTAGCACCAGAGTATCTGCCTCGCCTCCCAGCTCGCATCAGAGTTGTGCAGCGCCACCAGGTTCCCTAGTGGCTGGTGCAGGTGCAGTCCTAACGCGTGATAAACGTCTGCCATAAAGAATCCTGCTATGGTTCCGCCAAAGCTAAAAGCTCGACATCAAGCTTCAAGTCCCCGGTGTTAGCGACCCCGAACCAAGCTTGGGCGCGGGATCATCGTCGGCGGCTCCCCCAAGCACTACTTTACTCTCGCCATGAGGGAGAGAATCCCCCGCAACCTCAGCGCCTTTTGCACCCTTGGACTCGGTCGAGATGCGCTCCACCTTGTCCAATGCTTTGAGGGCCGAGTCAGGGATGCGGTGGAACGCGTCCCTGCCAGGTTCAAGGGCGGGCTTGGAGGGAGCGAAAACGGCCTCACTTGCAGCCGCGACCTCCTTTGCGCCATGCGACATCTCAGGCGCCTTCTCAGGCGGCGCCTCGGCAGCGACAGTGATCACTTTGTCCGCCGCCCGTTCAGGCCGAAATACCAGGATGCTCAGCGGGGGCAGTATGAACTCGGCGGAACAGGGCTGGTTGTGGCACGGTTTGTCAGCCGCCGTCACCCCACCGCTGTTGCCCATGTTACTGCCTCCATAAACCGTGGCATCGCTGTTAATCAGCTCCCGCCAGAAGCCCGGGCGTGGCAGCCCAACCCGGTACTTCAGCCGTGGGACCGGAGTCAGATTCATAATCACCACCAACTCATGGAAGTGCTCCGCGTCCTGGCGCAGGAACGAAATCACGCTGTTCAAATGATCCGAGTTGTCAATCCAGCGAAAGCCATCCGTGTCGAAGTCTCCTTTCCAGAGCGCTGGTTCGGCCAGGTAGAGCTTGCCCAGGTCCTCGACGAAACGCTGCAGGCCGCGATGATACGGCCCAGCCTGCAGCAACTTCCAGTCGAGTTGGCTATTGGCGTTCCATTCGCCGGACTGCCCGAATTCGCACCCCATGAACAGAAGTTTTTTGCCGGGGAACAGCCATTGATAGCCCAGCAGCGTCCGCAGGTTCGCGAATCTCCTCCAATCGTCCCCCGGCATCCGGCCCACCAATGACCGTTTGCCGTGAACCACTTCGTCGTGGGAAAGCGGCAAGATGAAGTTCTCGTGATGGTGATAGAGCATCGCGAAAGTGAGGTCGTTCTGGTGGTATTTGCGATGAACCGGGTCGTGGCTGAAATAAAGGAGCGTATCATGCATCCAGCCCATGTTCCATTTGAACGAGAAGCCCAGCCCGCCCAAATAAGGCGGGCGCGTCACCTGCGGCCAGGCGGTGGACTCTTCGGCTATGGTCATCACACCCGGGAATTCCGTGTGCGTGAGATGGTTGAACTTGCGGATGAACTCAATGGCTTCAAGGTTTTCGCGTCCGCCATACTGGTTGGGAATCCACTGGCCCGGGCGGCGCGAATAATCGAGATAGAGCATCGAGGCCACCGCATCGACCCGCAGGCCGTCCACGTGGAAGCGGTCGCACCAGAACAGCGCGTTGGCCAGGAGGAAGTTCACCACCTCGTGCCGGCCATAGTTGAAGATCAAGGTGCCCCAATCCTGTTGCTCTCCCTTGCGCGGATCTTCGTGCTCGTAGAGCGCCGTGCCGTCGAAGCGGGCTAACGCCCAATCGTCGCGCGGGAAGTGCGCGGGCACCCAGTCAATAATCACCCCCAGCCCGGCTTCATGGAGCGCGTTAACCAAATGCTGGAAGTCCTCGGGCGTGCCGTAGCGGCTGGTCGGCGCGTAAAAGCCTGTCACCTGGTAGCCCCACGACGGGTAATAGGCATGCTCGGCGACCGGCATGAATTCCACGTGGGTGAAGCCCATCTGCTTGACATATTGGATCAGCGGTTCAGCCAGCGCGCGGTAGCCCGGCGATTCCCCCGCTGACGTCTGGCGCCAGGAGCCCAGGTGGACTTCATAGATGCTCAGTGGCGCTCGCAACGGATCACGCTGCCGCCGCTGCGTCAGCCAGGCCTCGTCTGTCCACCCGAACTTGCGGTTGTTCCATACGATGGCTGCGTTGTTGGGCGCCGTCTCGAAGAAGAAACCGTAGGGATCAGTCTTCATTACGATTCTGCCGTGCAAGTTGCGGACTTCGAACTTGTAATGCGCCCCCTCGCCTACCCCCGGAATGAAGATCTCCCATACCCCCGACAGGCCCAGCGGACGCATCTGGTGACAACGCCCGTTCCAGTTGTTGAAGTCGCCTGCTACGCTGATCCGCTGAGCGTTGGGAGCCCAGACGGCGAAACTGGTGCCGGACACACCATCGATCGAACGCAACTGGGCCCCGAGCTTGTCATAAACCCTGCGCTCGTCCCCCTTCCCGAATAGGAATAGATCCGCGTCGCCCAGCGTCGGCAGGAACGAATAAGGGTCGCGCGTCCGGCGGACGCAGCCCTGCGGATCAGTGATGACCAGGTCGTAAGCATACACGCGCGTCGCCTCGGTGCTGGAGCCTTCGAAGAGGCCCGCCTTATGCAGCCGCGTGAGCTTGAACGTCGGTTTGTCCTTCTCGTGCACGGGCTGGACTTCGACCTTGGCGGCATCCGGGACCAGCGACCGCACCACTACGCCGGTGCCGTCAGCGAGTGGGTGCATCCCCAACAACTGATGGGGCGCGCGTTGTTTGACGTCGATTAGGCTCTGGAGCTCTTCCTGGGTTAGGAGCATGGTGGGGACAATCTAGCAGATGCGCCGCATATTGCACCGGAAAAGTGTTCGCTGCAGCGGGGCGCAGCTTACGGGTACCACTTCGACTTAGAAGCGCTCACTTTTGGCTGCGGAACTCCTGAATTCTAGACGCGCCCGAGCAAGCCGGACACCTCACCGCGTCGCAGGTTTCCATAACCTAACCGCCGTTGTGGAGAGAATACTCCGCTTGCGGGCAGTCGGAGGTGGCCGCTTAGCTAGCAGCCGACCGGGACCGTGTTCTCGAAAGCACTGCCGCTGGCGGCACAGCCCTACCCTGGCTCAATGTCCGCACCTTCGCGGATCAATGCGAAAGCGGCAACATCTCACCGGGGGAGGGCAGTGGTTTGGGGGGCTCCTCGGCAGGAGTTGTTGGCTTGGACGGGGGCACGTCGGTTGGGCTAAGGCGGCGGACCCCGCCAACGACAAGGATCTTTCCATCCTCATCCGGCTGGAGCCTGGGGCGCTTGTCCACATAGTCGTAGGTTCGGCGGGCGATGATCTCCCCTTCCGGATTGACGACGATGTAACTGAACGAATGGGCTCCATCCTGAAAGAAGAGGTGCATGTTGCTGAATTTGTCCACTTGCGGTTCCGGGCGGCCGAAGGAAACCATACGCCCGACCGGGAACACGCGGAAGGTTCTCGCCCCGGAGGCATCCGTCAGGCGAATGTAGAGGCGAAGCTGCGATTTAAGATAGTTCGCCTGTTGGAGAATGTACTTGCGCACTTCCGGTGTGGAGTTGGCCGGGGCGTCGGCGCTGGGGACCCCGATGTCCTGCTCCCACAACCTGGTTCCTTCGATAATGTCAAAGCTCCTGGGCGGGCTAGTAATCTCCTCGTTCCAGTCCTTGATCCGGACGGTAGCGAAAACGGAATAGTGGCCCGGATGGTTTGCAGCAAAGTAAGGCGCAAGGTCCACGCGTTTGGTGGCCACTTTAGAAGACTCCAGGACAAACTCACCCGAGACTGGGACATCGCCGGTCTTGGGCACAACTTGATTTCCTGATGCTTGCACCGAAAAGACCAGCCAATCTTCTTCCCGGCCCAGCCGCAAGTCTTGTCCGGATCGGTTAGTGATGCGCACGGCCGTTGGCATCGTCTCACCCGGCAGGAACTGGTCCTGTTCTTGGGTGACTTCGACAGTAACTTGCGCTGAAACCGGCAACAAGGCGGCTACCAAGAGACCCAGCGATAAGCCCAATACTTTCATTGGACCACTTTACGGCGGGCGGGCAGGGTGGCAAGCCGTAAAACCTGAGCGGGATTTTAGCGCAGTCCTGCGGAGGCGGTTGGCGCGAGCCGCCTTTGTGCGGCCTTGAAGACCGCGGCAGGAGTGATGGCACGGAGGCACTCGAATGGTTTGAAATAGGCGCAGCGACGTTTCAAGCAGGGCACACAGGGGAGATTCAATTGCAGGACGTCATCGAGCTGGCGGTACGGACCAGTGCGGCGGGGTTCGGTGGGGCCGAACAACGCGACCACGGGTGTGCCGAGCGCGGCAGCCACATGCATAGGGCCGGTGTCGTTGCTGACCATCAGCTCGCTGAGCCGTATCCACTCGACCATTTCCGGCAAGGAAAGGCGCCCCGTCAAATCGAGGCACCGCGCCGGGTCAGCGCGGGCGATGCCCTCGCCAAGCGGGCAATCCTCCTCGCCGCCGAGAATGGCGAACCGGAATCCCGGGTTGGCGGAGGCCAGCAGGGGCACGAGCGCGGCAAAAGCTTCGACCGGCCAGCGTTTGCTCGCCCAGCGTGCGCCGGGCTGGAGAACAATCCACCGCGCGCCGTCCACAGGCCATTGCCGCCGCACTGATGCAGCCAAAGCGGGGCGCTCGGGCAGCCATTGGAAATCCCAATTGACCGGCACCCCCAAAACCGGCAGCACGCTCAGATACCAGTCTACCGCGTGCGTGAGCGCTGAGGGTCGTCGCACGATATGGTCGTAGAATCCGCGCGCGCCTTCGCGGGGTTCGTCGAGGCCGATGGAGAGCTTGCCGTTGGCCAGCCATGCGAAGACGCCGCTGCGCATGAGGCATTGCAGATCGATGACCCAGTCGAAGTCCTGCTGCCGCAGCCACCGCACGATGCGCCAGATTTCGTCCCAGTGACGCGGCACGGCCCAACGCCGCCGCTCAAAGCGGACCACGCCCGCCAAGTCCGGATCGCCCTCTAATAAGGGCGCCAGGTTGGAGTCGATCCACCAGTAGACTTGGCTGGTGGGAAGGTGGCGTTTGATCAGACGCAGGACGGGCAACGCTTGCGCTACGTCGCCGAGCGAGCTAGGCTTGAGAATGAGGATCTTCACGCAGCGCAAGGCCGGTGGGCGGGACGATGCCGCCGCCATCGAGTGGCGGCGTTCACGTCGCTGCCGTGGGCGGATTGCCGGGCTCGGGATTACCTGCCGAAGGCGAGGCGCTCGGCCAGGCGTGGTGGCAGGCCTGCGGCCAGGATCTTCTTCTGGGCGCTCGCAATGTCATATTCCAGGCGCCGCAATTCGATGGTTCCCTCGTCCGCGTCATAGACCACATAAGCAGCTTTGGGATTGTTGTCGCGCGGCTGGCCGATGGCGCCGACGTTGACAAAATACTTCTTGCCGGCCTCGACTTTGAATTTGGAGTAGGTGCCGCCCCGCACCAGGTTATCGCGGATGAAAGCCACCGGGACATGGGTGTGGCCGAAGAAGCAGATACCAGTGTTCTGGTACGTGAAACTGGCAGCGGCGGCGAGTTTGTCAAATACGTAACCCCAGCGTTGGGGGCCATCGAGGGTGGCGTGGACGATGGTGAAGTTGGTGACCATCCGCACGTATTTCAAGTCGCGCAGCCACTGGCGGTCGTCCGCGCTTAGCTGCTTGCGGGTCCAGTTCACAGCCTCGGCGGCAGCGGGATTAAACCCATCCAAGGGCCCGTCGGTGGAGCAATACTCGTCGTGGTTTCCCTTGACGACAGGGATGTTCATTTTGCGGACGATCTCGAGGCACTCTTTGGGATTGGCGTTATAGCCGACGACATCGCCGAGACAGGCGTAATGAGTGCATTGCTGCTGTTTGATATCCTCCAGAACGACTTGGAACGCCTCAAGATTGGCGTGAATGTCGGCTATGATTGCAAACTTCATGCAGATTCTACCTTACAATTTCAAATCCACGATACTCATTTCTGGCTTCCAGCCAGGATATATCTTCCTGCCTAACGAAATGGCCCAAACCCGACTCGCGAATCGCCTGGCGAAAAGATTCCAATTCGTCTTTGGTCCCTTCCGCGATCAATTCCACCCCGCCGCCGGGCAAATTGCGGACCGAGCCTGTTACTTCAAAGCCGGTGGCGACCGATTTCACGGTGTAACGGAACCCGACGCCCTGCACCTGACCCGAGTAAAGGATCTGTATTCGCCTGCGAACCAAAGTATTCACCGATGCCAATGTGCCACAATCAGCCGGTTCCGGGAGGAGAATCGCCTCGCCGCCAGTTCTGACAACAGGCATAAAGCCATAATATTGGCCCCAGGCGCAACCCTTTTTCGCGCGCCCTACGATTCTGAGCCTGATGCAGTAGCTTTCGAGGCAGCCGGAGGACATGCGCGCCTTGCAGGGACTTGCGGCAGCAGGCCTTCGGGAGCTTACTGGGGCGGCCTGACTTCGAGGAAACCGTGAAGCTGGCGGATACGGGTAGGGTGGCGCATTTTGCGCAAGGCTTTCGCCTCAATCTGCCGAATACGTTCACGGGTAACCTGGAACTGCCGGCCGACTTCCTCGAGCGTGCGCGAATAGCCGTCGCTCAGGCCGAAGCGCAATTCCAGGACTTTCTGCTCCCGGTCGGTCAAACTCGTCAGCACGTCATTTAACTTGTCTCTTAACAGGCTGAAGCTGGTCTTCTCGACGGGGCTGTCGGTGGCTTTGTCTTCAATGAAATCACCGAAACTGGTCTCGTCGCTATCGCCGACAGGGGATTGGAGCGAGATCGGCTGCTGCGCCATAGTCAACAAGGCGCGAACCCGTTCGACGGGGAGTTCCATTTCATCGCCGATCTCTTCCGGCGACGGTTCGCGGCCGAACTCCTGGAGCAGGCGTCTTTGCAAGCGCATCAGCTTACTGATGGCATCGATCAAGTGGACCGGGATGCGGATAGTGCGGGCCTGGTCAGCAATGGCGCGCGTGACGGCCTGACGGATCCACCAGGTGGCATAAGTGGAGAACTTGTAGCCCCGGCGGTACTCGAACTTTTCGACTGCCTTCATCAAGCCCATGTTGCCCTCCTGAACCAGGTCAAGGAAGGGAAGGCCCCGGTTGGTATATTTCTTGGCGATGGAGATGACGAGTCGCAGGTTGGCCTCGACCATTTCACTCTTGGCCTGAAGCGCCAGGCTGGCAGCCTGTTTCAACTGCTCGCAAGCTTCGAGGCAGTCGGACCACGGCGCGCGCGCGAACCGCTCCAACGCCCGAATCTTGCGCTGCTCCGACTCAATCAAGGGTTGGGACGAAGGCGATTTGCCCTGGACATCCAGCTCCCGCACGAGGCGCTGGCCAGCTTGGATCTTATCGCGGATATTCTCCGCCACCAATGCCATCTCCTCGACCACCTTTTGTTTGTAGAAGAAGTTGGGCAAACAGTCCTGGAGGCGGCAGTCGAGCTTGCGGAAGCGGGAGTAACGCTGGTCGCGTTTGGCCCCGGACGGACTGTCCTGCCATCGAGAGTAGGCCTCATCGACCTTTTGATCCAGCGCACGGACGGACGGGACCAGTTTGCGCAGTGTACTGAGGTGCGACTCGCGGTCCGCGGATCTCGTGTCGAGAATGACACGGTCAAAGCGCTCTTTGGGAGGCTCAGAAGTCAGTCTTTCGGCTAGCGCCAGGTGCTCCTTGGCGGCAAAACCGAAACCGCAGATGATGCGCTTGACTTTGTCTTCGGCAGCTTCGATGCGCTTGGAAATCTCCACCTCCTGCTCGCGGGTCAGCAACGGGACCTGGCCCATTTGCTTGAGATACATGCGGACCGGGTCGTCCAGTATATCGAGCCGTGCCTTATCGTCCTCCGCGTCCGGCTCCGGCTGCTTGATGCGGTCCACTTCCGCATGGTCAACGATCTCGACATCCAGGTTGCGGAGTTTTGCGTAGATCTCGTCGAGTTCTTCCGGCCCGACGAAATCATCCGCCAACGCGTCGGTAATATCAGAGTAGGTGAGGTAACCCTGCTCCCGAGCCAGAGCGACCAGTTCTTTGATCCTCCGCGTGATGTCAAAAGTCGTCGCTTTGGTGTTGGAATGCTGGGCGGGACCAGCGGCGGCAGTTGTTTGCGCGGCCAGGGTCAAGGCCGACTGAGCGTCGCCTCGGCGGCTTTCACCCGCCGGTGCCGGACTCCCGCCGACAAGGCCGCGACTCTTACCAGGTGACTTCCCACGGACAAGGCGGTCGAGGGACTCCCGAGGAGATTGAGGTTGCTGGGTGGCGCGAGGTTTCAGCGGAGCGCTGCTTACCTTCAATTTGGCCATAGTGCTTGAGAATCAAATCATCCAGCGATAGAAGTTCAGATTAGAATATGGAAGTGGCGGGCAACACAGTCAAGCTGGCGTCCGCATAGGCATCGGGCGCGGGCAAGCGGCGCTGGCTTGATCTGCGAGCGGTCTCGCGGCGATTTGCAAGCTCGCTTGCCGGGTCCCGCCATTTCGCTTACGGGAGGGATTATTTCCCTACCGACACTGAAGTGCCTACGCTGGTTGTTCCGCCTCCGGCACGAATACCTTCGTTGGCGGCCACCGTCGTAATAAATGTGCCCACGATGGTGTTGAGATACCGTTTCAACGTGCTGTAGGGGGCATTGGGAACATAGACAATATCGCCGGGCTCGAGCAACATATCCCGCGCCTTGCCCTTGATGATGGCTCCGTAATCCACGACAGACATCTGCGGTTCCGACAGCGACCCGCGCACAATTGCCACGTGCGACAGGTAGGCGTCCGCCATCACGCCATAGTTGCCGGGCACAAACCAGTCCACCGTGTCCGCGCCCGAGGCGATCGCCATAGCCGAGACCAGGGTCATCTTGTCGGTATAGGGTACGGAGCGGGGAGACTTGACGGCACCCAGCACATAAACTTGCTGCGCCGATGCGGAAGGAACATAGACAAAGTCGTCGGGCTGCAGGTAGATGTCTTGCGAAGTGTCGCCTTCCCGCAAGAGGCGGGAGAAATCCACGGGCAGGAACTGGCCCTGGCGCATGACGAAGCTATGCCGGAGATCCGCCAAGTCCTGCAGGCTGACCTGGATGCCGGAGCTCGCGGTCCCTCCAGCCAGAGCGATGGCTTCCAGCAGCGACATCGGCGCGGCCATAGCGTAAATGCCGGGCTTGTTGAGGCGGCCCAGCAACCAGACATGCTTGCTGGAGACCTCGCGCAGCGTGACGGTGAGCTGCGGTTCGGCCAGATATTTCCCAAGTTCCTTTTGCAGCAGATCGCGGGTTTCGGCCAGCGTCAGCCCCCAGACGTTCATCCCTGGCAGCAAATAATAGTAGATCTTGCCATCCGGGCCGACAGCGGTGACCGCGCGCGAGTTGAGATTACCTAGAATCTCGATTTCCAGACGGTCGCCCGGGCCGAGGGTGAAAGGCGCAGTCCCCGGCCGGAGCCACTCCGGGTTCAACTGATTGGTCTGAGCCAGGGTAGTGGCGTCGCTGGTCAGGCTCACCACCTGAGCGGGCGCTCCGGTTGGCTTGCCGATGCTGCTGCATCCTGCCACGGTCGCCAGCAGCAGTCCCGCGGAACAGAAGAGGAGTATTCTTTTCATACTATTTGATCCAGGGCGAGGTGATCCACGGACCTACTTTCCTGGAAGTGGTGTTGACTACGAAACCCTGAACGAACGCCGTTACGACGGTATCAAGCACTTGTTCGGCCTTTACCCAGGGGCTCTGGCTCACATAAACGATGTCTTTGGCCTGAAGTTTGAAGTCGGGCAGCTTGCCGGACAGTATGGCTGCAGCATCCACGACGAAGGTCTGCGGATGCATCACCGAGCCGCGGACCACGAGCACGCGGCTCCGGAAGGCCTGGGGCGTGAAGCCGCCACGCGCGGCAATGACGCTCATGGCGCTAGTCCGGGGCAGGAAAGCGGCCACGCCGGGGGCGGTCACTTGACCCAAGACATAGATCTCATTGGCGGCGGCTGGGGCAAAATAGAGGAAATCGCCCGGCTCCAGCGGGACATTCTGCGCCAAGTCACCGTGCTGAAAGAGCCGCTCGAAGTCCACTGGCACCCGTTGGCCGTTGCGCACGAGGAAGCTGTGGGCCAAATCCGCCAATTCGACAGTGTCGCGCCCGTATAACCCGGTCTCCAGCCCGCCGGCGCGCGCGAGGGCTTCGATCACACTCAAGGGCCGATCGAAGGTGAAAACGCCCTTGCCCACCACCGCGCCGAGCACATAGTACTTCTTGCTATGCAAGGCTGACGGCGTGATGATTGTGCGCGGGTTCTGATAGAACTTCGCCAGCGCCTCATCCATTTTCGCCCGCAATTCATCGATGGTCAGCCCCGCGGCTGTGATGTCGCATGCCTGCAAAAAGCTGAGACGCCCGTCCGGGCCGATGGGCACCTCGGTCCGCGCCGTGTCGGGCATATCGAACAACTGGAGATTCAGCACATCCCCTGGGCCGAGGGTCAGGCGCTGCTGCCATGCAGCGAGTTTGGTAGGGGCTGGGACCGAGAGAGAAAGGTTGGTTCCGCCCTCCGGCGCGAGGACTGCTTTGGCTAGGGATTCATTGTCCGCGGCCGGCAGGAGGCAGGCACCCGGGGCGACAAGAAGGAGACAGGCAATCCAGCGGCGAAAGCAATTGCTATTCATAGTTGAAATACAAGTTCGGTCCAACGACTCAAGTCGGCGGCGATCTGTCGGCATTGCACCCGGCACGGAGATTCCAGTTATAACCGGGCTTCGCACGCAATCGCTTAGCCGATGTTCGCCCGCCCGACCGGCTGAGGCAATCCTAGCCTGCGGCTACTCCCGCAGCAATGCCGAATTATACGGACAGCCCCTTGGGGACAATTTCGGATTGCGGGGGTCTGAAGATGGGGCACGGCTTGACATTGCTATTTGTCGCATGCCGGTAGTAAGGTGGTTGTCGTGACCGCAGAGACTAATTGCCGGTTCAAGGCGCGTTTATTCCCAACGTTGGCAGCGCTTTGTGCGGTCGTTTCGCGGGCGGTCTTTGGAACTGCTCCTGCCTTCCTCCTGGCGCTCGGCTCCATGGTGGCGGTCGCACAGTCGAACCTTGCCCCGCAGGCTATAGCCTCCACGAATGCGCCGGCCGGGAAACCGGTGGACTCGGTCGCCTGCGCTAGATTCTCGCGTTGGAAGCCGATCTTTCGCGGTGTAGAGGTGTGCGAGGGCTCCACCGAGTTCCCACGGCGGCTGCAAGTCCAAGCGGTGCGAGTCAACCTGCGCGAGCCGACGATCGATTTCTTGGTCACACCGCGCATCGGCAACGGAACCAATGCCTGGAGTGGTCGCACTACTTCGGAGTTCCTGACCGAGTTCAAATGCCAGGTAGCGCTTAACGGGTCGGTTTTTGATCTGCTCGGCAAGAAACGGGGTGATCTGTTGCACGTCGAGGGCCTATCGTTGTCGCGTGGCGATTT
>Ga0181518_10002387_pt1 | contig 18117 bp, 18 predicted proteins | sample PEATcosm2014_Bin_28_FD_119751 | JGI IMG/M metagenome (GOLD analysis project Ga0181518, IMG submission 119751) | Peatland microbial communities from MTU Mesocosm Facility, Houghton, MI, USA - PEATcosm2014_Bin01_60_metaG | ecosystem: Environmental > Terrestrial > Soil > Wetlands > Peat | place... | reverse complement strand
CGCGCTCAAGGAAGAAATGCGCTCGGCCATCGAGGTCGGCGATTTCTCCACCGCTTCCAGCCAGCTCAACGATTTCGAGACCATCGGCGTGCCGCACGAGCTCGAGCCGGCGATGGCGGTACTGATCGGCCGGCTCGCCGAGGGCATGGGCCGCAACGAGGATGCGCTCGCCGCCTACCAGACGGCGGCCGATTCCTGGGACCGTCCCGCCGCGGCACAGGGACAATTGCGCGAGACGTTGCTGCGCTACTCTCTCGGCGATCTCAAGCGCGATGACGTGATTTCGCAGCTCGAAACGCTCACCACCATCTGGCGCGGCGACGACACCGAGATCGAGGCGCTGCAGATGCTGGCGCGGCTCTATACCGCCGACGGTCGCTATCGCGACTCGTTCTATGTCATGCGCAGCGCGCTCGCCGCGCATCCCAATTCTGACATGACCCGGCGCATCCAGCAGGAGGCGGCGCGGACTTTTGACGCGCTGTTTCTCGCCGGCAAGGGCGACGCGCTGCCGGCCATCGATGCGCTCGCCTTGTTCTACGATTTCCGCGAGCTCACCCCGATCGGCCGCCGCGGCGACGAGATGATCCGCCGCCTCGCCGACCGCCTGGTCGCGGTCGATCTGCTCGACCAGGCCGCCGACCTGCTGCAATACCAGGTCGACAACCGGCTGCAGGGCGCCGCGCGCGCGCAAGTGGCGACGCGGCTTGCGGTGATCTATCTGATGAACCGCAAGGCCGATCGCGCGCTGGCGACCTTGCGCGCCACGCGCACCGCCGATCTGACCAACGAATTGCGCAACCAGCGCCTGCTGCTCGAGGCGCGCGCGCTGTCCGACATGGGCCGGCACGATCTGGCGCTGGAAGTGATCGGCAATCTCGACGGCCGCGAAGTCGTCCGGCTGCGCTCCGACATTTATTGGGCGGGTCGACACTGGCGCGAAGCCGCCGAGCAGATCGAGCTGTTGTACGGCGAGCGCTGGAAGGATTGGCAGCCGCTCAACGACATCGAGCGCTCCGACATTCTGCGCGCCGAGCTCGGCTACGCGCTCGGCGAGGACACGCTCGGCCTCGGCCGCTTCCGCGAGAAATACGCGGCGAAAATGGCCGGCACGCCGGACGCCCACGCCTTTGAAGTGGTCTCGGCCCCGCTTGGAACGAGTGGCACGGAATTCGCGGCCATTGCGCATGCCGCCGCCGCGGTCGACACCCTCGACGGTTTCCTGCGCGACATGCAAGCCCGCTACCCCGACGCCAGCGCCGCGCCGCCGGCACCGTCGCAGCCGGCGCCGCCGGATTCACCGCTAGCCGGTGCGCCCGCGGCTCCGCCGTTGCCGCCCATCGTCCCGCCGGCGCGCGCCGCCGGACGGACTGCGCTGCGGTAAAGTGGCGGCGCTAAGGAAGGGGGCGGGGTGGGGGGCGCGGCGGTGCCGTTAGACTGAGCGCCCTGGAACGGCCCCACCCGCCGCGCTTGCACGCGACGGTCTCCCCCTGCACCGACTTGTGGTGTGCTATCGTTTCGTAACCGGGCGAAGCCTGCTTCGTCGAGCGCTGATATGCAACGGATATTCAGCAGCATCTATTGGCATCCAACGCTGCTCAGAGCCCTCGTCGCGATCATATGTTTTGCCGGCGCTGTATGGCTCGGCTTGGCGTATTTCAATCCGGCGCCGCCATCGGCCATTACGATCGCAACCGGACCCAAAGGCGGACCCTATGAGTTCTTTGCCCAGCAATATCGGGAAAAGCTCGCGCGCGCCCACGTCACGCTCAACATCCGCATAACCGATGGCACAGCGGAAAACATAAGGCTGCTCGAGGACCCAAAATCCGGCGTTCAGGTCGGCTTTGTGGTGGGCGGAGCCTCGAACAGCCAGCAAGCGCCGGGCCTGCTGTCATTGGGGCGCGTCAACGACCAGGTTTTTTGGCTATTTTATCGTGGCGCGGAGACTTTGGACGACCTCACTCAACTCAAGGGCAAACGCATCGGGGTAGGGCCGGAAGGCGTCGTCACCCAGCGCGTCCTCGCCGCAGCCGGCGTCAATTCCGAAACCGCGACGCTCGTGCCGCTCACCGGATCGGCGGCGATCGAGGCGCTCAATGATGGCAGGCTCGACGCCATATTCATCGCGCTGGCGCCGGATTCCTCGACCGTCCAAACCCTGTTGCGCGGGCCCGACGTGCGGCTGATGAGCGTTTCTCAGGCCGACGCCCTGACCCGGATTTTCCCCTATCTCGTCCGGCTCGTGCTGCCGCAAGGCGTGATCGATCTCGAGCACAATATTCCGCCAAAGGACGTCAATCTCATCGGCACCACCAACGCCGTGGTCGTGCGTGAAGATCTTCATCCGGAGATCATCGATCTGTTGGCGCGGACGCTTGTGGAGGTGCATGGCGGAGCGGGAATTTTCCAGCGCGCCGGTGAATTCCCCACGCAAACCGATCCGGAATTCCCCGTCGCCGATGGCGCACGCGAGTTCTACAAAAACGGTCCGTCCTATTTTAACAAATATCTGTCCTACGAGACGGTCGGCCTCATCAAGAAAATAATCGCGGTGATACTGTCGTGCGCCGTGCTTCTCGTGCCGTTTTCAAATTTTGCCCCCAAGCTGACCGGCTGGCTTGTTCGCGACCGCATGCGCTCTTTGTACCATCGGCTCAGGTCTATCGAGACAAGCATGCAAACGGACCTTACCGCCGCGCAGCTCGATGCGCTTCAATCCGATCTGGAGAGCATTGATCGGTCAGCCAACGATTTGGGCGTGCCGATACGGCATTCCGATCTATTTTTCGACCTCAAAATCCACATCAATCACGTACGCGAGCGTCTTGGGTCGCGTCGCGCCGCGTTGCACAGCGAAATACGCAAGGTCAGTTAGTGACGGCCCCACTTGTCGCGTTCGCGCGACGGCCTCCCCCTGCAGGGGAGGCTTGCGAGATTGCGCCATGGTCAGGGCAGGAATCGCGAGTCATGCTATTGAATCGGTATGAATGATTTTGCTGCCGCGCTGCGCACCGCGGTCGATCTCATCGTTAGCTTCAATGCCGGTTTGCGCGATATCGTGGTGCTGTCGCTTGCGGTGAGCCTCACCGCAAGCGCCTGCGCATTCGTCATCGGCGCGCCGCTCGGGACGGCCTTGGCGGTGTATCGCTTCCGCGGGCGGGGGGCGATGGTCGTCATCGTCAATGCGCTGCTCGGGCTGCCGCCAGTGGTCGTCGGGCTTGCCGTTTATCTGTTGCTGTCGCGGTCCGGGCCGTTGGGATCGTTCGGCATTCTGTTCACGCCGACCGCCATGGTCATTGCGCAATGCGCGCTCGGCACGCCGATCGTCATTGCGTTGGTTCACCGCATGGCGGTCGGGCTGTGGGCCGCTTACGGCGATGCGCTTCTGGTCGACGGCGCCGCGCGCTGGCGCGCCATAGCGCCGCTGATGCGGATGGGCCCGGAAGGATTGCTCACGGCGTTTCTGGCGGCGTTCGGCCGCGCCATCGCCGAGGTCGGCGCCATCATCATCGTCGGCGGCAATATTCTCGGCTACACCCGCACCATGACGACGGCGATCGTCTTGGAGACCAACAAGGGCAATCTCAGCCTGGCGCTGGCGCTGGGCATGATCTTGATCGTGCTGTCGATGGCGGTGAGCGCCATGAGCCTGGGCTTGGGACGCGCGCTGCGTTAGTGGGTCGCTTCGCCGTGCGGCGGAAAGAACAGTTCCTCGCCGTTGATCTTGTAGGACGTGATGGCGTCGAGTCCTGCTTTCGAAGTGAGCCACTCGTGCCAGGTCCGGGCGTCGTCGATTTTCACCTTCGGCCACTTGGCGGGATTGACCAGAATGCTGCCGTAAGGATTGAACAGCGCCGGGTCGCCCTCGGCCAAAATTTCTAGGCTTTGCCGGTTCTTGAAATTGGCCCAGGTCGCGCGGTCGGTCAGCGTGTAGGCGTTCATCGCGGCCGCGATGTTGAGCGTCGGCCCCATGCCCTGGCCGAGGTCGCGATACCACGGCGTGCTCTTGTCGGGCTGGATGCCGGCCGACTTCCACAGCCGAAGCTCCATCCGATTGGTGCCGCTGTCGTCGCCGCGGCTGGCGAATATGGCGCCCGCGCCGGCGATCTGCATGAGCGCCTGGCGCGCATCTTTCAGGCCGCGAATATGCGCCGGATCGGTATTGGGTCCGACGATGACGAAATCGTTGTACATCACGTCGCGGCGATCGATGCCAAAACCGTCAGCGACGAATTTGTCCTCGCCCGGTCGATCATGAACGAGGAGCGCATCGGCGTCGCCGCGTGCGCCAATCGCGAGCGCTTGTCCAGTGCCGACAGCGACGACGTGTACGCCCAAGCCGGTTGCAGCCCGAAAGATCGGCAGTATGTGGTCGAATAACCCGGAGTCTTGGGTCGAAGTGGTCGAGCTGAGAACGATAAACCGCTCCTCGGCCTGGGCGGTCGTTACGATCAGGGCCGACAAAAGCAGGGCGAAAACTCGAATCATTTCAGCATTCCTGGCAAGGATCGTCGGCAATGTACCCCCGATCAGGCCGCGGTGAAATCCGACCCGCGCTTACTTTCCTTCTTTTCATCGCGGCGCCGGCGCGCAACACTGGTCGCTCTCGCAACCGATTGCGAACGTGGAATGGTGGAAAAGGCATGACCGAAGTTCAGGAAGCGCCGACGCAGAACAAGCCCGCACTGGCCAAAATCCGCACCGACGTGGTCGGCAGCCTGCTGCGGCCGGAAGTCGTCAAGGAGGCGCGCATTGCGTTCGATGACGGCAAGATCACGGCCGAGGCGCTGCACGCGATCGAGGATCAGGCGGTGCGCGAGGCGGTGCGGTTGCAGGAGGATGCGGGCCTCGACGTGGTCACCGACGGCGAGATGCGCCGGCTCAATTTCCAGGACAGTTTTGGCGCCTCGGTGGAAGGCTACGACGCCAACCGCTCGACGCTGAAAGTCTACGAGCGGCGCGTCGAAGGCGCGGCTCCCGGACGGCGTTGGGACATCGCGCAAATGCACGACGCCGGCACGGCGGTGTCGCACCGGCGTCCGGCCAAGGCGCGCTTGAAGCTTGCGCACAACATTCCACTCGAGGAATACCGCTTCGTCGCCAAAGTGGCGAAGGTGCCGGCCAAAGTCTCGCTGATCGGGCCGGACCGCATTTCGCAGCGCTTCGAATACGAAAACTCAACCGCGGTCTATCGCGACATGGACGCGTTTTTGGCCGACGTCGTTACGATCGAGCGGCAGATCGTGTCGAGCCTGGTCGAGGCCGGCTGCCGCTACGTCCATATCGACGCGCCGGGTTTCACGGCTTATGTCGACGATGCCACCATGGCACAGATGCGCGAGCGCGGCGAAGATCCGATGTGGAACTTTGCGCAATCGCTCAAGGCTGAGGCCGCCGTGATCGCCAATTATCCCGGCGTGACTTTCGGCATTCATCTGTGCCGCGGCAACCAGCGCAGCATGTGGCACCGCGAAGGCACCTACGACGCCATCGCCGAGAGACTGTTCAACGAACTGCCGCACGACCGCTTCCTGCTCGAATACGACACGCCGCGCGCCGGCAGTTTCGCGCCGCTGCGCTTCGTGCCGAAGGGCAGGGTGGTGGTACTCGGCCTCGTCAGCACCAAGGTGGCGGAGCTGGAAACCACCGACGCGCTCAAGCGGCGGATCGACGAGGCGAGCAAGGTCCTGCCCCTCGACCAGCTGGCCATCTCGCCGCAATGCGGCTTTGCCTCCGACGTGGTCGGGAATTTGCTCAGCGCCGATGATCAGAAGCGGAAGCTGGAAGTCGTTGTCGAAACGGCACGCGCGGTGTGGGGATAGCGGACGTCCGTCGTCACGTTCCGTAACTCTGGATGAGCGACCCCGCCACCAGCGTCCAGCCATCAACGAGAACGAAAAAGATCAGCTTGAACGGCAGCGACACCACGACCGGCGGCAGCATCATCATGCCCATGGACATCAGCACCGAGGCGACCACCAGATCGATGATCAGGAACGGCAGAAACAACAGGAAGCCGATCTCGAAGGCGCGTTTGAGCTCCGAGATCATGAAAGCGGGCACCAGCACGCGCATGGACACGTCGTCGGGGCCTTTCGGCGGCGCTTCACCCGACATGTCCATGAACAGTTGCAGGTCCTTTTCGCGGACGTTCTTTTCCATGAAGCCGCGCAGCGGCCCGGAGGCGCGCTCGAACGCCTCATTGACGGTGATCTCGTTGGCGACTAGCGGCTTGACGCCGACGTCGTAGGCTTTGGTGAGCACCGGCCCCATTACGAAGGCGGTGAGGAACAGCGCCAGCGAAATGACCACCGAGTTGGGCGGCGCCGTCGCTGTGCCGAGCGCGGTGCGCAATAGCGACAGCACCACGACGATCCGCGTGAACGAGGTCATCATGACAAGTATGGACGGAGCCAGCGACAGCACCGTAAACAAGGCGATCAATTGAATGATGCGCTCGTTCAGCCCGCCGCCGCCGGCGCCCTGACCGAAATTGATGCTAATATCCTGCGCGGCGAGCGGTGTCGCCGTTACCAGAAGTGCCGCTACTGAGGCCGCCACCGTTTTGATACGGACGCGGCGGCCACATGGTGCGATCATTCAGCTCTTGTTTGTCGGGCGACCCAACAAACTTGCCATCTCCTGTTCGAGATTGTCGTAGAGCGTCGTGCTCTGGGGCGGTTTTGCCGGCTGCGCGCTGCGTGCCGGCTTCGGCTCGGCCGGGCGGGCGGTGCGCGGTTGTGGCGGCGCCGGGGGCGCGGGCTGTGGTTCGGGCGCCACGGTTTGCTCAGCGGGTTGTGCTTGGCGCGGTTCTTGACGCGGTTCCTGGCGTGGTTCTTGGCGCGGCTGCGGCGCAGGCGCGCGCGCTTCGGCCGGAGCATTGGGCTTGCGCAACGCCGCTTCGAGGCGATGCGCCATCTCGGCAAGGCTTTGATCGGCCGCCGCGGTGTCCGCGGGCGTCGGCGTCGGTGCCGGCTGCACCGTGGGGGCGCGCGGTTCGGGACGCGGCTCGACAACGCGCGGCTCGGCGCGCGCTTCAAGCGGCGCGCGCGCCGGAACGGGCGTGCGAACACGGGACGGCGGGGGTGTCGGTGCCGGACGCGCCGAAAGCTCGTCGGCGAGCGCCGCCAAAGTATCGCGCTGCGGCCGTGCCGGTGCTGTCAGCGGCGTGTCGGCTTGCGGCTGTAGCGGCCAAGCCGGCGCTTCCTCGCTTGCCGGCTCGCTCTTCGGCGCCGGACGCGCCAGCGGCGGCGGTGTGATCACTTCAGGCTGCAGCGGCCACGAGCCGTTGCCGTTATCGGGCAGCGGAATGGCGCGCGGCAAAGGTTCCACGGCGGCGGGACGGGCGAGCGCGACGTCGCGCGGTGCTGCGACCGCGCGCACGATATTGGCTTCGACGACCACGTCGGTCGGTCCGCCGATCATAAGGAGATGTTCGACATTGTCGCGCCGGACCAGGATCAGGCGGCGGCGGGCGTCGACGCTGGCATAATCAATGACGCCGAGCCGCGGCTGGCGGCCTCGCGTACCGGCGCCGCCGAGCCGACCGCTGGTGAAGCGGCGCAGCCCCCATGCGCCCACGCCGATCAAACCGAGCACGAGCAGGAATGCCAGGAAGAACTTCACGACGAACGGCATCTCCGTGCCGAACACACCATCCAAAAACATTCGCCGTTCTCCCCGTTTTGCGACGGCAGCCCATCGGCGGGCCAATGGTTAACAGCGCGGGTAACATTTGCCGCCGCGATTACTAAGAAACTCTTAATACCAATAGCCGATTTCATCCCCGAAGCCGACTGGCCAAGCATTCTCATGGTAAACGGCGAATTAATGGCAAAACCCCCGGGAACTCAGCTTTAACCGCGCATTAACCATAGGGCCGGCAAAGTCTGCCCAGCAAACAAGGGCCGCCAGCAATGCCGATCACCGATATTCCGATCCTGTCGATGCTGCGCGAGCGCATGGAATGGCATCAGGAGCGCCAGCGCGTTTTGGCGGAAAACGTCGCCAATGCCGATACGCCGAACTACCGCGCCAAGGACCTGGCGCCGCCGGATTTCTCGCACGAGGTTCAACTCGCAACGCTCTCGCTCGACCGCACCAACCCGCTCCATATCACGGCGCAGGCCGGCGGCGGCTCGGCGTTCGCCGCCGACAGCAGCGGCCGCTACGAGGTCCGCCCGCGCGGCAATTCGGTGACCCATGAAGACGAGATGATGAAAGCGGCGTCGAACCAGATGGATTACGACGCGGTTACCTCGCTCTATACGCGCAGCCTCGCCCTGATCAAGATTGCCATCGGCAAGGCTTAAACGAACAAGGCTTAAGCGGACGGATGCATCATGGATTTCCTCAAATCTCTCGCCATCGCCGCGTCCGGCCTGCATGCCCAGATCGGCCGCATGGAGATCATCTCCGAGAACATCGCCAATGCCGACTCGACCGCGCAAACCAGGGGCGGCGATCCATACCGGCGCAAGATCGTCACGTTTACATCTGAGCTCGACCGCTCGCTCGGTGCCCAGGTGGTCAAGCTCGGGCACGTGCAAACCGACGGTTCCGATTTCACCGTCAAGCACGAGCCCGACAATCCGGCGGCCGACGCTAACGGCGACGTCAAATATCCGAATGTGAACGCGCTGGTCGAAATGACCGACCTGCGCGACGCGCAGCGCTCCTACGAGGCCAACCTCAACATCATCACCGCCACGCGCCGCATGCTCCAGCGCACCATCGACATCCTCAAAGGTTAGATAAGCCATGCCGACACCGGTCGCCGCCGCCAATGCCTATGCCGCGCTCGCGCGCATGGCCGAACAGACCGCGAGCCTCGGCCGCAGCGCCGCCACGTCGGAATCGTCTGCGCCGAACTTCAGCGCGGTCTTGAAAGACGTGATCAACGCCGTGTCCGACGCGGCGCAAAAATCCGACGCTCAGGCCCACGCCGTGGCGACCGGCAAATCCAACATGGTCGACGTCGTCACCGCGGTCGCCGAGACCGAAACCGCGGTGCAGACGCTGGTTTCGGTGCGCGACAAGGTGATCGCGGCCTATGAGGACATTTTAAAAATGCCGATCTGAGAATCGGCGCCGATGATATCGAAAGTTTAGGTTAGGGGAGCGCATGACTGGACCGGAAGTGATGGACGTGGCGCGCGACGCGATCGAGACCTTGTTGCTGGTCGCGTCGCCGCTGATGCTGGTGGGGCTGATCGTCGGCGTTGCCATTTCGCTGTTGCAAGCGCTCACGCAAATCCAGGAAACCACCCTGGTCTTCGTGCCGAAAATTCTCGCGATCTTCATCGCCATGCTGGTCGCGCTGCCGTTCATGGCGGAAGCTTTGCACAACAATTTTCTTAGGCTCGCCGCGCACATCACCAGCGGCTAAGCAGGTTTTGTGCCGTGCACCTCGACGTGTCCTTTCTTCCGGCGATCGGGGCGGCCTTCCTCCTGATCTTCGCCCGTACCGGAACCATGGTGATGCTGCTGCCCGGTCTTGGCGAGCAGAATATTTCGCCGCGGCTGCGGCTCACCATCGCGCTCGTCCTCGCCGCAGTGCTGTTGCCGCTGCATCGCCCGGATTATCACATCGACACCAGCGCGCTGGGCCCTTCGATCGTGCTCTTGGTCGAGGAAATCATGATCGGCGCCGTGCTCGGTCTCAGTGCGCGGCTGACCATCTCGGCGCTGGAAGTGGCCGGCTCTGTGATCGCCCAGCAGCTGGGCTTGGGTTTCGTCACCACCATCGATCCGACCCAGGGTGAGCAGGGCGTGCTGATTGGCAATTTCCTCACCATGCTCGGCATCACGCTGTTCTTCGCCACCGACATGCATCACCTGGTTATCGCCGCGCTCAACTCGAGCTACGACTTGTTCGAGCCGGGCGAAGTGCCCGCCGTCGGCGACGTCGCGGCGCTGGTCACCAAGATCGCCGCCGGCGCGTTTCGCATCGGCATTCAACTCTCCGCGCCGTTCCTCGCCTTCGGGCTTCTGTTCAATATCGGGCTCGGCGTGCTGTCGCGGCTGATGCCGCAGATGCAGGTGTTCTTCGTGGCGCTGCCGTTGTCGATCCTGATCGGGCTTTTGTTCCTCCTCCTCGTGCTCGGCACCATGATGGGTTTTTTCCTCGATTACGTCGGCGGCGTGCTGCACGAACTCGCCCCGCACGCTTAAGGCACGCCGGTGGCCGAAGAACGCGACGATACCGGACGCTCAGAAGACCCGACGGCGAAACGGCTTGATGACGCCATCAAGCGCGGCGACGTGGTGCGCAGCACTGAGGTCAACACCTGGTTCACGATCGCCGGCGGCGTGCTGGTGTTGATGGTGTTTGCGGGACCGATGGCGCAGACGCTGGAAATTATGTTCCGCGGCATCTTGGCCAATTCCTATCAGATACCTGCCGACGGGCCCGCGATCGCCAATCTGACGAAAAAAATCGTCATCGAGGTGCTCGCCGCGCTCGGCATTCCGTTTTTGTTGCTGACGCTCGCGGCGCTGCTCGGCACCGCGGTTCAGCATCGCATCGTATTCTCCGTCGAGCCGTTGATCCCGCACCTGTCGAAAATTTCGCCGGCGGCCGGCTTCAAGCGGCTGTTCTCGCTGCAGGCGCTCGCCAATTTCGCCAAGGGCCTCGCCAAGCTCATGATCTTCGGCGCGGTGATCACGGCGCTGCTGTGGCCGCAGCGATATCGCGTTGCCGGCCTCATTACCACCGATCCGGCCTTGATCCTGCCGTTTACCAAATCGCTCACCATGCAGATGCTCGGCACGGTGGTCGCGATCCTCGCCATCGTCGCGGTGGCCGACTACTTGTTCCAGCATCGCCAGTGGTACGAGCGGCAGAAAATGTCCGTGCGCGAGATGAAGGAGGAGTTCCGCCAAACCGAAGGCGATCCGATGATCAAGGGCAAGATCCGCCAATTGCGCCAGTCGCGCATGCGCAAGCGCATGATGGCGGCAGTGCCCACGGCATCCGTGGTCATCGCCAACCCGACCCACTTTGCCATCGCGCTTCGCTACGAGCGCGGCATGAACGCGCCGATCTGCGTGGCCAAGGGCGTCGATCTGATTGCCCGCAAAATCCGCGAAGTCGCCGAGGCCCACGGGATCCCGGTGGTCGAAAACCCACCGTTGGCCCGCGCGTTGCACGGCACGGTGGAAATCGACCAGGAAATTCCCCAGGAGCACTACCGCGCCGTTGCCGAAATCATCGGCTACCTGATGCGGCTGCGGCGGCTGGTGGCGCGGTGAACGCGGCGGTAAGGCACGAATTGTGCGGCATGATGCAAATCCCCTTGCGCGATTCAGCGGGGCTTGGCACTGAAAGAGGGCCGGAATTGCGAGGCGGCGGATGACGGCACAGGACACGGTCAGCCGGGGCGAGGAGCCGATCGAGGCCAATCTCGCGCGCGAAGCGATCGACCGCAGCGCGGCGGCTGAGCGCGGCGGCAGCGTCGTCCTGGTGCTGTCGGTCGCTGGCATGCTGGTCGCGGCCGCGACCGCCATCGTCGTGCTCGGCCGCAGCAATGCCGAGCCCTATATCCTGGCGTTTCTCGCGGTGCTTGCCACCGTGGGCGTATTTTCCCTGTTCGCACTCGCCTGCGGCATCCTGCGGCTGTCCGCGACCGGCGCCGTCAGCCCGCTGATCAAGGCGGTGGTCGATGGCGCCTTCGACGGCGTCGTCGTCACCGATGCCGACGGCCGCGTGGTCTATGCCAATGCCGCCTATCTCGACCTGATCGAGGCGTCAGATGCCAGCGACATGCGGCCGGTCGAGCGCGTGTTCATCGGCGATGCCGACGCGTCCGAAGCGATCTACCGGCTGCTCAAGGCGGCCCGCGAGGGTAAGCGCTCCCAGGAAGTGGTGCGCGTCGCCGGCGTCAGGAGCCGGCCGCCGCGTTGGCTGCGCTTCAAGATCCGCCCGCTCGGCGCCGGCCGGCGCGAGGCGCACCTTACGGTGTGGTCGCTCACCGATGTATCGCGCGAGCGCGAGCGCCAGGAGAACGTGTTTCAGGAACTGCAGCACGCCATCGACTATCTCGACCACGCGCCGGCCGGCTTTTTTTCCGTCGATGCCAAGGGCGATGTCGTCTATCTCAACGCCACGCTCGCCAATTGGCTCGATCAGGATCTGGCCCAGGTCGGTTCGGGCGGTTTGAAACTCGCCGACCTGATCTGGGGCGACGGCGCGGCTTTGCTGACGACGCTGCAAGGCGCGCCGGGCGAAGTGAAGACCGAGGTGCTGGACCTCGATTTGCGCACCCGCAGCGGCCGAACGCTGCCGGTGCGGCTCTATCATAAGCTCGCCTTCGGCGCCGACGGCGCGCCCGGCGCGTCGCGCACGCTGGCGCTCAATCGCGCCAAGGACGACGGCACCGATCCGCAGCGCGCAGCCGACATCCGCTTCATGCGGTTTTTCCACCACACCCCGATGGCGATCGCCACCATCGACAAGCAGGGCGGCGTCATCCGCACCAATCCGCTGTTCGCGCGGCTGTTTCACGGCACCCGCAGCGCCGACGGCGAGGACCGTTCCATCCGCGCCATCGTCGCCGAACGCGACCGGCCGGCGCTGGAAGCTGCCATCCGCGCCGCCGCGGCCGGAAAGGCCGATATCGCGCCGGTCGACGCGATGCTGGCCGGGCCGGGTGAGCGCTTCGGCCGCTTCTATGTCACCGCGGTCGAGGAGGCGGAGCGCGACCAGGAAGCGGCCATCGTTTACGCGCTCGAGACCACGGCGCAGCGCGAGCTTGAGACCAAAGTCACGCAGACGCAGAAAATGGAGCTGGTCGGCCAGCTCGCCGGCGGCATCGCCCACGATTTCAACAACGTACTGTCCGCCATCATGATGGCGACCGATTTCCTGCTCAACGCCCACAAGCCGACCGATCCGTCGTTTCAGGACATCATGCAGATCAAGCAGAATGCCAACCGGGCGGCGAGCCTGGTGCGGCATCTCTTGGCATTCTCGCGCAAGCAGACGATGCGGCCGCAGGTGCTCGATCTCGGCGAGGTGCTGTCCGATCTCAACATGCTGCTGCGGCGGCTGATCGGCGAAAAGGTCACGCTGCAAGTGGTGCATGGCCGCGATCTGTGGCCGGTGCGCGTCGATATCTCGCAATTCGAGCAGGTGATCGTGAATCTGGCGGTGAATGCCCGCGACGCCATGCCCGGCGGCGGCCGCCTGGAACTGCGCACCGCCAATGTCACAGCCAACGACTGCGAGCGCTTTCACGCCAAGGGCATGCCGGCCGCCGACTACGTGCTGGTCGAAGTCAGCGACAGCGGCACCGGCATTCCGACTGCGATCGTCGACAAGATTTTCGAGCCGTTCTTTTCGACCAAGGAGGTCGGCAGAGGCACCGGCCTCGGGCTCTCCACGGTCTACGGCATCATCAAGCAGACCGGCGGCTTCGTTTATGTCGATTCGGTCGAGGGCAAAGGCACGACGTTCCGCATCTTCCTGCCGCGGCATGTTGCCAGCGCGCATGACGCAGCGCCGGAACACGCCGCCGAGGCCCAGGTGTCTTCGCTGATCGGTGTCCTTGCGGCAGCCGCCGAGGTCAAGCCGCCGGCCAACGCCGATCTTACCGGCGAAGGCACCATCCTTCTGGTCGAAGACGAGGAAGGCCTGCGCGCCCTCAACGCCCGTGGCCTGACGTCGCGCGGCTATACGGTGCTCGAAGCCGGCAACGGCGTCGAGGCGATCGACGTGCTGGAGAAAATCGACGGCCGGGTCGATCTCGTGGTGTCCGACGTGGTGATGCCGGAAATGGACGGACCGACCTTGCTGCGCGAACTGCGCAGCCGCGATCCCAGCCTGAAGATTATCTTCGTCTCCGGCTACGCCGAGGATGCCTTCCAGAAGCATCTGCCCGCCGACGGCCAGCAATTCGCGTTCCTGGCAAAGCCCTTCACGCTGAAGCAGCTTGTTGCGGCGGTGAAGGAGACGATGGCGGCCTGAACGCTGCCCGACCTGCGCATTGAGATTTTGGGAAATTGTCGGGCGCAGCGACCCGCGCTAGAGTCGTGCTGGCTTATAGGGTCATGCCGACGGAGAACGCGGAATTAAGAAAATCGCGTCGGGGGAGGGACCATGTGGATCGCGCTTGTCATCACCCACGGCCTATCGGCGTTTCTCCTGCTTGGTGCGATCACGCACCAGGTCGTGAGCGTCTGGGCGCCGGTGCGCGCGCGGGCGGGCAATTTCGTCGCGCGGTTTCGCGCCGTCGGCTCTGCCAATTACGTCAACGCCATCATCGTGCTTTATATCGCCACCATGATCCTGGGCGCGATCCTCTACACCAATTACCGCATCACCGCCCGGCTGACGCTCGAACAGGGCCGCTACTGGAAGTCGTTCGGCGCCTTCGAGCTCAAGGAACATTTGATCGCCATCGGCTTGGCGACGCTGCCGGCCTATTGGTATTTTTGGCAGCCGTCCCAGGATGCCGAGCATGCGCGCACGCGCAGCATGCTGACCACGCTGTTGGCTTTCGTCATCTGGTGGGGCTTTCTCACCGGCCACGTCGTCAACAATATTCGCGGCCTTGGTACGTAAAAGTGTTTGGCGCAAGAGAATTCGACCCATGACGAGCCGGTTTCCTGTCTTCGCCGTCACCTTCGCTGCGGTCTACGCGGCGGTGTATTACTTCGCCGTCGACTATAATTGGGCGCTGTTCTCCTACGGTCCGGCGGTCGGCAAATGGACATTATTCACCGCTCCGGCCTCGGCCGGCCCGACCATGTATTGGTATGGCTGGATCGCGACCGCGGCGCTCTCCGGCGCGCTGGCGGGTCTCGTCGCCTGCCTGCTGCCGACCAGCGTTAGTCGGCATCTGTGGTCGGGCTTCGCGTGGCTGGTTCCCATGGGCGCGATGGCCGCATTCGCATATCTTCTCAGCGGTTACTGGACGCGATAAATTGCCTTGCGTGCGCGCGCCGAAAATTCGACGTGCCGCGGCAATACTTCGTCCGGGAATAGCCGCATGACGTTCAATCGTGTCTGGCCGCGCGTTACTCTCATCGCTGCCGTCATGTTTGCCGTTCCAACGGCGTCGCGCGCCGGCGGCGTCGGTTTCGGCGAGGACGATGCCAATTCCGGGGACGACGGTCCGTCCTATTTCGGTTTCGTGCGCGAGGTCGACGGCCCCGGCGTCGCCGACGCCAAGGTCACGGCGGCGCTGAAGGACCGTGGCGCGCTGGTAACGCGCACCGACATATTGGGCGTCTACAAGATTCCGGGCTTTGGCAAGGACATCAATCCCGACGACGTCATCATCTCCTGCGCCAAGGACGGCTATACCGAAGCCAATGTGCTGCGCCGGCCGCGCGACAACGGCGACACCAAGGATCCGATCGAGGTCGAGTGCTACCTCAAGCGCAAGTGAAGCGTTTATTGCTCATCGTGGCGGCGTTCGTTTTCGCCCTTGGCCAAGCCAGCGCCGGCCGTGCGCAGACACTGGCCGGTTTGGTGACCTCCGCCGAGGAAGGCGCCATGGAGGGCGTGCTGGTCAGCGCGCAGGCGGCCGGCTCCCCCATTACCGTCACCGTGGTCAGCGACGAGCATGGCCGTTTTCGTTTCCCGGATGGACGCCTCGCGCCAGGGCATTATGCGCTGCGCATTCGCGCCGTCGGTTACGAGCTCGGCGGCCCAAAGTCGGTCGAGCTTGGCACCGCCGCGACCGATATCGCGCTCGAGCTGCGCAAGACCGCCGATCTCGCCGCGCAACTGACCAATACCGAATGGTTCATGAGCATGCCTGGGTCGCCGGAGCAAAAGCGGCCGCTGATCGAATGCATGAGCTGCCACACCTTCGAGCGTATCGTGCGTTCGACCTACGACGCCGAGGCATTTTTTCCCGTGCTCAAGCGCATGGCGCAATATGCCAACAACACCACGCAGGCCCGGGTGCAGTCGCGGCTTGCCGAGCGCGAGGTGCACGACGACCTGGTGCGCAAGCTCGCCGCCTATCTGGCCACGGTAAATCTGAGCGCCGGGACGACCTGGCCCTACAAGCTGCAAACCTTGCCGCGGCCAAAGGGCCGCGCCACCCACGTCGTCATCACCGAATACGACCTGCCGCGCAAAACCATCGCGCCGCACGACGTGCGCACCGATGCGCAGGGCGATGTCTGGTATTCGAATTTCGTCGAGAATTTTCTCGGCGAGCTCGATCCGAAGACCGGCGCGCACCAAGAATACGCCATACCGGTGCAAAAACCCGGCTCGCCGACCGGCGCGCTCGATCTCGAGGCGGATGGCGACGGCAATCTGTGGCTCGCCATGATGTTCCAGACCGGTGTCGCCAAGTTCGACGTGAAGACAAAGACCTTTCAAATGTTCCCGGTTCAGGCCGCGCTCGACAACAACGCCGCGCAGCAGTCCATGGTGATGCCGCGCGCTTGGCAGGTCGACGGCAAGGTCTGGAGCAACGAGGTCGCCAAGCAGTCGATCCTGCGGCTCGATCTGAAAACTGGCGCATACGAGCTGATCGACCCGTTCAAATTCCTGCCCAAGGGCCGCCAGCATGCGCCCTATGGCATGGCGGCGGACTGGGAAAACAATCTCTACTTCATGGATTTCGCCGACGAGAATATCGGCCGTATCGACGCCAAGACCGGCGTGGCGACGATCTATCCGACGCCGACGCCGAAATCGCGGCCGCGCCGGATTATGCTCGACGATCAGGGCCGGCTCTGGTTCACCGAATTCGCCGCCAACAAGCTCGGCCTGTTCGACACCAAGCGTGAGTCGTTCACGGAGTGGGACGTGCCGACGCCGCACACTTATCCGTACGATGTCTTTATGGACAAGAACGGTGAGTTATGGAGCGGCGGCATGGCGAGCGACCGCGTGCTGCGCTTCGATCCGCAGAGCGGACGCGCAATCGAATATCTTTTGCCGCGGCCGACCAACATTCGCCGCGTCTTCGTCGACAATTCGACCAATCCGGTGACGTTTTGGGCCGGCAACAATCACGGCGCAGAAATCTTGCGCGTGGAGCCGCTCGACTAGCATTTTGTTCTAAGCCCGCAACATCGCGGACCTGCTCTGTGCAACATGCATGATGCGAAAGCCGCGCGTGACGCGGCTTCGCAGTGCGACACCTTCGCGTGCGACGCTTTGCGACAGGTCTGAACGTCCCGCCCTCGCGTACCAGTTGATTGAACGTCGATCGAAAGGACCAGAGTGCCCATGCAGGGGTTGCGATCGCTTGCGGCATTTGTCGCATTGGCTGTTGCTCTGCTGTTGTGGGCGGAGGACGCAGACGCGCGCCTTCAAGGCGGACCGAGCATCGGCAGCAGCGCCGAGGGAACTCTGCTGGCGCCGCCGGTCGCTGCGCCTGCGCTTGCCGTGATTGCCGCGAACGATCACGCGACGGCAGGATCGTCATCGTATCCGGGCGGCTCGCTCGGCGGTCTGTTCAACCGGCCGGGACTGATCGGCGGATTTGCCGCAGGCTTTCTCGGTTCCGGCGTTCTCGGCTGGTTGTTCGGTCATGGTTTTGTCGGCGAACTTGGCAGCGTGGCGTCGGTGCTCGGTCTCATTTTTCAACTGGCGCTGATCCTGCTGCTGTGCCGGCTGATATGGACGTGGTGGAGCGGCCGCAACGCGCCGGCCTTTGCCGGCCTGTCGCCGCGGCAATTGGCCGATCCCTACCTGCGCTCGCGTCACGAACACCTTCCCGACATCGAGGCGCCGCACGCGGCGGACGACGTCGCGGCCGACAATCATAAGGTGGTCAGCAAGTAGTTTTCGGCTTTTATTGCGGCGCCGGCGAGTCGTGACATGCGACCGGCGCGTCGCCAGTGCTGCTGTGCTGCCAGGTCGGCACGTCGCATTTGGTGCAGGCGCCGAGCATCAGGGCGAAGCCGAGGAGCGCAACAAGCCGCAACATGGCGCCGCCGCAACGGCCCAGGCCCCGCGACGCGGTCCATGACATAGTCTTTACGTCGTCCGCCATAATCCCTCTCACCGCCCCGGCCATGATACCGCGCCCGGCCAGCCATCGCGAGGGCGCCGGCGCGGCACCAATGCGGCGATAGCAAGGGTATCGCGCCGGGATTTCCATTATCTTACTGCGCCGCGACCCGCTGCCCGTTCTTTGG
>Ga0181518_10002385_pt1 | contig 18125 bp, 15 predicted proteins | sample PEATcosm2014_Bin_28_FD_119751 | JGI IMG/M metagenome (GOLD analysis project Ga0181518, IMG submission 119751) | Peatland microbial communities from MTU Mesocosm Facility, Houghton, MI, USA - PEATcosm2014_Bin01_60_metaG | ecosystem: Environmental > Terrestrial > Soil > Wetlands > Peat | place... | reverse complement strand
TCGCTTACGCAAATGGTGGCGGCCGGGATTGATCTGCATCGGCGATTCCGCGCACGCGATGTCGCCGATCGGCGGCGTCGGCGTCAACATCGCCGTTCAGGACGCGGTGGCGGCCGCCAACCGTCTCGCCGCGCCGCTCAAGCGCGGGCAGGTCAGCGACGCCGATCTTGAAGCCATCCAGGAGCGCCGCACGCTCGCGGTGCGCTTCACCCAATGGCTGCAGCTGACGGCACAGAAGCAGGTCGTCAGTCGCGTGCTGAAAAGCGAGCAGCGGCCGAAGCCGTCGCTCATGTTCAAGCTGCTGAAGATCTTTCCGGTGCTGCAGCGCATCCCGGCGCGCCTGCTCGGCATCGGCATCCGCCCCGAGCATATTCACACGCCCGAGGCGGCGCCCGACGCGTAGATTAGCTCCGCTGCTGCAGCTCGGTCGCGGCGCGGGCGAGGATCTCGACCAAGCGCGACTCGTCGTCGGCGTCGCCTTCAAGGCGCTTGCCGACGGTCTCGCGCAAATGATCGAACGCGGCCTCGACGAGGGGAGGCAGCGTGCGGCGGTTGCTACGCTCGCCACGTTCGCTGCGGCGCCAGCGGTTGATGCGCTCGCCGAGCGCGGTCAGCCGGTCGAGCACGGCGTCGACCACGTCGCGATTGGCCTCGAGATAGACGCGGCCTTCGCCGGTGATGGCGTAGAGCTTCTTGGCGCCTTCGGTCGACGCGGTGACGTAGCCGGCTTCCTCCAGATAGGTCAGCGTCGGATAGACGATGCCGGGGCTCGGTGAGTACCAGTCCGAGGTCTTCTCCTCGACCAGCTTGATGATCTCGTAGCCGTGACGCGGCTCCTCGGCGATCAGCGCAAGCGCGATCAGCCGCAGGTCGCCCTGCGCCAGCATGCGGCCGGCGCGCATATCGTCCGGGTTCATGCCGCCGCCGTGGCGGCCGCCGAATCCGAAGCCGCCATGGCGGCCGCGGCGATGATGCCGGCCCGCGGCCCAGCGGCCTTCGTGGGGTTCGTAATGTCTATGCATGTTCAGTTCTCCGTTGTGGAAAGATATATCTTTAGATAGATCACCCGGAGATGTAATGCAAGATATATCTTTAGATGGGTCATATTTTGATATAAATCATTAAATATCAATAGGTTAGACAAATTTTGGGTCGGCCGCGCCCATGCCCAAGGGCTATTTTTGAGGGCGAGCAATCGCTGCAAGGAGATCGTCCGCGCATCTTTTGCGCGGGTCAGGCGGGCCCATTTCGAAGTAAAGTGCCGAGATGTTCGCGACCTTCTTTCATGAGCTGAAAGCCGCCGGCCTGCCGGTGACGCTGCGCGAATATCTCACGCTGATCGAGGCGATGGAGATGGATTTGGCCGACCGCCGGGTCGAGTCGTTCTACTATCTATCGCGCGCCGCTTTGGTGAAGGACGAGCGCAATCTCGACAAGTTCGATCGCGTGTTCGGCCACGTCTTCAAAGGCCTCGACCTGGTCGAGGACGCGCTCGCCGCGGAAATTCCCATCGAGTGGCTCAAGAAGCTGACGGAAAAATATCTCACCGAAGAAGAAAAGCAGCAGATCGAGGCGATGGGCGGCCTGGAAAAGCTGCTCGAAACTTTACGCCAGCGCCTCGCCGAACAGAAGGGCCGCCACCAGGGCGGCAAGAAATGGATCGGCACGGCGGGAACGTCGCCGTTTGGCGCCTACGGCTACAATCCCGAAGGCGTGCGCATCGGCCAGGGCACCAACCGCAATTTCCGCGCCGTCAAAGTCTGGGACAAGCGCGAGTTCCGCGATCTCGACGGCGACGTCGAGCTCGGCACCCGCAACATCAAGATCGCGCTGCGGCGCTTGCGCAAATTCGCCCGCACCGGCGCCCCGGAGGAGCTCGATCTCGACGGCACCATCAAGGGCACCGCGCACAAGGGCTATCTCGATATTTTGATGCGGCCGGAGCGGCACAACACCATCAAGGTGCTGTTGTTCTTCGACATCGGCGGCTCGATGGATTGGCACGTCAAGGCGACGGAGGAATTGTTCTCGGCGGCGCGCACCGAGTTCAAGCACATGGTGCATCTGTATTTCCACAATTGCCTGTACGAGCGGGTGTGGAAGCAGAACGCGCGGCGCTGGACCGAGACGACGCCGACCTGGGACGTGCTGCACACCTATCCGCACGACTACAAGGTGATCTTCGTCGGCGACGCGGCGATGTCGCCTTACGAGATCGTCGCGCCGGGCGGCTCCGTCGAGCACTTCAACGAGGAAGCCGGGCAGGTCTGGATGCAGCGCGTGCTCGCCACCTATCCGTCCTGCGTCTGGCTCAACCCGGTCGCCGAACGCGAATGGGAAACCACCGCCTCGATCCGCCTGATGCGCCAACTCATGGGCGGGCGGATGTATCCGCTGACGATCGAAGGGCTGGATGGGGCGATGCGGGAGTTGGGGAGGTAGCAAGCGACATAACGCAGAAGTGTCTTAGCGACCGTCCGATTTGTTAGCGTGCTTCTTCCCGTCGGCTGTCGACATATTCAGAATGCGGCTCCTGATCTCCTGCAGGAGCCCCCAATGCCCGCCGAAAAATTCGACTTCCGCAACGCCCAGGGCCGCACGCTCGCGGCGCTGCTTGACCGGCCGGATGGGCCGATCCGCGCGGTGGCGCTGTTTGCGCATTGCTTCACCTGCGGCAAGAGCAACCGGGCGGCGCGGCATATTGCCGAGGGGCTAAAGCTGCACGGCATCGCGGTGCTGCGCTTCGATTTTACCGGGCTTGGCGCCAGCGAGGGCGAGTTTGCCAACACCACGTTCTCGTCGAATGTCGACGATCTGGTCGCCGCCGCCGATCACTTGCGGACGACGTTGATGGCGCCGGCGATCCTGATTGGCCACAGCCTCGGCGGCGCCGCGGTGCTGGCCGCCGCGCACCGCATCGCCGAGGCGCGCGCCGTGGTGACGATTGCGGCGCCGTTCGATCCGGCGCATGTGGTCGGGCTGTTCGGCGAACGCATTGCCGAGCTCGACAATAAGGACGAGGTCGAAGTCTCGCTGGCGGGCCGGCCGTTTCGCATCCGCCGCACTTTGCTCGACGATATCGCGCAGCAGAATCTCAAGCCCCTCATCGCCGAGCTGCACAAGGCGCTGCTGATGTTTCATTCGCCGACCGACGACACGGTCGGCATCGACAATGCCAGCCAGATCTTTCTCGCCGCGAAGCATCCGAAGAGTTTCATTTCGCTCGCCGGCGCCGACCATCTCATCAGCCGCGCCAGCGACGCCGCCTATGTGGCGCGCGTCATCTCGGCCTGGGCCGATCGCTATCTCGACATGGCGGTCGACGCGGAGCCCACGCAAGACACGCCGCCCGGCACCGTTGCGGTGCGCGAAACGCGGCGCGGCAAGTTTCAGCAAGAGGTCGTCCTCGGCAAACATCGCCTGCTGGCCGACGAGCCGGTCAAGGACGGCGGCCTCGACAGCGGTCCGGGCCCTTACGATCTGCTGCTGGCCGCGCTTGGCGCTTGCACCGCGATGACGGTGCGGCTCTACGCCGATCTCAAGCAAATTCCGCTCAAGCGCACGCAAATCCGTCTGCGGCACGAAAAAATCTACGCCAAGGATTGCGCCGAGTGCGAAACCAGAGAAGGCAAGATCGACCACATTGATCGCGCGATCGCTTTTGAGGGCGAATTGACCCCGGAACACCGCGCACGGCTTCTGGAAATTGCCGACAAATGCCCGGTGCATCGCACGCTGAAATCGGAAGTCGATATTCGAACCACCGAAGAGCCGGCCGGCCATTCCCAATAGGGACGCGGCCGGGTTACATGAGCGCGACGAGGGGAGGGTGGATGACCGAAAGTCGCGCCAGGCTTTTGCTTTCCGTGATCGCCGTGGCGGCTTTGGCCGCGCCGGCTGCGCTTTTGGCGGAAGACTATCCGACCCGGCCTGTTACCATCATCGTGCCGGCTGCCGCTGGCAGCCCGAGTGATTTCCCGGCGCGGCTTGCCTCGCAAATCCTGCCGGGCCGCCTCGGCCAGCCGATCGTGATCGAATATCGCCCGGGCGCCGCCGGCGCGATCGGCGCCCGCGCCGCCGCGGCCGCGGCGCCCGACGGCTATACGCTCTTCATCGGCAATTCCTCCACATTTGCCGCCATTCCCGCCGTCTCGGCCAATGCCGGGTACGATCCGGTGAAAGATTTCACGCCGATCGTAGAGATGGTGCGCGGCTTCCAGATCTTGGTGGTCGATCCGTCGTCGCCTTGGCACACGGTTGCCGATCTCGTCGCCTACGCCAAAGCCAATCCGGGCAAGCTCAACTACGGCAACACCGGCACCGGTGGGCTGCCCGATTTGGCGGCGCAGCTCTTTATGCTGCGCACCGGCACGAAGATGACCGGCGTCTCGTATCGCGGCGGCAACCAGTCGGCCGCCGCCATTCTGGGCCACGTCATCGATTTGACCTTCGAGACCGGCGCCTCGCTGGCGCCGCTCATTCGCGCCGGCAAATTGCGGGCGCTCGCGGCGCAGACCGATGTGCGCTCGCCGCTCTTCCCTGACGTGCCGACCATGGCCGAAGCCGGCATTGCGGATTGCGAGGCTCACTCCTTCTTCGGCCTGGTTGCGCCCGCCGGCACGCCGGCTCCGATCGTCGATCGGATTCATGCGGCGATGGCCGAAGGACTGCAGACCGCGGAGATCGAGCAGCTCATCGCCAATGTCGGCAGCGACACGAAACCGAATACGCCCGCGCAATTCGCGGCTTTCATTGCCGCCCAATATCGACATTGGGCCGAGGTGGCGAAAGCAGCCCATATCAAGATCGATTGAAGATGCAGGCGGGAAACGAGAATGAGCTGGCCGGCAAGGTCGCGCTCGTCACCGGCGCGTGCCGCGGCATCGGCCGCGGCATCGCGATCGAGCTGGCGGCGGCCGGCTGCGACGTGATGCTCGCCGCGCGCGACGGCAAAGCGCTCGAGAGCGTGGCAGCGGAAATCCGCGCGCGCGGCCGCAAAGCGGCGATCCATGCCGCGGATCTCTCGGCGGCGGATGCGCCGGCCGCGCTGGTCGAAGCGCTGACGCGCGCATTCGGCCGTCTCGACGTGTTGGTGAACAACGCCGGCGCGGCAAAGCGCGGCGGCTTCTTCGATCTTAGCGAGCAGGACTGGCGCTCAGGCTTCGATCTGAAGTTCTTCGCCCATGTGCGCCTGTGCCGTCTGGCATGGCCGCTGCTCAAGACTGCCGGTGGCTCGGTAGTTTTTATTTCCGGCATCGGCGCCCGCGCGCCCGTTGCCGACTATATGATCGGCGCGTCGGTCATCGGCGCGAGCATCGCCTTCATGAAGGCGCTGGCCGATCTGGCCAAGCACGACGGCATCCAGGTCAATGCCGTCAATCCCGGGTCGATCATGACCGACCGGTTCCGGCATCGGCTCGAAATCATCAAGAAGAAGACCGGCCTCGACGAGGCGGCCGCGATCGAGCGTCATCGCCGGGAGCTCGACATCACGCGTTTCGGCACGCCGCAGGATGTGGCTGCGATGGTGCGCTTCGTCGTCTCGCCGCGCGGACGCCTGCTGCACGGCTCCGCGATCGATATCGACGGTGGTCAGATCGTGCCGCTGCGCATGTCGGTATACGAGCAGTGAGCACTGTCACGAATTCTCAAGCCTCGTCCGCCGTGCAGAGCGCGCGCAATGTGCCCGTGCTGATCGTCGGCGGCGGTCCGGTCGGATTGGCGCTTGCCGCCGAGCTTGGCTGGCGCGGAATTCGCTGTGAACTCGTCGAGCAGGGCGACGGCGCGATCACCACACCGAAAATGAACGAGGTGAACACGCGCACCATGGAATTCTGCCGGCGCTGGGGCGTCGCCGATGCCGTGCGCCATTGTCCGTTTCCCGACGATCATCCACTCGACGTGGTCTTTGTCACCAGCCTTGCCGGCCACGAATTGGCGCGCATGCGGCGGCCACCGCGGGCACAACAGCAAGCCGACCGACACAGCCCGGTGCGGCCGCAAATCTGCTCGCAGATATGGTTCGATCCGATCCTGTGCGCGTTCGCGCAGGCGCAGCCGGGCGTCACGCTGCGCCACCGCACGCGGCTTGAGTCCTTTGCCGAATCCTCAGGCGGCGTGACGGCCGAACTGCGCGACCTTGACGGCGGCAAGCGCGAGACGATCCGCGCCGACTACCTTGTCGGCTGCGACGGTGCCACCAGTGCGATCCGCGATGCTTTGGGAATTGGGCTCGGCGGCGAAGGCGTGCTTGGCCACCCGCTGCATCTGTTCTTTCGCGCGCCGGATTTACTGGCGCGCTGCGGCCGCGAGCCCGGCGTGTTTTTCCTCGCCATCGACCGCGGCGGGCTGTGGGCCAATATCCGCGTTATCGACCCGGCCAACGGCTTGTGGCGCCTGATGGCGCTGGAGAGCGACGGCAAGCAGACGCCGGAGAGCGTCGATCGCGCCGCGTTGCTGCAGCGGGCGGTCGGCCGGCCGATCGATGTGGAATGGCGGGGCGTAAGCATTTGGAAGCGGCGCAGCGTCGTTGCCGAGCGCTATGCGCACGGGCGCGTCTTTCTTGCCGGCGACGCCGTGCATCAGCTTTCGCCCACCGGCGCGCTCGGCATGAACACCGGCATCGGCGACGCGGTCGATCTCGGCTGGAAGCTCGCGGCGGTGCTGGCAGGCTGGGGCGGGCCCAACCTGCTTGCGTCATACGACAGCGAGCGGCGGCCGATCGGCGTTCGCAACGTCGGGATGGCGACGGAGTTTTATCTCGCGCACGGCGAATTTGCCGGTGGCATGGCGGCGATCGAGGACGATAGTGAAGCCGGGCGAGTGTTGCGGCGCCGTCTGGGCGACAGCCTCGCACGCGATGTCGGCCGCATGTTTCGCACCGCCGGCCTGCAGCTCGGCTATCGCTACGAGTCGTCGCCGATCTGCGTCGCCGATGGCACGCCATCGGTTGCCGACGATCCGGAAACATTTGTGGCTTCGGCGCGCCCCGGCAGCCGCGCGCCGCATGCCTGGCTTGGCGAAGGCCGCTCCACGCTCGATCTGTTCGGCCGCGGTTTTGTGCTGCTGCGCTTTGGCGATGCCGACACGGCTGCGCTGGAGGAAGCGGCAGCCGCACGCAAAATGCCGCTGGCGATTGTCGATCTTGACGAGCCGGAGGCCGCGGCCCTCTACGAGCGGCGTCTAGTGCTGGTGCGGCCCGACGGCCATGTCGCTTGGCGTGGGGATGCAATGCCCGATGCCGCCGATGTGCTGATCGACCGCGTGCGCGGCGCGGCTTGAGCGAAGCAGTCAGCCGGCGGTGCGTTGAACCTTTGCTCTGACCGCCGCGATCACCTCCGGAATGGCCGCGTCATAGCCCGGCGCCATGATGTGGACGCCGGCGACGCCGGTAATGGTCGAATAGTCTTCGATCAATTCGGCGCAGATGGCGACGCCCTCGCGCGCCGGATCGGCGGCTTTTTCCATTCGTTCGATCAGCGCGTCGGCGATGATGGTGCCGAACAGGTGGCTCTTCATCCATTGCGCCGATTTGGCCGAGCGCAGCGGATTGACGCCGATGAGGATGGCAAGCTGTTTAATGACGCCGGCCTGTTCCAGCGCGCCGACATAGCGGCGTACGATCGCGGCATCCATGCAGAACTGGGTCTGGGCGAATTGCGCGCCGGATTTGATCTTGCCCATGAGCGCATTCGGCTGCCAGCCGGCCGGTGGATCGATGGGCATGTCGGCGGCGCCAACGAAGAACGCGGCGTGGCCGGCGACTTTGCGTCCCGTTGGCAGCGTGCCCTCGTCGCGCAGCCGGCGCGCGGTCTCGATCAGCGTCGATGAATTGACGTCGAACACCGGCTTGGTGTCGGGCTGGTCGCCGGCTTTCGGATCGTCGCCGGTGAGGAGGAGCAAATTGCGCACCCCGAGCGCGGCGGCGCCCATCATCTCGCTCTGCAGCGCGATGCGGTTCTTGTCCCGGCAGGTGATTTGCAGGATAGGCTCGATCCCCATGCCGATGAGGATGGAGGCCGCCGCAAGCGCCGCCATGTGGGCGCGTGCGCCGGCTCCGTCGGTGACGTTCACCGCGTCTGCGAGCCCCTTGAGCGGCTCAGCCTTGCGGCCCAGGTCCTGCGCATCGGCCGACACCGGCGGGGCGATTTCGGCGGTCATGACGAACCGGCCGGCCCGTACCCGCTCCTCGAATGTGCTCAGGCCGGGGCTTGCGTGGTCGTTCATCGTCTCGTCTCGGTGGGGAGCGCTCAGGAGAGAGAGCGCATATATGCTTTGCCGGCGCACTGCAATTGCGCCGTTCCTGGACAGGAATCGCCTGTCCCGCTAGAGAGTTGCGGCACATGAGCGGCGTCAACGACATCCGGTCGAGCTTTCTCGACTTTTTTGCGCGCGAGGGGCACGAAGTGGTGCTGTCGTCGCCGCTCGTGCCGCGCAACGACCCGACATTGATGTTCACCAATGCCGGCATGGTGCAGTTCAAGAACGTCTTCACCGGCCTGGAAAAGCGTCCCTATGTGCGCGCGACCTCGTCGCAAAAATGCGTCCGCGCCGGCGGCAAGCACAACGACCTCGACAATGTCGGCTACACCGCCCGGCACCACACTTTCTTCGAGATGCTCGGCAATTTCTCGTTCGGCGATTACTTCAAGGAACGCGCCATCGAGCTGGCCTGGCGGCTGGTGACCAAGGAATATGGCCTGGCGCGGGAGCGGCTATGGGTCACCGTCCATCCGAGCGACGAGCCGGCGCGAATGCTATGGAAGAAAATCGCCGGACTTCCTGACGCGCGCATCGTCGGGCATGCCGACAATCTTTGGGCGATGGGGCCGACCGGCCCTTGCGGCTATAATTCGGAAATTTTTTACGACCAGGGTGACGCGCTGGTTGGCGGTCCGCCGGGCTCACCCGAGGAGGACGGCGACCGCTACCTTGAATTCTGGAATCTCGTCTTCATGCAGTTCGAGCAGGTCGACGAGAATACGCGCATCGACCTTCCCAGGCTGTCGATAGATACCGGCATGGGGCTTGAGCGCATCGCTGCAATCCTCCAAGGCGTCTACAGCAACTACGACATCGACCTGTTCCAATCGCTGATCAGGGCTGTCGCCGATCTCACCGGCGTCGATCCCAATGGCGAGCAGAAGGCCTCCCACCGCGTCATCGCCGACCATTTGCGCGCGTCGGCGTTCCTGATTGCCGATGGCGTGCTGCCGTCCAATGAAGGCCGCGGCTACGTGCTGCGCCGGATTATGCGCCGCGGCATGCGCCACGCGGAGTTGCTCGGCGCCAAAGACCCATTGATGTGGCGCCTCGTTCCGGTGCTGGTGCGCGAGATGGGACTGGCCTATCCGGAACTGCATCGCGCCGACGCGCTGATCACCGAGACGCTGAAGCTCGAGGAGACGCGCTTCCGCAGCACGCTTGAGCGCGGGTTGGCGATCCTCGACGAGGCGAGCAAGACGCTGAAGAAAGGCGACATGTTCGACGGCGTGACCGCGTTCACGCTGTACGACACTTATGGCTTTCCGCTCGATCTCACCCAGGACGCGTTGCGGCCGCGCGGTATCGGGGTCGACATCGCGTCGTTCACCGACGCCATGGAGGAGCAGCGCAAGAAAGCGCGCGCGTCGTGGGTAGGGTCGGGCGATGCGAAAACCGCAGACTATTGGTTTCCTTTGCGCGAAAAATACGGTGCCACCGAGTTTCTTGGATACGACACCGAGGTCAGCGAAGGTATTGTTCAGGCGATAATACGTGGTGGACCGGAGGTGACTGAATTAAAGGTCGGCGAAAGCGGCGAGGTGATACTTAATCAAACGCCATTTTATGCCGAGTCTGGCGGGCAGGTCGGTGACAGGGGTTGGATGAGGCGAGGGTCAGATGGGGCCCTCGTGGCGCGCGTCCTCGCCACCCATAAGCAAGCCGGCGATCTTTTTGTACACAATGTCGGGGTTGAGAATCACGGGCTGAAAGTAGGGGATGCGTTACGCCTGGAAGTAGATCATGAGAGGCGCACAGACATTCGCCGCAATCACTCGGCAACCCATTTGCTGCACGAGGCGCTGCGACAGGTTCTTGGCGATCATGTGGCACAGAAGGGCTCGTTGGTCGCGCCTGACCGGCTGCGCTTCGACTTCTCGCATCCAAAGCCGATGAGCGAAGAGGAAATAACCAGAGTTGAAAATATGTCGAATGCCGTGGTGCTCCTCAACGAGCCCGTTGCAACTCGGCTCATGGCTGTCGATGACGCCATCGCATCAGGCGCACGCGCTTTGTTCGGCGAAAAATATGGCGACGAGGTCCGCGTTGTCATCATGGGAGAGCCAACCGTTCAACAAGGCAATACGATGGGTTGGTCAGTTGAGCTCTGTGGCGGTACCCACGTACAGCGCACGGGGGATATTGGCATCATCTCCGTCGTTAATGAAGGTGCAGTTGCTTCAGGCGTGCGCCGTATTGAAGCGCTCACCGGAAATGCAGCACGAGAGCACTTGAACGGCATCGTGCGCACCGCGAAGATCGCGACAGGGGAGCTTAAGGTTCCGCTTGAAGAGTTGCCTAAGCGTCTTGCTTTGCTGCTCGATGAGCGCAAGCGTCTCGAGCGCGAGCTCACCGACGCCAAGAAGAAGCTCGCCATGGGCGGCGGCGCCAGCGACGGCGCCGATGGTGTTCGCACCGTGGGTGACGTGAAGCTGATGGCGCGCGCGGTGGAAGGCATCGATCTGAAGGACTTGCGCAGTCTTGCCGACGAGGGCAAGAAAAAGGTCGGTTCCGGCATCGTTGCCATCGTCGGCGTCACCGGCGACGGCAAGGCCGGCATCGTGGTCGGCGTCACCGACGATCTGGTCACGCGCTTCAATGCCGTCGATCTGGTGCGCAAGGGCGCCGAGGTGCTCGGCGGCAAAGGCGGCGGCGGGCGACCCGACATGGCGCAGGCCGGTGGACCGGACGCGTCGAAGGCAGATGCCGCACTGGCGGCGATCGAAGCGGCACTCGGCGGATGATGCCTCATTTGCGTGAGAGAGGATGCGGCGATGGCCGAAATCCATTTCACCAGTCACCTGCGTAACCTCGTTCCCGACGGCCCGCTGTCGGCGTCCGGCGTGACGGTCGGCGAAGCGCTGGAAAATCTTGTCGCCGGGCAGCCCCATGTGCGCGGCTATGTGCTCGACGACCAAGGCCGGCTGCGCAAACACGTCTGCATCTTTGCCGACGGCGAGCGTCTTGCGCACGATGCTGCGCTGTCGCGCCGGATCGGCCCCGACACCAAGCTTTATGTGATGCAGGCGCTGTCGGGCGGTTGAGCGTAGCGAACAGGAGTGCTCATGAGCGATCGGTTGCTGGTGGCAACGCGGAAAGGTTTGTTCAGGCTCGAGCGCAAGCGCGCCGGTTGGACGGCGGACTTGATCGGCTTCGTCGGAAATCCGGTGACGAATGCATTGCGCCAGGATGACGGCGTCATCTTCGCCGCACTCAAACTTGGGCACTTCGGACCAAAACTTCATCGCTCCGACGACGACGGCCGCACCTGGCGCGAAATCGCGGCGCCGGCCTTTGCCGCCGACACGCCGGGTGAGCCGTCGCTGTTCCAGATTTGGACGCTCGAGGGCGGCGGCCCGCATCACCCGAACCGTCTGTGGATCGGCGCCATTCCCGCCGGCCTGTTCCGCTCCGACGATCGCGGCGAAAGCTGGCAGCTCATGGACGCGCTGTGGAACGTGCCGGAACGTACGCGCTGGTTCGGCGGCGGCTATGACGACGCCGGCATTCACAGCATATCGCCCGACCCGCGCGATCCGGACCGCACGTTCGTCGCCATTTCCTGCGGCGGCGTGTGGGAGAGCCGCGATGACGGCGCCACCTGGACCGTGCTCGGCAAAGGTCTCATTGCGCCCTATGTGCCGCCGGAACAGGCCGAGGACAGCGCCATCCAGGATCCGCATCGCGTCAGCCGCTGCGCCGCGGCGCCGGACGTGATGTGGATGCAGCATCACGCCGGCATCTATCGCTCGGCGGACGCCGGCGCGCACTGGACGCGGCTGTCTTTGCCCTGCGACGATTTCGGCTTTGCGGTCGCAGCCCATCCGCGGGATGCGCAAACCGCGTGGTTCGTGCCGGCGATCAAGGACGAGATCCGCATGCCGCGCGACGGCGCCCTATGCGTGAGCCGGACCAGCGATGGCGGCAAAACCTGGCAGATCATGCGCCAGGGGTTGCCGCAGCGTGACGCCTACGACCTCATCTATCGTCACGGATTTGACGTCGACGAGACCGGTTCGCGGCTGGCCATGGGATCGACCACGGGCGCGCTGTGGACCAGCGACGATGGCGGCGAGCGCTGGGGGCTGGTCAACGCGCATCTGCCGCCGATCTATGCCGTGAGCTTCGTCTAGCTCACAATTTGATGATCATGCCGTCTGCTGCGGTTTCGTACGGCACCTCGGCGCGGCGCGCCAGCATGTCGTTGCTCATATGGGTAAGCACGAGGCGTTTCGGCCGGATCTGGTCGAGGTGCTTCTCCAAGATCGACAGCGCCATGTGGGTCTGGATCGGCTTGTCGAGCGTATAGGCCTCGCAGATGAAGAGGTCGGCTTCGCGTCCGATGTCGATCAGCGCATCGGTCCATTCGGTATCGCCGGAAAAAGCAATGATCTTGCCCTCGATTTCGAAGCGGAAGCCGAGGCAGGGCCCGGCGCGATCGTCATGTACGACGTGAAACGCCGTCACGCCCACGGCGCCGATCTCACGGCGCTTGCCGATTTCCAGCTCTTCAAGGTGCAATGGAAAGTTCAGCTCCATCGATCCGGTGCCCGGGAAGCCGCTTTCCATTATTCCACGAAAGCGCGTTTTCAGTCCGGGCGGCCCAACGACGGTCAACGGCCGCTTGCGCTTGGTGACGTAATTGGCCTCGAGGATGAAGAACGGCAGGCCGGCAATGTGATCGGCATGAAAATGCGAGATGAAAACGAATTCGATGTCGTTGCGGTCGATCGCAAGCTGGTTCATGGCGACGAGCGAAGTCGCGCCGCAATCGATCAACGCATTGACCGCGTTGCCGACGACATGGAAGCAGGTGTTGAATCGTCCGCCGGAGCCGAAGGCATCACCGCAGCCGACGAATTGCAGGTGCATGGAATGTCCCCAACAAGCCCGAGACAACAGATCCTAGTCAGTCCCGGGACGCCGATTTGCGGTCACGACCCACCTCAGTGTCGCGTCAAAACAGCCAATATTCCGTGATGAACATCACAAAACGGGGCTCTGGCCGGGCCATGCGAATGCTCCCTCAACCCCCTGTCTCATCATTGATTTTTTACCTTTGCTGCGTTCATTCGACGGCTTGTGGAAATGTACCGGAAGCCGCTAGCATGGTCGCTAGCACAGTGCAGGCCGGCGCGCCATGATCGCAACATAAACTGGCGCATCCTGTATTGGCGGCGGCTTGAAGTTTAAGGGGACGTTCGAGTGTACCTTGGATCAACCCGTTCCGGCGCGATGGCGGCGCTGGCAATGGCCATCGCGCTCAGCGGCTGCGCCGAGCCCGGTTTCGATACGGCGACCTTGTTCAGGAAGCCGATCGACGTGGTCGGCCGCAATAGCGGCTACACCTATTCCGACCTGGGGGAATCGAGGCAGGCCCGGCCGGTCACCGACGCCGATCTGGTCGATGCGAATGGCAGCTGCCCGGCGGCGGCCGGGCCGCAACCGGCTGCTGGCGGTCAAGCCGCTCCCGGCAGTGACGCGCCGGCAATGGGCGAGGGGGGGGTTGGTCTCGGCATGACCGAATGCCAGGTGGTGGCCCGCGCCGGCCCGCCGAACAGCGTCCAGCTCGGCAGGAATCCCAACGGCGATCGCACCGCGGTGTTGAGCTATCAAAGCGGCCCGCGGCCCGGCATCTACCACTTCGAGCGCGGCCGGCTCATGCAGATGGATCGCGTCGAGGTGGCCGAGCCGGCGCCGAAGCCGGCAAAGAAAAAACCCGCGAAAACCAAAAAACCGGCGCCCGGCAATAACCCGGCTTGAGTTCGCCTGTGCGCTCTTCGCGCTGAGGGCCTGTAGTCAGGGCGGCGTTTCAACTTGTTTTGAAACGCCGCCCTGATTTCTTGTTCCGAGCACCCGATGCTCGGTCGCTATTCGACGAAGTCCGCAAAGACCTTGCCGCAGCGATCAGGCGAGGTCGAAGCGATCGAGATTCATCACCTTGTTCCACGCAGCCACGAAGTCTTTCACAAACTTCTCCTTCGAGTCCGCGCACGCATAGACTTCCGCTAGCGCCCGCAGCTGCGAGTGCGAACCGAAGATCAGGTCGACGCGAGTGCCGGTCCACTTGACCGCATTCGTCTTGCGGTCGCGGCCCTCGTACACGCCATCGGAGCCGGATGGCTGCCATTGCGTGCCCATATCGAGCAGGTTGACGAAGAAGTCGTTCGTCAGCGTCTCGGTCTGCTTGGTGAAGACGCCGTGCTTGGATTGGCCGGCATTGGCGCCCAGAACGCGCAGGCCGCCAATGAGAACCGTCATCTCGGGCGCCGTCACTGTCAGCAATTGCGCCCGATCGACCAACGCTTCCTCCGGGGCCATCCATTGCTTGCCGCGGGTATAGTTGCGGAAACCGTCGGCAACCGGTTCGAGCGGAGCGAAGGAGTCGACGTCGGTCTGCTCCTGCGACGCGTCCATGCGCCCCGGCGTGAAGGGAACCTTCACGTCGTATCCGGCGCTCTTCGCGGCTTTCTCGATTGCCGCGCAGCCGCCGAGAACGATCATGTCGGCAAGCGAGACCTTCTTGCCAAACTCCTTCTGGATCGCTTCGAGCTTCTGCAGAACCGTCTTCAACTGAGCCGGCTGATTGACGTCCCAATCCTTCTGCGGCGCAAGCCGAATGCGCGCGCCGTTGGCGCCGCCGCGTTTGTCGGAGCCGCGGAACGTCGACGCCGACGCCCAAGCGGTCGAGACCAGTTGCGACACCGACAGGCCGGACGCGAGGATCTTGGCTTTGAGAGCCGCAATGTCCTGCTCGCCGATCAGCGGATGGTTCACCGCGGGGATCGGGTCTTGCCAGATCAGCTCTTCCTTCGGGACGAGCGGGCCGAGGTAGCGCACGATCGGGCCCATGTCACGGTGCGTCAGCTTGAACCACGCCCGCGCAAACGCGTCCGCGAACTGATCCGGGTGTTCGTAGAAGCGCCGCGAAATCTTCTCGTAGGCGGGATCCATCCGCAACGACAGGTCGGTGGTCAGCATGGTCGGTACATGCTTCTTGGACTTGTCGAAGGGGTCCGGGATCGTGGCCGCGGCGCCCTTTGCCTTCCACTGCTGCGCACCGGCCGGGCTCTTCGTCAGTTCCCATTCGTTGTTGAACAGGTTGTCGAAAAAGTGGTTGCTCCACTTCGTCGGCGTCTGGGACCAGGTGACTTCCGGGCCGCCGGTGATGGTGTCGGCTCCGATGCCGGTGCCATACTTGCTCTTCCAGCCGAGGCCCTGATCCTCTATTGCCGAGCCTTCCGGCTCCGGGCCAATCAGCGACGGATCGCCGGCGCCGTGGGTTTTGCCGAAAGTGTGGCCGCCGGCAATCAGCGCGACGGTCTCCTCGTCGTTCATCGCCATGCGGAAGAACGTTTCGCGGATGTCCTTGGCCGCCGCGACCGGATCAGGCTTGCCGTTCGGCCCTTCCGGATTGACGTAGATCAGGCCCATCTGCACCGCGCCGAGCGGATTCTGAAGCTGACGTTCGCCGCTATAGCGTTCGTCGCCCAGCCACGACCCTTCGGGGCCCCAGTAGAGCTCTTCGGGTTCCCAGACATCGGCGCGGCCGCCGCCGAAACCGAACGTCTTGAAGCCCATCGAGTCGAGGGCGACGTTGCCGGCGAGGACCATCAGGTCGGCCCAAGAGATTTTCCGGCCGTATTTCTGTTTGATCGGCCACAGCAACCGGCGCGCCTTGTCGAGGTTCGCATTGTCCGGCCAGCTGTTCAGCGGAGCGAAGCGCTGCTGGCCGGCGCCGGCGCCGCCACGGCCGTCGGCGATGCGGTAGGTGCCCGCGCTGTGCCACGCCATGCGGATGAACAGGCCACCATAATGGCCGAAGTCGGCGGGCCACCACTCCTGGGAGTCCGTCATCAAGGCATTGAGGTCCTTGATCACGGCATTGAGGTCGAGGCTCTTAAATTCCTTGGCGTAGTCGAACGCCTCGCCCATCGGATCGGACCCGTGGAGACCCTGCAGGCTCAGCTGATCGGGCCACCAGTCGCGATTGGTATGGCTCGTGTGCATGACCGGGCATTTGCCCGAACTCTTGTCATCAGTCTTTGCGTCCATCTGTGCTCTCCGACCGTGTTTTGTTTTTTCCTGATCCGAAACTACCGTCGCCCCGGTATCGAGATGCCCACACTTGCGCCGCTTCCTAGCTCTGCGGGCATGATCAATTTTTGCGTGTACGGGCTAATATCGTGCTCACCGGGAGCTTCGCCAAGCGCATGACCGAATGCGGCAGGCCGTGCCCACGCGCGGGATGACGACATTCATGCCAGTTTCAACTGCTAAATGGAGGTATTGTCAACGGCCGCGACTATGCGGCCTTTGATTTGGTGGTATGCAGGCAACCCTTTATGATCGCGGGGATTATCATGATGGGTGTGCGGCGCATTTTGCCGTTCATAAAAAACGCTCCGGCCTCGAGCGAGGCCGGGGTTGCCGTTTCGAACATGCGAAGCAGAATGGCTCAGTAGCAGACGTTGACCCAGCGCACCACAGGCCCGGTCGGTGTATTGTACACTCGTTGCGCCATGCAGGTGTTGTCGTAGGCCGCGCCGGCAAGAATTCCGAGGCCGATCGCGGTGCCGACCACCGAAGCCGAGGCCGCCGCCGTGCCAGCCACCACCGTGCCACCCGCCGCCACCGCCGCCGCCCGCGAATGCCGAGGTCGGGGCCAAGGTCGCCGCGCTCAGCGCGGCCGCGGTCGAAAGAGCGAAAATCGTCTTGCGCAACATGGGACGTCTCCTCTGGTTTGTGCGTGCACGTCACGCAATTATCCGTGGGTAACGACGCCCCCCTTTTTGGTTCATGCGGCGGAGTCGGAAAATTCCGCGGGAAACGCTTTAACAATTGAATACATTGAGGAGTTATCCGCCTGGATTCGACAAGGACGTGATCTTTGTCACACCTCGCGGCGCGCTTTTCGCGCGCTTGCTGGGACGGTGAACGAAGGCTATAAGCCGGCACGTTTTCACGCCGCTTGCGAACCCCACGCTTCCACAACGCGACAAAGGACGATCCGATGGCGATCGAGCGTACGTTTTCGATCATCAAACCCGATGCGACGGCGCGCAATGTCACTGGCGCCATCAATGCGATGATCGAGAAATCAGGCTTGCGCATCGTGGCGCAGAAGCGCTTGCGCATGAGCCGCGAGCAGGCTGAGACGTTCTATGCGGTCCATCGCCAGCGGCCGTTCTTCGGCGAGCTCGTCGATTTCATGGTTTCCGGGCCGGTCGTCGTGCAGGTGCTCGAAGGCGAGAATGCGGTGACGACCTATCGCGATCTGATGGGCGCGACCGATCCGGCCAAGGCCGCACCCGGCACCATCCGCAAAGAGCTTGCCAAGTCCATCGGTGAGAACTCGGTGCACGGATCCGACGCCGCCGATACCGCGGCGAAGGAAATCGCACAGTTCTTTTCCGGCAACGAAATCGTCGGCTGAAGCCGGTGCGCTCGCCGCGTCGCCATGGCGCTTGAGGAGCGGCGGTGAGTTCGATCCTGCAATTTTTGCATCCTTCGCTGTGGGGCGACATGCTCCACGCCAGCGTCAACGACATGGGACGCGCGGCGTTCTGGGCCGCGGTGCTGCAGATCGTTTTCGTCAATGTCCTGCTGTCGGGCGATAACGCCGTCGTCATTGCGATGGCGTGCCGGGATCTGCCGCAACGTCAGCGATTCTGGGGTCTGGCGATCGGCGCCGGGGCCGCAGTGCTGCTTCGCCTCGTCTTCACCGGCGTCGTTGGGCAGCTCATGCTGCTGCCTTATCTCAAGTTGATCGGCGGAGTGGCGCTGATCTACGTCGCCGCCAAGCTGCTCGTCCCCGAGCGCGCCGACAACGATAAGGTCATTGCTGCCGCGCAGCTGTGGCG
>Ga0181518_10002377_pt1 | contig 18158 bp, 15 predicted proteins | sample PEATcosm2014_Bin_28_FD_119751 | JGI IMG/M metagenome (GOLD analysis project Ga0181518, IMG submission 119751) | Peatland microbial communities from MTU Mesocosm Facility, Houghton, MI, USA - PEATcosm2014_Bin01_60_metaG | ecosystem: Environmental > Terrestrial > Soil > Wetlands > Peat | place... | reverse complement strand
GCTCATCGAGGAGGAGAATCTCCGCCTCCTGGCGCGTCGCCCGTGCCAGCGCGACCGCTTGTCGCTGGCCGCCGGACAGCGTTTCGACGAGCGCGTCGACGCTAGGGACATCGACCTTGATGTCGGCGAGGTACTGACGGGCCAGCCGGCGCATCCTATTGTTCGATAGCCACCCCAGCCTTCCGAACCGGGTTACCTCCCGATTGAGGAAGAGGTTCTGGTAGACGGTGAGCTGAGGGACGAGCGCCAAATCCTGGTAGACGGTCTCGATGCCATGCGCACGAGCATCCTTCACCGAGTGGAAGTTCACCTCCTTCCCCTCGACGAAGATCCGCCCGGAGTCCGGGCGCTGAAAGCCGCAGAGGATCTTTACCAATGTGCTCTTGCCGCTGCCGTTGTCGCCGACGAGCCCGAGCACCTCGCCGCGCTTGAGTTGGATGTCGATGCCACGTAGCACGATGAGGGCGCCGAAGCGCTTCGCAATCCCTTCTGTCCGGAGCACGATGTCCTGTTGCTCCACGGCATCGCGGCGCGCGTCGATCGCTATGGCCGCGCCGCTCGCCAGCGCGTCGCGCTCGACGCTGTCGCCCGTCTCGGAACTGTCGGTGGGCCGCGCGTCGCTCATGTGATCGTCCTCGCTGTCATCCGTCCGAGCTGAACGTTTATCCCCATTGCGACGAGGATCACGGCTCCTTCGACGAGGATGAACCAGTTCGCACTGATGCCGATGAGGTTGAATCCATCTTCGAGAACGCCAAGCACAATCGCTCCGATCAATGTCCCGAGCACCGTGGCCTTCCCACCGGTGAGGGCTGTTCCGCCGATGACCGCAGCCGAGACGCCACTGAGCATCTCGTTCAATCCGGGAGCTGCAGGGTCAAGACTCCCGATTCGGATCGCGTCGAGGATACCGATGAAGCCGGCGATGAGGGCGATGATGACGAAGCACCATATCTTCACGTTTCGCACGGGGATGCCGGCCTCGGCGGAACCGAGCTCGTTGCCGCCCGTTGCCGTCGTGTGGAGACCGAATCGCGTCCCCTTGAGCAGCCCCCAGATGACGAGGACGATCCCCAATCCCCATAGCCCCTCTGACCAGTTGCCGATCCCGAAGATCTTTCCGAACTTTCCCGTCGTGCCGACCATATCGCTTGTGATGTCGTTCGAGGCGATGAGGACGAATCCGGCGAGCACGTAGTTCATGCCGAGTGTCGCGACGAACGACGGGACTCGGAGACCGACCGTGACGATCCCGTTGAACGCTCCGATGGCGACGCATCCGAGCAACGACATGACAATTGCCCAACCGAGCGGCACACCGCGCCGCGTGAGGAGCACTACGAACCACGGCGCAGTTAGGTAGACCTGGCCCGAGGAGAGGTCGATCTCAGCGAGGTCGAGCAGCAACACCTCGCCTGCGCCGATGACCGCGATTGGCGCGATGTACTGGGCCATCGTGATGACGTTTGTATAGGAATAGAAGGCCGAGTTTCGGATCGAGAAGTAGACGATGAGCGCGATGGCGACCAGGAAGATCGTCGTCTCGGGCCGCTGAAAGAGTACGTCGGAGACGCGTCGCGACAGCCCCCGCTCCGCATAACGCGAAGCGGGGGCTGCTCCCTCCTCTTCGGGGGGCACGCGCGACACGGATCAAGGAGCGATCGTCGCCGGAGGCTTGTACGCTGTCTCTTTCGAGGTGGCCCCTTCGAATCGCGTCTTGTGCGCGAGGTATGGAGCCACATTCGCCTTCGTCACGAAACCGAGACCAGTGTCGGTGTCGCATGGCTTCATCAGGCCGGCTGAGATGTTGTACAGGAACAGCTGGACCGTGGGTACGAAGCCCTGTAGGTAGGCCTGTTGGTCGATCGTGAACGCGACCTCACCGTTCGAGACGCCCTGGAGCACCGGGAGGCCGACGTCCCATCCCGAGCCGAGGGTAATCCCCTTCAAGTTGTTGTTCGCGATGCACTCGGCGACGGCGACCGAGTCGCCATCGTCGACCGAGTACAGGAACTTCACATCCTTGTGGCCTTCCCACCACGCCTGGACCGCCGTGGTCTCTTGTGCCAGCAGCGCGCCGCCGGCAACGGTGTCGGTAACCATCCCTGCCGCGGTGAAGACCGGCAGAGCACCATCGATCCGCGGCTGGATGTTGCCCGTGCCCGGGGTGGCAATGACCATTCCGATGAGGCTTCCTTTCGGAATCATTGCCACGATCTTCTCCGCGGCCGCTGCACCGGCGGTGGTGTTGCTCTGCCCGATGTAGCACAACCGGTCGTTCCCGGGCTCGTCGGCGTTGTACGCAACGACCGGAATGCCAATGCCCAACGCGCGGTCGACCGGAGTATTGAAGGCCAGCGGATCGATGAGAGTCGTTGCGATGCCGTTCACCTTCCCGGCGATGGCGATGTCGATGGCGTTGACCATGTCCGAGGTCGCCGAAACTTGCGATCCGGTCCACACCGGGGTCGGGATCCCGAGGATCGCGGCGGCATCCTGCAGCCCGTACTGGGTGGCGGTGAAGAACGGGTTCGTCGTCACGTGGTTCACGAACGTGAACTTGTAGGCGGGATGTTTCGCAAATAGCGGGTCCGACTCACTCTTATACGACGCGGCCGCTGCCCCACGCTCGGTCAACACGTCTATCATGCCCCCGAACAACGGGAGAGATGCTACCGCCGCGCCGGCTTTCAAGAATCGGCGCCTTGACACCTCAAACTGCCTGGGGTCTACCTCATACGGTTCCATTTCGAAATCCCCTTCCTAGGGTTACGTTCAGACGCGACCAATTCCCCCAATTCGATTCAAACTCGGTCCCGATTGGATGTCCAGGGCAATTAGTCCCGATCTGCCGTTCTGCCCGGAGCTAGTTCCAAGCCGCCGCGTCTGTCGCAGATGGCGGTCATCTCGAGTCCGAAACCTGCTTGGCCCAGCCTCTGGGGCGCTCACAGCCAGCAGGTGGCCATCTGGCGCGGCGGCTGTTCGGCCACCGATGCACGGCTAGCGAAGCTATCCGACGTGTCTCGTGACTTATCGTGACTCAAGTCACCCGAAAATCAGCCACCAACCGGCCTAAAGCCAGGCGTGCCAAATCGGGAATAGGGCCAGGTAGCGAGGCATTTTGTTAGTTACAGGCGCAAAGCCCGAGGTTGTCGGGCTAACCGGCGCGGCTGTCTCGACCTGCGACGGCGCAGCGCTCTCTGGCGCCGGATCTCGATCAGCCTGAATCTTGGAGCGGGTCGAGTCCAGCTCGGATAGAGGTACCGGACGAGATTGTCGCAGGCCGGACAGAAGACCGCTCTCGATATGGATCCGTCGGGGCGCGTGGCGGGTACGGGTCGAACGACCTCGAGTTCGGAGTCGATGTCTTTTCCGCACTGCTGGCACTCGATCACCCGCCACTCTGACGTCCGCCCGACCGAACGGCAAGGAGCTGCGACGGCCGCGATCGAGCCGAGCCGAGGTAACCTGCCACGTCCGTCGTGCCGGCGTTGGGTGCGGCGGCCGGGTCCTACGCAACGGCCGCTCGTGAACCGAGTCAGGGTCGGAAGGCAGCAGCTCTCAGCGGGTGAGGCCGTGTGCCGTAGTCAACCTGGCCGCCGCACCGAGCGCCGTGCCCGATGCGGCCGGTCGAGTACCAAGGGCGAGCACCAAGGGGGAACCATGCTCATAGTGGCGGGACATTTCGATGTGGATCCAGCCGAGCGCGAGGAGTTCATCGCCGACCGGGTGGAGATCATTCGCGCCTCGCGGGCCGAGCCCGGGTGCATCACCTACGCGTTCAGCGCGGACCCGATCGAGCCTGGCCGCGTGCTGCTGTTCGAGCGCTGGGAAAGCAAGCCGGCGCTGGCCACCCACCTCGAGGGGCTCCGATCGGCACCACCGACCGCCCACGACATCCAAATTCTCGGGGCCAAGATCCAGCAGTACGAGATCAGTGTAGAGGGAGCGGTCGGCAGCTGAGGCGGGTTTCACCGGATCGCTCCGATCGCGGGTGACGGCTGCAGCCGTTCGTGTGCCCGCTCGGGTGTGTGGCCCGAGAATGGGCGGTGAATCTCAAGCGGCGTCAGCCACTTCACAGCGCCGACGACCGACCACGACGCCGCACGAGGGAGTCGACCGTGACGGCGGCCAGCAGCACGAATGCGGTCGCCATCTCGGTACCCGCCGTAGTGATGTTGAGAAGGGCGAGTCCGTTGGCGACGGCCGCGATCACGAGTCCACCATCCGACCTTGCGATGCGCGCCGCCAGGGCGTCGGGGAACGGACGCGAGCCGCGGCCCGGCCCTACCAAGGAGGGCGTCGTGCGTGGACCGTTAGGCTCCCGATGATGCCTTCCGATGAATCTTCCGTGCCCGCCGAGCCACCGGTGGGTTCGGAAGCGGAGCCCTATCTCTCCTTGTACCGCCGGTTCCGCCCGGCCAAGTTGTCCGAGCTGCGCGGCCAACCCCACGTGGTCCAGGCACTCCGGGGGGCCGTCGCCGAGGGGCGGGTGGCCCACGCCTATCTGTTCAGTGGGCCCCGGGGCACCGGCAAGACCTCGGCCGCGCGAGTGCTGGCCAAGGCGCTCAACTGCGCCGCCCCGACCGACGGCGAGCCGTGTGGCGTGTGCGACTCGTGCGTGGCGATCGCCGCCGGGACCTCGATGGACGTCCGCGAGCTCGACGCCGCCTCCAACAACGGGGTCGACGCCATGCGTGACCTGGTGTCCCACGCGGCGCTCGCCACCCCGGGCAAGTGGAAGCTCTACATCGTCGACGAGGTCCACATGCTGTCGGCCGCCGCCGCCAACGCGCTCTTAAAGACGCTCGAAGAACCCCCCTCCCACGTAGTCTTCGTCCTCGCGACCACCGACCCCCAGAAGGTGCCCCAGACCGTCCGGAGCCGGACCCAGCACTACGAGTTCCGGCTGCTCGGTGCCGACACGCTGGGCGAGCTCTTGTCGTGGGTTCGGGACCAGGCCGGGCTCGACCTCGACGACGAGGCGCTGGCGCTGGCCGTGCGGAGGGGTCGGGGATCGGCGCGAGATGCGCTGTCGGCGTTGGACCAGATGGCCTCGTCGGGCTCGGCCGACGGCGACCGGCCCGAGCTGGCCGAGTTGCTCGACGCGCTGTGCGACGAGGACGCCGGCCGGGTGCTCGTCTCGGTGGCCTCCTTGGTCGAGACGGGCTTTAGCCCCCAGCAGCTGGCGTCCGAGTTGGTCGACGACCTCCGGCAGGCCTTCCTGCTGGCCCTGGCCCCGGAGCTGGCCTCGGCCAGCGGGTCCGAGCGCGACCGGTTGGCCGCCCAGGCCGAGCGATTCGGCCTGGCCCGGCTGGTGCGGACGATGGAGGCGCTCGGCCTGGCCCAGGTGGACATGCGCGAGGCGCCCGATGCCCGTGTCGTCTTGGAGGTGACCCTGATCCGGCTGGTCCGCCCGGATCTCGACAGTGCCCCCGACGCGTTGGCCGAGCGACTGACGCGGCTCGAGCAGGCCCTGGCGTCTCGGGAGTCGATGCTCCGGCGCGATCGTGAACCCGGCCCCGACAACGGCCCCCGACCCGAGCCAGGCGAGAGCCGCCCGGTGCCCGAAGACCCGGGTACCCGTCCGGGCATCGGCGCCTTGCGCCGCCAGCGGGCCGAGCAGACCGCCCGGACCCAGGCTCGCCCCGTGCTGCCGACCGAGACGTCGGCCCCGGCGTCCGAGGCACCCGCGGCGGCAGTCGCAGCACCGGTCGAGACCACCGTGGGCGGTCGGGCGCCCGATCGCGACACCCTGGTCGAAGCCTGGGGAGACCAGCTTCTTCGTTTGCTTCCCGCCCGCGCCAAGGCGCTCTACAGCTCGGGCCGCTTCACCTCGGTCGAGGGATCGACGGCGGTGTTCGCACTGCCCGGCGTGGGCTACCTACGCCGATGCGAGGAGGTCCGGCCCCTGGTGGAACAGGCGTTGACGACGCACTTCGGCGCTCCCCTGTCGCTCCGGCTGGTCGTCGACGAACCGGGGGAGGCGGAGCGGCACGCCTCGACCTCTCCGGGTGCCCAGGCGACGGCCGCAGACCCGGCCGATCTCGGCGACGATGATTTCGACCCCGAGGATCCCGGGGAGCCCATCGAGGTCGAGTCGCTCGTCCACTCCCGGCTCCTCGAGGCGTTCCCCGGTGCCGAGGAGGTCCCGAGCTAGATGTACACAGGTCCGCTTCGTTCGCTGATCGACGAGCTCGGGCGGCTCCCCGGCATCGGCCCGAAGTCGGCTCAGCGGATCGCGTTCTATCTGCTGAAGGTGCCGAACGAGGACGCGATGCGGCTGTCCGACGCCATCGTCTCGGTGAAGGAGCGCACCGCGCTGTGCGAGCGGTGCTTCAACGTCGCCGAGCGCGGTTCGCTGTGCGAGATCTGCGACGACGAGACCCGCGACGGCTCCGTCGTGTGCGTCGTCGAGGATCCCCAGGCCATCGCGGCGTTCGAGCGGACCAAGGACTTCCATGGCCGCTACCACGTGCTGCAGGGGGCCCTCAACCCCCTCGAGGGGATCGGACCCGAGCAGTTACGCGTCGAAGAGCTGGTGTCGCGGATAGAAGGTGAGGGGATCAGCGAGATCGTGCTGTGCACCAATCCCAACCTGGAGGGCGAGGCCACGGCCATGTACCTGGCCCGTCGGCTGTCGGGGCTGGGGGTCCGGGTGACCCGTCTGGCCAGCGGCCTGCCGGTTGGCGGCGACCTCGAGTACGCGGACGAGATGACTCTCGGCCGGGCCCTCGAGGGCCGGCGCGAGCTGCTCGGCTAGGCCATGGCGAAGGGCCGCTCCCTGTGGCTGCTCCGGCACGCCAAGACGGTTCGCCACCCCCCGGTCGGCGGGTCCGATCACGAGCGCACGCTGGCGCCGCGGGGCCGGCGCGACGCCGACGCGCTGGGCCAGCGTCTCGGCGACCACGGCGACCACCTCGGGCTGGGCGACGACGTGATGCCGGCCCTCGTCTTGTGCTCGACGGCCGCCCGGACCGTCGAGACCACCGAGCGGGTGCTGGCCGGCTTGGCCGAGCCGCCGCCGGTGAGCTATGTGCGCTCCCTCTACGACGCGTCGCCCGGGGAGGTGCTCGAGCAGGTGTCGATGGTCGACGAGGACATCACTTCGGTGATGGTGGTCGGCCACAACCCGGCCTTCGAGACCCTGGTGGCGGCACTGCCCAAGTCCCCGATCCCGTCGCTCAAGGCAGGCTTCGGCACCTGTGGGCTGGCCGTGTTCGACCTCCCGGTGCGCCGGTGGGACGAGATCGTCCCACGGATCGCGACGGTGTTGGGGGTCTTCCACCCGCCCTTTTGAGCGGGCCGGCGGGAACCGCCCGCTAACGGATCGATCGGCTAGCGGATCGAACGGACGATCAGGGCGTCGCCCTGGCCGCCGCCGCCGCAGAGCGCCACCGCGGCGAGGTTGGCCCCGCGCCGGCGCAGCTCGAGCAACGCGGTGAGCGCCAGGCGCGTCCCGGACATCCCGACCGGGTGGCCGAGCGCGATCGCCCCGCCGTTCACGTTCAGCTTGTCCTCGGAGATGCCGAGCTGGTCCGCCGAGGCGAGCCCGACCGCCGCGAAGGCCTCGTTGATCTCGAACAGGTCGATGTCGTCGAGGGCCACGCCGGCCCGCTTGGCCGCCTTGGCGATCGCGTTGGCGGGCTGCAGCAGGAGCGACGGGTCGGGGCCGGCCACCTGCCCGTAGGCGACGAACTCGCCGAGCGGGGTGATCCCGAGCTCGGCCGCCTTGGCCGCCGACGTCACGATGACCGCCGCGCCGCCGTCGGAGATCTGCGACGCGTTGCCGGCGGTGATGGTCCCTTCCTTGTCGAAGGCCGGGCGCAGCCCGCCGAGCGACTCGGTGGTCGTCCCGGGGCGCACCCCCTCGTCGGTGTCGGCGAGGATGGGTTCGCCGCGGCGCTGGGGCACCTCGACGGCGACGATCTCCTCGGCGAAGCGGCCCTCCTTGGCCGCCGCCGCGGCACGCTCGTGCGACAACGCAGCGAACGCGTCCTGACGCTGCCGGGACACCTTGGCCGTCTCGTTGTTGTAGCGGTCGGTGGCCAGGCCCATGGCGCACTGGTCGAACGCGCAGGTGAGCCCGTCGTGCATCATCGAATCGACCAGCGTGCCGTCGCCCAGCCGGTAGCCGACCCGGGCCTCGGGGAGAAGGTGGGGCGCCCTGCTCATCGACTCCATGCCGCCGGCGACCACGATCTCGGCGTCACCCGCCGCGATCATCTGGTCGGCCAGGTAGATGGTGTTGAGTCCGGACAGGCAGACCTTGTTGACCGTGGTCGCCGGCACCGACATCGAGATGCCGCCCTTGGCGGCGGCCTGCCGGGCGGTGATCTGGCCCTGGCCGGCCTGGAGGACCTGGCCCATCAGGACGTAGTCGACCTGCTCGGGGGAGATCCCGGCCCGACGAAGGGCCTCGGCGATGGCGAAGCCCCCGAGGTCCATGGCACTGAAGCCGGACAGCACCCCCGAGAGCTTCCCGATCGGCGTCCGTGCTCCGGCGAGGATGACCGAACCAGGCATGTTGACCTCCGTGACCGTTGGGCGGTGACCCATCCTAGGGCCCCGTCTATCGTCTCGGGTCATGGACGAGATCCTTCAGGCTGTTCTCGACGGTGCCCCCGGTGACGCCCTGGCGGCGCTCCCGCTGCCCGAGTCGTACCGGGCGGCGTTCGTCCGGCGCGACGAGGCCGACATGTTCGCCGGGATGGAGTCCTCGGCCAAGGACCCGAGAAAGTCCCTCCACATCGGCGAGGTGGCGCTGCCCGAGCTGGCCCCCGACGAGGCGTACGTGGCCGTGATGGCCTCGGCGATCAACTTCAACACGGTGTGGACGTCGATCTTCGAGCCCCTGCCGACGTTCGGCTTCCTCGACCGGCTGGGCAAGGAGAGCAGCTGGGGCGCACGCCACGCGCTCGACGTCCACGTGGTCGGCTCCGACGCCGCCGGGGTCGTGCTCCGCACCGGCTCGGCGGTCCGCAACTGGGCGCCCGGTGACCAGGTCACCGTCCACTGCAACTACGTGGACGACCAGGACCCCTCGGCGCACGACGACTCGATCCTGGCGGCCAACCAACGGATCTGGGGGTTCGAGTCCAACTTCGGCGGCCTGGCCGACATCGCCGTGGTCAAGGCCAACCAGCTGATGCCCAAGCCCCGCCACCTGACCTGGGAGGAGGCCGCGGTCAACGCCCTGTGCAACTCGACCGCCTACCGGATGCTGGTCTCGCACAACGGGGCCCCGATGCACCAGGGCCACCGGGTGCTGGTCTGGGGGGCCACCGGGGGGCTGGGGAGCTTCGCGGTGCAGTACGTGCTGAACGGGGGCGGGACCCCGATCGGGGTGGTCTCCTCCGAAGACAAGGTGGCGCTGCTCCACGAGCTCGGCGTCGAAGCGGTGATCGACCGGCGAGCGGCCGACTACCGGTTCTGGAAGGACGAGCACACCCAGGACGAGTCGGAGTGGCGGCGGTTCGGAAAAGACGTCCGGTCACTGGTCGGGGAGGACCCCGACATCGTCTTCGAGCACCCGGGCCGCTCCACCATGGGCGCCTCGGTGTTCGTGGCCAAGCGCGGCGGGACCGTGGTGACCTGCGCGGCGACGTCTGGCTACATGATCGAGTACGACAACCGGCATCTGTGGATGAAGCTGAAGACCATCAAGGGCTCTCACTTCGCCAACTACCGGGAGGCGTGGGACGCCAACAAGCTGGTCTGTGAGGGCAAGATCCTGCCCCCGCTGTCGGCCGTCTACCCCCTCGTCGATGTCGGCGAGGCGGCGTACCAGGTCCACAAGAACCTTCACGAGGGCAAGATCGGCGTCCTGTGCCTGGCCCCGACGGAGGGTCTGGGCATCGACGATCCCGAGTTGCGGGCCCGGGTCGGGGAGGACCGGATCACCCTGTTCCGGCGGCACGGGGCATGAGCGCGGCCCACCAGCCGCCGGCCGGCTCGGTGCCCGCCGGCCTGTTCACCGAGGTCGATCACGTCGCGATCGCCGTCGCGGACCTTGACGCCGCGGTGGCCTGGTACGAGGAGGTCTTCGGGGCGCGGATGGTGCACCGCGAGGTCGTGGAGAGCGACGGCGTCGAAGAGGCCCTCCTCGCGGTGGCCGACTCCTACATCCAGCTGCTCACGCCGACCAGCGAGACCTCGACGGTGGCCAAGTTCCTCTCCACCCGCGGCGAGGGGCTGCACCATGTCGGCCTGCGGGTCGACGACTGCGCGAAGGCGCTCCAGGCGGCCCACGACGCCGGGGTTCGCACCATCGACCAGGTGCCGCGGCCCGGATCCAGGGGCACCACCGTCGCCTTCATCCACCCGAAGTCGGCCTTTGGGACGCTGATCGAGCTGGTCGAGGAGTAGCGCCGCCCCCCGGTTGGGGTGCGCGCCATCGTTGGTAGCGTTGGCCGCCGTGGAGCACGACCAGCGGCTCGAAGATCTCCTGGCCAGGCGGGCCGAAGCGCTCAGCGCGGGCTCGCCGGCGGCCATCGAGCGTCACCACTCGAGAGGCAAGCTGACCGCTCGCGAGCGGATCCACTATCTCTTGGACGAGGGGTCCTTCCAGGAGCTTGACATGCTGGCCCGGCACCGCGCCCATGGCATGGGCCTGGAGGACAAGCGCCCCTACACCGATGGGGTGGTCACCGGGTTCGGCGCCATCGACGGTCGCCGGGTGTGCATCTTCTCCCAGGACGCCACCGTCACCGGCGGGTCGACCGGAGAGGTGCACGGCGAGAAGATCCACAAGGTCATGGACCTGGCCACATCGATCGGGGTGCCGATCATCGGCATCAACGACGGCGGCGGGGCCCGGCTCCAAGAAGGGGTGGTCTCGCTGCATGCCTACGGCGGGATCTTCTTCCGCAACGTGCAAGCGTCCGGGGTCATCCCCCAGATCAGCGTCATCCTCGGCTCGTGTGCCGGCGGGGCCGTCTACTCGCCGGCCATGACCGACTTCATCTTCATGGTTCAGGGCATCTCGAACATGTTCATCACCGGCCCCGACGTGGTGAAGACGGTGACCGGCGAGGAGGTCACGGCCGAGGAGCTGGGCGGTGCGATGAGCCACGCCACCAAGTCGGGCGTGGCCACCTTCGTGGCCCCCGATGAGAAGGCGTGCCTCGACGACGTGCGCTACCTGCTGTCGTTCCTCCCCGCCAACAACCTGGAGGACCCGCCGGTCATCGTGAGCGGCGACGACCCCGACCGCGAGACCCCCGAGCTCGTCGAGATCATCCCGACCTCGTCGAACCAGCCCTACGACATGACCAAGGTCATCGCGGCGGTGGTCGACGACGGCGAGTACTTCGAGGTCCACCAGCACTGGGCGATGTCGATCACCTGCGGGTTGGCCCGCATCGACGGCCGGGTGGTCGGCATCGTCGGGAACCAGCCGGCCATCTTGGCCGGGGTGCTCGACATCGACTCCTCGGAGAAGGCGGCCCGCTTCGTCCGGACCTGCGACGCCTTCAACATCCCCCTCGTCACCTTCGTCGACGTCCCGGGGTTCCTGCCCGGCACCGACCAGGAGTACGGGGGGATCATCCGCCACGGGGCCAAGCTGCTCTACGCGTACTGCGAGTCGACCGTGCCCCGCATCCAGATCATCACGAGGAAGGCCTACGGCGGCGCGTACGTGGTCATGAACTCCAAGTCGATCGGCGCCGACCTCGCCTATGCGTGGCCGTCGGCCGAGGTCGCGGTCATGGGACCGCAGGGCGCGGTCGAGATCCTCTACCGGCGCGACCTTGCCGACACCTCGGACCCGGTGGCGCGGCGGGCCGAACTGGTCGACGAGTACACCGAGCGCTACGCCAATCCCTACATCGCCGCCGAGCGCGGCTACGTCGACGACGTCATCTCGCCGGCCGAGACGCGCCGCGTCCTTGTCCGGAGCCTGGCCCTGCTCGCGTCCAAGCGCGAGGAGATGCCGAAGCGCAAGCACGGCAACGTCCCGTTGTGAGACCCGAACCCGAATCCTTCGGTCTTCGACCCCGTCCCGAGATCGACCCGGCGGTGCTGGCCGCCATCGCGTTGGCGGTGGAAAAGGTGTGGCCCCGGCCGGCTCTGTCTCCGCAGTGGCGGGGCGGCAACGCCGGTTGGCGGTTCAGCGGGCGCTGGTGGAACCAGCCGGTGTCGCTGCGACGGGAACGACCGACCGCCGGGTTCTGAGCGCCCGCGACAGCGGGGACGGCCTCAGCGGCGCCCCGCCCGGTGGCGCTCGACCAACCCCACCAGGTCATCCATGATCGTGGCGAACTGGAAGTCCTTGGGCGTGTAGACGGCCGCCACCCCCTTGCCCAAGAGGATCTCGGCGTCCTCGGGGGGGATGATGCCGCCCACCACCACCGGGGCGTCCAGCCCGGCCGCGGCCATCCGGTCCAGCACCTCGGGGACGAGCTCGAGGTGGGAGCCCGAGAGGATGGACAGGCCGACCACGTCGACGTCCTCGTCGCGCGCCGTCGCCACGATCTGCTCGGGGGTCAGCCGGATGCCCTGGTAGATGACCTCGAAACCGGCGTCGCGGGCGGCCACGGCGATCTGCTCGGCGCCGTTGGAGTGGCCGTCGAGGCCGGGCTTGCCCACGAGGAGGCGGGGCGGTGAACCGGTCGCCACCGCCAGTGCCCGCGCCCGGGCGGCGGCCGACGAGAGCTCGCTGCCGTAGGTCCCCTTGGCCCCGCCGACGCCGGTCGGGCCGCGGTACTCGCCGAAGACCTCTCGGAGGGCGGCCCCCCACTCGCCGGTGGTGCCGCCCGCCCGCGCCAACGCGAGCGTCGGCGCCATCAGGTCGGCGACCGGGTCCTCGGCGGCGCGGCGCAGGTCGTCGAGCGCCCTGGCCGCGGCCGCCTGGTCGCGGTCGCGCCGCCACGCCTTGATGTCAGCCTGCAGGTCCGACTCGACGGTCGGCTCGAGCTTCAGCACCGAGTCGACCGGGAGCGGGGAGGGTGCACTGTCGGTGAAGCAGTTGACCCCGACCACCATCTGCTCGCCGCTCTCGATGCGGGCGACCCGCTCGGCCTGGCTCTTGACGAGGCGCATCTTCAGCTCCTCGACCGCCGAGAACGCACCGCCCCGGTCGATGACGTCGTTCAGTTCTTTGGTCGCCGCCTCGATCAGCTCGTTGGTCTTGGCCTCCATCACGTGGGAGCCGTCGAAGATGTCGTCGTACTCGAGCAGGTCGGACTCGAAGGCCAGGATCTGCTGGATCCGAAGCGACCACTGCTGGTCCCACGGGCGGGGGAGGCCGAGGGCCTCGTTCCACGCCGGGAGCTGGATGGCCCGGGCCCGGGCGTTCTTGGACAGGCTGACCCCGAGGGTCTCGAGCACGATGCGCGGGATGTTGTTCTCCGGCTGGGCCTCGGTCAGGCCCAGGGAGTTCACCTGGACCCCGTAGCGGAAGCGGCGGAGCCGCTCGTCACCGACGCCGTAGCGCTCCTTGCAGATGCGGTCCCACATCGCGCCGAACGCCCGCATCTTGGCGGTCTCCTCGACGAAGCGGACCCCGGAGTTGACGAAGAAGCTCATGCGTCCGACCACCTGGTCGAGCTCGTCTTCGGCGATCTTGCCCGAGTGCCGCACGCCGTCGAGCACGCCGATCGCGGTCGCCAACGCGAACGCGACCTCCTGGACCGGTGTCGCCCCGGCCTCTTGGAGGTGGTAGCTGCACACGTTGATGGGGTTCCACTTCGGCACGTTGCGAACCGTGTAGGTGATCGTGTCGACGGTGAGCCGGAGGCTCGGCCCGGGCGGGAAGATGTAGGTGCCCCGGCTCAGGTACTCCTTCACGATGTCGTTCTGGGTGGTGCCCTGGAGCACCGCCGGGTCGACGCCCTGACTCTCGGCGTTGGCGACGTAGAGCGCCAGCAGCCACGCCGCGGTGGCGTTGATGGTCATCGAGGTGTTCATCTCGGCCACCGGGATCCCGTCGAGCAGCTGGCGCATGTGGCCGAGGTGGGCGACGGGGACCCCGACCTTGCCGACCTCGCCGGCCGCCTCGGGGGCGTCGGGGTCGTACCCGGTCTGGGTGGGCAGGTCGAACGCGATCGACAACCCGGTCTGGCCGCGTGAGATGTTGGTCCGGTAGAGCTCGTTGGAGGCCCGGGCGTTGGAGTGGCCCGAGTAGGTGCGCATCACCCACGGCTGGCTGCGTCGGGGCGGTGCTGCGTCGTCGTCGCTCATGTCACCACCTCCCCTGCATCCACGGTGGTCCGCCAACATTCTGGCCCATGGCCGCATCGCCGCCCGGCCACGGCAGCCTCAGCGGCGCTGGTATTCGTAGAAGCCCCGGGCCGACTTCCGCCCGAGGTGCCCGGCGGCCACCATGCGGCGCAGCAGCGGGGCCGCCGCGTACTGCGGCTCGCGATGCTCCTCGTAGAGGGTGTCGAGGATGGCCACCGAGGTATCCAGGCCGACCAGGTCGAGCAGCGCAAAGGGTCCCATCGGGAACCCGCAGCCGCCGACCATGGCCGCGTCGATGCCGTCCTTGGACGCGACGCCGCGCTCGAGCAGTCGCACGGCGTTGTTCAGGTAGGGGAAGAGGAGCGCGTTGACCACGAAGCCGGCCCGGTCCTCGACCTCGACGACCTCCTTGCCGCACGCCTTGGCGAACTCGGTGGCCGTCGTGATGGTCTCCTCCGACGCTGTGATCGGGCGGACCACCTCGACCAGGCCCATGACGGTGGCCGGATTGAAGAAGTGGATGCCGCACACCTTGGCCGGTCGCCCGCTGGCCATGGCCAGGTCGACCACCGGGAGCGTGGAGGTGTTGGTGGCCAGCACGGCCTTTTCGTCGCACGCCTCGTGCAGGTCCTCGAACAGCTCGAGCTTCACCGCGAGGTCCTCGACCACCGACTCGATCACCAGATCGCAGTCGGCCAGGTCCGACAGGTGGGTCGTGACCGAGAGGCGCGACAGGATCTCGTCGCGTTCCGCCTCGGTGCGGTTGCCCCGCTCGATTTGGCGGTCGAGCGATCGCCGAACCCCCGTGAGCACCGAGTCGGCGGCCGGCTGGCTCCGGCTTCGGACCACGACCTGGTGCCCGCTGGCGGCGGCCACCTCGGCGATGCCGGTGCCCATGATCCCGGACCCGACGATGCCCACCTTGCTGATCGACATGGGGCTGATCGACATGGGGCGATGGTACTCGGCGGTCGGGGACCATCACCGGTGTGGACGACCGACGGTCGATACCGCGTGCCAGAGTGAGGGCATGGCCGCCTCGCCCGGGATCCTCGCCTTGGTCGGCGGGGCCGAGTGGACCGATGGGTGCAGCTTCGACGAGGAGCTGCTCGCCGCGTCGGGTGGGAGCAAGGTCCTGGTGCTGCCGACGGCGGCCGCCTACGAGAAGCCCGAGCGGGTCGTGGTCGCAGCCGGGGAGTGGTTCTCGAGGCTGGGGGCCGAGGTCGAGGGCCTCATGGTCCTGAGTCGGTCCGACGCCGAGGACGCCGATGCAGCCGAGGTGGTCCGGCGGGCCAATTTCGTGTACCTCTCCGGCGGGTCCCCGTTGCACCTGCGCTCGGTGCTGAAGGGCTCGGCGGTCTTTGGCGCACTCCGGGACGCCTGGGATCGGGGTGCGGTGGTGGCCGGCGCCGGCGCCGGCGCGATGGCGCTGACCGACCCGATGGTCGACCCGCGCGGCGGGGCGCTCACCGTCGGGCTGGGGCTCATCGAGGGTGTGGCCGTGTTCACCAACTACGGCGACGTCGGCGAGGACGTCCACGGCGAGAAGCTCCACCGATCGGTCATGCTCGCCCCCGAGGGGCTCCCGGTCATCGGGGTCCCCGAACGCACCGCCTTGATCCGCGACCCGACGGGGGCGTGGCGGAGTGCGGGTGTCGCCACACCGTCGGTGTTCGTGAACGGGGCCGTGGCGCCAACCGGGCTCGACATCGTCTCGTCCTGAGGCCGGATCGTCTGGCCCGAGGGCCGTTCAGGGCCGACCGGGTCGGCTCAGTCGGCCTCGTCGATGGTCACCGACTCCATGACCACCCGTTCCTTGGGCGTGCCCGACTGGGTCCCGACCGCGTCGATCGCCTGGACCACATCACCGCCTGAGACCACCGCCCCGAAGAGCGAGTACTGGGGCGGCAGGCCGGCCCCGTGGACGCCCGTGATGATGAAGAACTGGCTGCCGTTGGTGTTGGGCCCGGCATTGGCCATGGCCAGCGAGCCGACCTGGTAGCGGCCCGGCTTGGGCAACTCGTCGGCGAACTTGTACCCGGGCCCGCCCCGGCCGGTGCCCTCGGGGTCGCCGCCTTGGATGACGAACCCCGGGATGATCCGGTGGAACACGACGCCGTCGTAATAGTGGTAGCGGGCCAAGAACACGAAGTTGTTCACGGTCTTGGGCGCCGCGATCGGGTCGAGCGCGATGACGATCGTCCCCTTGGACGTGACGATCGTGGCCGTGTAGCGCTTGTCGGCGTTGATGGCCATCGGCGGTTCGGCGTCGAAGTGCTGGCGCTTCTCGCTCGAGCCGTCGGGCGCCGGGGGATCGACTGGGCTCATCGTGGCTCAGACCTCCTTGATCTTGACGGTCAGGATGCGGTGGTACACCTTGGGGGTCCCCGCCTCGCTGGTGGACGGGCCTCCGTCCTGGTTGATCTTCTGGACGACGCTCATCCCCGAGGTGACCTGGCCGAACAAGGTGTAGTCGGGCGGGAGCTGCTCTCCTTGAGCTCCGGTGATGATGAACCACTGGCTTTGGTCCTTCGGGTCGGTGGTCCCGCTGTTCGACGCGTAGGCCACCGATCCGAGCGGATATTGGGGGGAGGCGGTGGGCGGTCCGGACTCGTTGAAGGAGTAGCCGGGCCCACTGGTCCCCGTCCCGGTCGGGTCACCGGTCTGGTCGACGAAGCCCTGGACCACCCGATGGAAGATGTTGCAGTCGAAGAAGCCCTTCTCGGACAGGAACACGAAGCTGTTCACCGCGGTCGGGGCTTCCTTCGGGTCGAGGCTGATCACAAAGGTGCCCACGTCGGTCTTGACCGTGGCGTCGTAGGTGGCCGTGGTCGAGATGGTGAGCGGCGGTGCCGACTTGTACTGCTGTGTATTCACACGGGTCGTGGTGCTCGATGGGCAGCCCGCTTTGACCCAGATGGCCTCGAGCTTGCCCTGGGCCGTGTTCGGGTAGGTCGCAGGCGTGCTGTGCCGGTTGGTGATCAGGTACACCGAACCGACCACCGCCGCCGCGATGACCACGACCACGACCGAGCTGCGCACCCGACGCCGGCGCCTCTGCTGGCGGGCCAACGCCTCCCGGCGGGCCTGCGCCCCGGCGCGTTGGCGAGCTCGTTTCTCGGTGGGCACGGGTCGACACCCTACCGGGCGCCGTGCTCGGTTCGGAATCGAGGCGGCCCGATCGAGCGATCCGGGCGCTGGGGCCTACTAGCTTCGGCCCGGTGACGCTCCTGGTCCAAAAGTACGGAGGGACATCGGTCGGCGACACCGACCGGATCCGGGCCGTCGCCGAACACGTGGCCAGGACCCGGCGCGACGGGAACGACGTCGTGGTGGTGGTGAGCGCTATGGGGAAGACCACCGACGACCTGATCCGCCTGGCCGGCGAGGTGAGCTCGACCCCGGCGCCTCGCGAGTACGACATGCTCGTCAGTGCGGGTGAGCGGGTTACGGCGCCACTCCTGTGCATGGCGCTGGCCGACTTCGGCGTCGCCGCGGTTTCCTTCACCGGAAGCCAGGCCGGCATCATCACGACCACCGAGCATGCGCGGGCCAAGATCATCGAGGTCAAGGGGGATCGGCTCCGCGAGGCGCTCGCCGAGGGAATGGTGCCGGTCGTGGCCGGCTTCCAGGGCGTGTCCACCGACAGAGACGTCACCACGCTCGGGCGCGGGGGCTCGGACACGACCGCCGTCGCCTTAGCGGCGGCCCTCGGTGCGTCGATCTGCGAGATCTACACGGACGTGACCGGCGTCTTCAGCGCCGACCCCCGCGTCGTGCCCACGGCGCGCCGGCTGGCGAAGGTCAGCTTCGACGAGATGCTCGAGATTGCCGCAACCGGTGGCCGAGTGCTGATGCTGCGCTCGGTCGAGTTCGCCCGGCGCCACCAAGTGACCCTGCATGTTCGGTCCAGCTTCACCTGGGAGCCCGGGACCATCGTGACCGAGGAGGATTCGACCATGGAACAGGCTGTC
>Ga0181518_10002373_pt1 | contig 18194 bp, 31 predicted proteins | sample PEATcosm2014_Bin_28_FD_119751 | JGI IMG/M metagenome (GOLD analysis project Ga0181518, IMG submission 119751) | Peatland microbial communities from MTU Mesocosm Facility, Houghton, MI, USA - PEATcosm2014_Bin01_60_metaG | ecosystem: Environmental > Terrestrial > Soil > Wetlands > Peat | place... | reverse complement strand
TGTAGGCGGAACTCAAGATAATGTTTGATGGCTTCGGGTTTTCGGTTCTGCATGTGAGGCAAGTCCAGCATCGCAGTCTCAGTATCGAAGTCCGCAAATGCGCTGTCCAAGGAGTCGAGCACCCTCGTGAGATAGCGCCTGTCCTCCGGTATGGCCGCGATCCGCCTCTTGGCTTCCTTCGTGCTTCTTCCGGAACAAGCGGCAGCGAAGTACTCCAGATACGAGGCGTCCAGAGAGGCGGTGAACGCATCCGCCAGTCCGGGTGTCAATTCGACATCTTTAACATCCTTCACGCGCACGCTCGCAACTTCGAGCTTCGGTGTTCCACAACAGTTTTTGTACTTCTTCCCCGATCCACACCCGCAGGGGTCATTACGTCCTGTCTGACTGCTCATCATTCCCTCCGGCTCGGAATTGTATCCCTCTCACAACGCTAGAAGAACAAAACTCCGCGACAGTCACTAGCGTCCGTGGAGGAGATTATGGCAGATCGGCGGGAGCATTTCAGGAGACGCCCAGTGCCCTCAAGGTGTGCGCTGAGCATTGCGATCTGCTCCAAGCCCACGCGCACCTCGTCACAGTTGGTCGGCAGTTCGGAGCTTTCACAATAGAAGTGCCCAATGCCACAGAACACGAAAGCCCCGTTTCCGGGGCTCTGTGTAGCAGCGACGTACCTCTCTTGGGTTGCAATTTTCGATCATGTGAAGTGTAGCCGCTTCTCTTTGATTAGGCGGGTACTTTGTCGAGTTCCCGCGTCTCGACCATGGTCACCACGCGAATGTCGTTTTCCATCGCGAGGACATGGTCAGCTTCGGCAACGTCCGACACCCATTGAGTCTTGGCGATGACCTTTTCGGTCTTCGCTTTCGCTTCATCGGCGTTTGACGCCAGAAGGATCACGGTCCCAGACGGGGCACCGTATCCATCCGTCTTGTTGTTGTAGCTTACGACGAACAGCTTGCTCATAAATCACCTCTACTGCCTTTGATGTGCGCCGCAAGAGGAGCAGTCCCCGATTTTTTTTGAAGATCGTTAGAGACGGTCGAAAAAAGATAACGGAGGCAGAGAAGAGGCTCGATAAGGTCAGAACGAGCTAGTAGAGCGACGATTGAACTCAAATAAGAAGGAAGTGACAGAATTTGTCATGCGCAGTCCCCTACCAGAGTGACCACACATCTGTGCGATGCACGGAACGAATATTTCGTGCATCGTTTCGCATCTAATGCACAGGAGCAGGACAATGGCAACGACTGGAATTCAAGAGCAACTGGCATTCGAAGTTAGGCTTATCGACCGTGAGATTGAAGGCTGTGAAGGTGTGATCAAGGACATGAAGCGATACATTCGTGAATACAAGAGGAAGCGCAAAGCGTTGCTTGCTTCAGGCAAGCCGGAAGGACCGAGGGATTCGCCGCTTACTCGGATTAAGAATGCGGTCGCGTCAGTGAAACTTGTGTTCCAGAAAAAGGGAATGAACGACACGGGCTACAACCTCGCCCTGAAGGAAGTTCGCAGATACTACCACGACCCGGAAACCGCGAAGCGCATCGTGGACTACATTATGCCTATTTCCGACCATCGTGCCGAAGTCGGTCTTGATCTTCTGCGCTTTGGACTTAGGCTTCTTATTCGCAGTCATAGCCATCGTCGTCCCCCTCGCAGTAGTCAGGTTCGATGTAGTCTTCGTTGCACTCGTGACCGTCGTTGTCGCCAACGATGGGATCGTCGTCCGTATACCAGCGGCGTCCACGGGGAGCGATCTCGCAATACTCGTCGTGGTATCTGGCGTCGTCCTCGTCACGGATCACCTGATGGCAGGCGGCGCACTTCTTGGGACGGTTGCGGTTGGACTCTTGGATTTCCTTCCGCTTCGCGTCCTGCTTCTGGTGCCAAGCGTTATCGTGGTCAATGAACTTGGGCACGAAGCCGGAACAGACGTGGTTCTCCTCTGGATGCAGGAAACCTTCGCATACGCGGCACTTGGGGATGCGATCCCCCGGCTTCCAGTTCAGGAACGCCGTGTCTGCATAGCAGATGCGGTTAGGCACCGGACGGTGTGGTCTTGGTTCTGGTTTTGGTGTTGCCTTTGGTTTGCTGGCAGCAACCTTGGTCTCATAAACCAGCTTGCCTTTAGGCATTGCTGGATACAGTTCTTCTGTGTTGTTGAAGTCAGACATACATCACCTGCGCTTCTAGTCCCCGCGCCAGCGGCGCGGAACTAGCTGCTATGCTGGCTGATGAACAACCTGAACACCAACCTAAAAACTCAACCTGAAAGGTGTGTTCAACCTGTATATCTACCTGTGACGGTTTCTCAACCGTGCAGCTACGGTTGACGGATCGGTAGGTATCACGGTTGACGGATCGGTAGGTCACGGTTGACGGATCGGTAGCTAACGGTTGAGCGAACGGTAGGTCACGGTTGAGTAACCGTTGGATCACGGTTGAGCGAACGGTAGCCTCACTGGTCATCGTCCATCTCCATAACGCCGCGTTCTGTGGCACTTTTTCCCGGCTGGTTGATGGTGCTGAACATCCCGGCGTTCTTCTTTCCCTTGCGGGAAACCTTGTAGCGCTTGGGACGTTCCGCGCCGCGCTTGTGTTCCTTGCGCTGCAACTCGTCCAGCTTGGACTCAATGATGCGATACAGGTTGTGGGGAGTGTTGTTGCTGTCCGTCCAGCGCTTGATCTCCAGCAGACCGTCGTCTTCAAATCGCTGGATGATCTTCTGGACGCCATCTTCAGTCGCGCCTACGCGCTGCGAGATGCGCCACTCGGCGAAGTCGCACCAGCCTAGAATCTCTGGCATCTGTAGCGGACATTCTTCCGGCACGTAGGCTTCTTCGTTGACTCTTGCGCCTAGCGCGATGACGAGAAGCGTCAGACGAGCGGTTGGATTCCAGTCCGCGTATTCCATCTCTTGAACCTTGATGGACACGGACTTCTGGTTTTTCTTGGCGAACTCTTTGCGGAGTCGCATCTTCTTCTGGTATGGAGTTTCCTGCTTTGCTGTAGCTACTGCTTCTTGACTCATCGTTGCACTCTTTTGGTTGCACCGTAAGTGCCGAGGTCGGTCGGCGGGTCGGTAGCTTTGCGGGGCGGGCGGTGCAACGCGACCCGCCCCAGCTATGAATTCATCTCCCGATGAACCCGACCTATCTTAGAGAGCGGTAGACGCCTTTCTGTAGGCTGTCGATCCTTTCCCGGTCTTGCGGCGAACGCGGAACATCTCCTGCGCCGTCCACATGTCATAGTGGGTGATGCCGTGCTTCACACGAAGGTCTGGCAGTGAGACCGTGGGGTTGTCTACGATGATCCGGGCGATGCCCTCGTAATAGGAGAACCTCGCGCTGTCGATGGCTTTGTTCAGCGAGTCCCTGTTCATTGCTTGGTCCCTTGTTTCCCCAGCATCCTTCTGATGTTCTGCGGCATTAGCGCAATGGTCTTGTGAAGTTCCTCAACACGCTTCTCCAGCGCGTTGTGCTATTCGACTAACTGCTTGGTGTAGGTGATCAGCTTGTTGAGCCGGGCTTCCAATTGTTCCGTGGTCATTGTTTCGGCTCCGGCAGCGGTAGGAATGGCAGGTCTTCAGGATCAAACGCCGATTCATTGGTCTGTGGTTTGCATTTGCAGTAAAGGAACCAGTTCGCTTGCGTTACGCTGTCGCACTGGTCCAACGTCTTCCCAAGGACGATCTTGCCGCACTTGGGGCAGTCGGGATAGTTGGGGTCTCGTTCTGTTTCCAGATTCAGTTTGTGGTCTTGCAGTTTGGCGGCGAACTCAGCAGCCGTGCCTTGGTGGATAAATTCCCATGCCGCTGAAGGAAGCCAAGAAGTATGTCGCTGCGGTCCACAGGCATCACAAACCGCCGTGCGGTCACAAGTTCAGCATAGGCTGTGAACTGGATGGCAAGCTGATGGGCGTCGCTATGTGCAGCCGCCCGGCTAATCCTCAAATCGCGGCGCTGGGCACGGTATTGGAAGTTAGCAGAGTAGCCACGGATGGCACCAAGAACGCTTGTTCAATGCTCTACAGCGCATGCGCTAGGGCTGCACAAGCGATGGGTTACGACAAGATACAGACCTACATTCTGGTCACAGAGCCCGGCACGACGCTTAAGGCGTCAGGCTGGATTCTGGACAAGGCACTAAGCGGCGACAAGCGCGGAACCCGGTTCGGTAAGAACAGGAAGGACAACCTTCAGCGCCAAGAGGCAGGGCACGAGGCTATAAGGAAGCAACGCTTGGCGAGGGACCTCACAAAGACGAAGTAGAATAACCCCGATTTCTCCGGCGGCGGTATTAGACGGCATGCGAATGTCGTCTAACGTAGGATGCCCGACCCAATCGGGAGATGGTGGTTCGACTCCAGCCCGTTCGCTCCAATATCAGCCGATTGACAAGAAGGTCGCAATCGCGCTCATTATCAAGCATCATTACCTCCATCGACGCTGTCCGATTAGCTGGGCATTCGGCATCATACGAGACGGGGAAATCGTGGGCGTGCTGACCATAGGCAAGCCCAACTCATGGTCTGTATGCTGTGGCGCTGTGGGCGAAACCAAGGCTAAGCTCAATCATGGGCGCAACCAAGATGTTTATGAGTTGAATCGCTTGTGGTTGGATGACAGCTTGCCAAGGAACTCGGAGTCGCACTTCATCGGCTGGGTGCTGCGTAGGCTTCGCAAGGAACGACCGAATCTCATTCTGGTCAGCTATGCCGACAGCGGACAAGGACACATCGGCACGGTCTATCAGGCGAGCGGCTGGACCTATACGGGATTCAGCAAACCGTGGAAGGACATTACGCTCGCTGGCTTCTCGAACTACAAATCGCCAGCAAAGCGAGCCATACAGGGCGAGAAGATCAATGGCAGATACGCGTGGGGGTCAAACCCAGATGCGGTTCGAGTCCCGCGCAGCAGGAAGCATCGGTATGTCTGGTGCGCAAACAAAACCGATTACAGCCTGATCGCATGGACTCGACAGCCGTATCCGTCAGTTTAACCTCAGTTACGCCCAAGCCGCTTCGACCGCAGCCGTCAGCCTGTCCACGCAGAACCGCAAAGTCCCGCAGAAAGCGAAAAATGCAGTAACAAACAAGAAGATTGACCGAGGCGGGAGTCGCGGCAATGAACAGAGAAGGAACAGTCCGGCGGTATGGAAGAACAGTTTTTCACGGTGGCGGAAGCTGCCAAAATTCTCAAGATCAGCACAGACACAATTACGAGGATGTTTGCGGACGAGCCGGGAGTGGTGGATTTGGGATCACCGGAACGGTTGCACAAACGCAGGTATCGCGTCCTGAGAATTCCCCATGCGGTTTTCAACCGAGTGCTTCACGACAAACGCGTGCAGTGACAGGTTCCTCTGAGATGCGGATGGCGTCTTATTGCAAGAACCGGATGACTCGCTATTTCCAGATCGCCTCGACCTTTTCCTGAAGGACAGCGCGATTCGGCTTGAGGTATCGAAGCGTGGACGCCAAGTCCGTGTGTCCCATCCAATCCTGAACCGTGCGCAAGTCCACGCCTGACCACAGCGACCGCGTGCAAAACGTGGCACGGAACCGATGCAACCATACTTCGGATTCGTCAATCCCGGCACGCTTTGCGACCGCCTTCGCCATGTCCAAGAAGTTCAACTTCGGCTGTCCATTCTTGGTGGGGAACAGCAAGCCGCCTTTGCCGCGCTTCACAAGTGTCGCCTTCAGCTTCGACATCAGCGCTTTGGGAACGGGGATGGTGCGTTCCTTGTAAGCCTTCGGCGTCCATCCGTATTCAGGATTGTGCTTGACGCTGACCGTGCAATTGCTGAAGTCCAAGCATTTGTCCGTGGCGTAGATGACTTCCTGTTCGCGCATCCCCGTCATCTGGAAGAACTCGAACAACAGCCGTTCAGACTCACCGCAAGCGCTGAAGAATTTGTCCAGCGTCTCCTGTTCATAGATTTCAGGTTCTTCTTCGACGTACTGAGGCCAGTCATGCGGCTTGATCTTCGGCTTTACGTCGTAATGCTTCAGGAACGACATCACATTTGAAAACTTGTTCCAACAGCTACGTGCCGCCTGTTCTTTCTCTTCCCGCAACCATGCGGCGAAGCGGATCAGGTCGCCGCGTGTGATTTCCTTGATCGGTTTATTGCCGATGCACTCGTAGAAATAGCGTAGTGCGGTGTCGTAGGCTTGGTGCGTTTTCTTCTTGCGTCCGGCTTTGACCTCGGACAGGTAGGCATCCATCGCCGCATCCAACATCAGGCTGGCTGGCTTCTTTTTCTCGACCTTCGGTCGCCATCCTTCCAGCAGCGCGGCTTCCTTCCTGAGTTGCGCTACGCGTGCATCGTTCCAGTTTTCGGCGTCCAGCGTCTCCCATGTGCCGCCATAGCGAAGCACGTAGATGGTTCCGGCTGGTTCAGTTGATTTGGCTTTGCGGTATTTGCGAGTGGAATGTTCCCTGACGTAAAGCGAGACCTTCATCGGTATGCCCTTGCGGCTTAATACCGAGAATGCGTAGAGGACGGCGGTTATTGATCCGGCTCAAAACGTAGCCGAATCTGTAGCCGATAGGCCTTACGCCTTTAAGTCCTTTGGATTGAATACTGGCGGAGAGAGTGGGATTCGAACTGCCTTACAAACGTGGTTACTACAACTTAGACAGCACGGCTGGCACCGTAAGTTGATATTAGTACATGTTAGTTCGCGTTAACGGATCGCAAACGGATCGCGGAACGGCACATGAGGAGCGCGTGGGTTATGAGCCAACCATCAATGTTTCATGCTAGTGGCTCGTTCTTTCTTTTCTTGCGATTAGTTTGGTCGTGAATAGCTGGTTTTTGGCCGCGTTCGGGTATTCTGTGCTCTAGTTGTGCTCAGCGCCTAGCTGAGTCTCATTGCTGCCCGAGAGGTCAACCGAACATGGCCAACCCCAATCTTGTCGAGAGACTCGCCGAACTCCTTGATCTTCCAATCGAAGTCATTCAAGCCTACGGCAAACCGCAAGAGCGCGTGTCGTTCCGGGCTGCTCGGAAAAAAGTTGGCACGGTTTCGGAGGTGAATCCTCTCGCTCGCTACGCGACCTTGAAAGCGGTCGCGGATATTCCCCCGGCAGAGGAAGCGGCCCCTCCCAAGAATGTCGAAAATGAGCTTTACGCACAATGGCGCGATGCCTCCGACGCGGAAAAACCGAAGATGGAGAAGAAGCTGTTTAACTCGATTCTGAGGCGCGCAAGAAATGTTATCTGGAAAAAGATACCCGAAGCACACGAGGACTTGGCGCGTGACATAGCCTCGGTTGTGATAGAGCAGCTTGCCGAATTCAAGGGACAGAACAAGAGCGAGTTCACCACCTGGGAGCACAGGATAATACTGAACCAGTGCAACGTACACCTGCGGAAAAAAGTGAAGGACAGGAAACGATTCTACGTTTCCGAGAGTCCGGAAGACGACATCAAACTGGCAGACTCCAAAGCGAAGTATGCTTTCGACAGAGTGGAGGAAGGCTTGGATTTGGAGCGCTTGGTTCAGACATTGCCGAGGAAGGATCATGTCCTGCTGGGTTGCGTGCTTGATGGCATGACCATGTTGGAAGCAGCCGAGAAGCTCGGTGATACAGAAGACGCCGCTGAGAGTCGCTTGCGAAGGTTGAAGGCCCGCCTCAAGAAAAAAATAGAGGGAAAGGGCGACGGAAAATGACCCGCTCCGGCAACTAATTAAACAGAGGGAGAGTTCTGCCACCCTCCTCTTTTCCCCTCAGCCTTTCCGGACATGCCTATTATCCAACCGACACGCAAGAACCCCAATTTCGTTTGCCACGATCTCGAATCCTCTGCCTATCTCTGGGCGCGGGGCGTAAGGTTCGTGGGCATTGATCCATTGCCCACGGCTAGCAATCCAAACGACGTGGTTTTCAGATTTCACGACCCCGATGGGCTGTGCAAGCGAGAACTCATGGCCTACAACAGGGGTGCTCTGATTCCCGCCCAGCAGTATGCCGTGGCCCTGAGACAGCTCAAGGATCAAATCTTCCGGCGCATTCTGCGCTAGGGCCCAAAGAAGGAGATGCTCATTTGTGACCCAAGACATTTCTGAGCTTGCCCGTGAGCTGGAGAAATCCCGCTTCTATGGCTCGCTAGAACTCAAGTACGAAGACGGACGGCTTGTGCTGATCCGTAAGACTGAAACCTTTAGACCAATGGAGCAACCAACTGGTAATGAACACATCCGTAACCGTTAACCCAACTTCCTCTGGCAACCTCGTCCTCAGCGCCGAGGACTGGCTCAATGCCAATTTCAGCGTAGTGGAAAGCGAGGTAATCGTAGGCACGTGTGAAAATCCACTCATTAGGCCGCTAACCAAAAACCTCATCCAGGCCCCAGAAAAAGCCTTCAAGACCACCTTCCTTATGAGACTAGCAATGGGGATTTCAACTGGCGAAACGGTGTTCTCGTCGCTGCCTGTCCCGCGCCCGCACAGAGTGCTGTATCTACATGGCGAGTTGTCTCCAGCCGAGCTCAAGCAACGTCTAAAGGAGGCATCGGTTGGTCTGAAGCGCCCTTTGGATAATTTTTTTCAGGGCAGAAGCCTGAACGCCAATCTGCTGACTTCCAAGGGGCAAGATGCGATCCTAGAACTCGGCAAGCAGTATGAGCCGGAGATCGTGGCATTCGATCCGTGGCAGAGCTTTATCCCCGGCGCGGATGAGAACGTATTCAAAGATGTGTCGATCGCAACAGCATTCATGGACAAGTTGATTGCGGAGTACGCGGTAACGATCTTTCTGGCGATCCATGAAGGAAAGGACTCCTCTCGGGGTGCGAGAGGACATTCATCCCTCGCGGGCTGGCGCGATACGCTGTTCGCCCTGAGACGGAAGGGAACCACGTTAACCGTGGGAGTCGAACCTCGCTGGGCAAGCCCACCCGAAGATCTCAAACTCACTTTCCGAGATGGAACTCTCTGGGAAGGAGGCGCCCAAGGCTGGAAGAAGCAAGAGGAGAAAATCCGCGCCTTACTAATGGCGAACAACGGCCAGCTCACGAGGGCGCAGGTTGGGCTTGGATTGGGGTTGGAGGACTCAGCCCTCCGAATGGCCCTGAAACGTGCCCACGAACACCATGCAATCGAACTCGACGGTGAAACAGTTCGCCTGCCTGTCACCTCAGCGTCACCAAACCAACCCTCTTAGGGTTGGTTGTTTTGTGACGAGAACGCCAGAAATCAACTCTTCAAATTTGTGACGGCCTCGGACCCGCATGTTTACAGGGGATTGCCCATCTTGTCACAAGCGTCACAATCGAAGCATTCGAAACTGTGACGTTTTTGGTTTGTGACGGATGTGACGGCTCCTTTCCGATGGCCTTTCCTAGATTTCAGCTTTTCATAAACGACTGACTCCAGTACGAGTCAGAACAAACAGGAGAATTCTTATGCGCACTAATAAAACAAACATCTCCGCAATTCTCGCCGGGGAACAACGATCCGCCAGATTCAAATGTGTGCACAGCGTCGCCGCAGCTGCCCGAGAGGTCGGCATCCCAGTTACTTGGGTTTGGGCATGGCTGCTTGCCAAGCGCCTCAAGTCCCAAATGTGGCTTCGCAAAGTCTGGGTGCGCCTAGAAGACGTTCAGGAGCTATTCGCTGATGCGGAGGCCGTCCGAGACGCTTTCTATGCAACTGCCGATTACCTAACGTTGCCAGAGGCCATTCGGCAACTCGTTGAACGTTGGCCGGATGAGCAATATCCGTATATCAAGTTCCAGCCTCCGCCCAAGCGAGCACCGCAGACCGCGAAGGCCGAGGTTTCTGAACCCGTTCTTCGCGAGGAGGAAACAGCATGACCGATCAAACGAACCCTCGTCGCCGGGGCCGCCCTTGCAAGGAGCCGCCCTGGCTCAAGGAGGTCGCACAAATGGTCGGACGGGGCACGCCGCTCCGACGGGCGCTATGGAGCCGGAACGTGATGTTCACCGAACGCGAGTTGAAGAACACCTATCGCCTCAAGAAATTCCGCGAATACTTCGAGACGGCAAAAATCGAGTTTTATCGCGAATGGGGAGAGGTGCCCCGGCGAAGCCACACTAGCCCCGGAGAGAGACTCCTCGCGGCTCGACTCAATGCCTCGCAATTGGCGGACTGGCTAAGGTCAGAGTAGGGAGAATTTTCCGCTACGATTTTCAAATTTTCGCTCCCGCCGGGGAGCAGACAGGTTGTTTGGTAGCGAAAATAGCAGAAATTCGCAGGCTAGTTCGCGTTTAAATCGGCTTGACAGCGCAGCTTCATAGCAAGCTCGAACCAATAATGGCTCGGTAGGCCATAACTCACCGGATGGCGAGCGAATGCCACAATGGTGGGCCCTATCGTTAGTATGTTGTCGGGACCGAACGGGCGGCTCGCGATCGCTTCCCAACACTGTTTCCGTACCTCCCCATACATCACGACGAAAGTCGGCTTGTGGTCAAGGATTCTTTGGCGAATCTCTTTGATGCGTTCCTCCAGGAAGAGGAGGTGGTCGCCCGGCGCGTCAATTTTGGGAGCAGCGAGGGCGGAAAGCTCGATTACGCAACTCTCGTCATTCTTCATTCCCCAGTGGGTCTGTTGATAAGACCGAATCTCGTTAACACTCGGCTGTGTCTCGTTCTTAATGGTCAGCAACAGGCGAATTAACCCTCTCCAAGTCGGCTGCGTCGGGGAATTCGCTTTGTGCCACTTTGTCCATCCAAAGCCGAAATGGTGATCTTTGCAATCGACAAGCTCACCTCGACCGAGGTCAATCCACGCTTTGCAGCGTCCCTTAAGGTTGTCGCCTTCAACGTTGTCGCCTTCCGGCTGGCCGGGCTCGGGGCCAACAAACCAATACTTCGCCTCCCAGCGACCGTATCCGTACCAGTGACGCGCCATATCGAGGATATCGTCGTCGTGTCTTTTTTTCAGAGTCATTCCTTGACGTTCCCACCCTATCCTGCCGCCTGTGGTGAAACTCGGCTCATCGCGATCTAGGTCCTCCGCTTCCAAACAGTTTGGAAGGATTTTCCGCCGGGTTGGCTAGTGTTCTTTCCTTCGATCCTCAGGTCGCCAGTAGCAGCGTCGACCATCAAGCGGTGCTCACCTGAATCAGCTTTCGCAGAATAGCTGTAGGTGCCCTTTCCTTGGGTCGGATTGGAAGATATATCCATTTTGATACTGCCGGTCCACTCCGTCTTCCCGGTTCGGTTCGTCGCCTCCGTCGCGAAGTGATCCGGGGGGTTCAGCTTCATGCTTATCATCCCGCCAGTGGCCACTCCCTTCGACCACTCGTCGTAAACGCCCTCCATAAAACCGAACGGGGAGGCGGAATCGTCACGCACGACTCGCAGTGTCGAAAGGACTCGGCCATCCGGGGGCTTTGGAACGCCGGGCCATTTTCCCTGTTTTCCGGCGTCCTTGAGATATTGCTCAAACGCATTGGAAACATCCTGGGTAACGGCAAGAATGTGGATCACGAACTCGCGATTCGCATCGAAGTCCCCCGATCGACCTAGGGTAGAAGTCGCCTGCCACGAGCCTGCACGGCCAAGGTGTGCTTGGGGGTGATAGTGAGTGCCTGTGTCGACCACAAGCCAAGTCTCAACCCACTCTGAAACGCCACGAAGAGTGCCGAGAATGGGGGCCTTGCGCGGAACACGAGCATGCGAGACCGGCGCCGTTATATCAGGAATAAGTGTCAAGATTTTCCAAGACGTTGAAGGCATTGCTTGGGGAGAGGAATGGGGCACCAAAATCAAGGCCTCCGAAGACGCTGCAGTTTACTTGATCCCGATCGTTACACCGAGCTATTTCAAGAGTGACGCGTGTCGCGCAGAACTGGAGAAATTTGTCGAACGGGAGAAGACCATGAATCTCAGTGGGCTTATCTTGCCGCTGTAATCCGTCCATCCGCTCGATTAGTCCGGCTGCGAGACCGTTGATCTCCTGCCGAGCTTCGTAAGAAGCCAGACTCCGATGCCGGAGCGACCTAATATCCTTATACTCGTGATCAGCCACGACCCGTGCGAGCAAATCCGCTCCTTTCTTGAACTTGTCCTTAAGTTGAGGACAGTCGATATAATAAGGCTTGTACCTCGGCTTCCAGGGCCGCCCTCAAACCTGTCAACCACTGCCCATCGTGTTCATCGTCAAAATCGGGCATAGCTCCAGAACGCAACGTATCGCGGTCGGGTCGACAATGTGAACCTCCACGGCTAGCATAACAATCGGCTGGATAGTTCGCATAGGAAGCGGCTCTCCAGTCCACGTGGCAGAGTGGGGTTAATCAAGAGACGGTCCCCTCTTACAGAGCACGAAAACGATTGCTACAGGATGCCGGGGCTATCTGGCTGTCACGCGCTGCGGCTGACGGGCGAACCGTGGAAAAACCATCACTGCTTGGTAGCTTCTTTCTCGCGCTTCAAGGCACGGTTCACGGTAGCTAGCAACTGCTCGCGATCAAAAGGCAAGAACAGATACTCGCACGCGCCATTGCGAATGCAAGTTTCCGCGAGGGCGTTATCATGTACGGCACTCGCGACAACGACTGGAATATCCGGGAATTTCTCCTTCATGCGTACAAGCAAACTGAATCCATCCATAGGCCAATTGATCATATCGGTAAGAAGAAGATCAAACTCCTCACCAGCCGCGAGCATCGCAAGGGCATCGAGGCCACTTTCGACTGCTTTGCACTGATAACCCGCTGAATTCAGTATTGCCGAGATAATGTCTCGAATCGCTTTTTCATCATCGACAGCGACAATGCGTTCTGTCATGTGTTTGCTGGTGCGGAACTGCCGACCCACCTCCCGCTCCCATAACTTCCTCGCCTAAAACGGGGTTTCGGAGCAACGTCCGAGCACGAATCAATTCAACATTGCCTTCTCCGCTCTGCGCAGTTATAGCGACTCGGCTGTTTTCCAGCACTCAGAGAGTCTCGTCACATCCCGGCTGAGATAGGCCCAGTAGTCTTACGGAGATCGAGAAGAAAACCCAAGCAGTTAAACCGAACGCCCAGGACAGAGCGACTAGCCCGATTACCACGCTTCCGGCGACGGCCAAAAGGCTTGGGCGACCGTTTAGGTGGAAGTCTCTCCAATTGGGAACATACCGGAACGCGGCAATTCCGATTGCACTCGCTATCAGCAATATGAAGATCGCCAACCTGTGAAGCCAAGCATGTCGGTAATCATCGCCGGGTTGGGGACTCCAGAACAGTGCGCCCCTGATCACCGCCCAGGCACTGCCACTGAGAGCTTGAGAAATCCAAAAACCTAGGATCGCCGCAGGGAGGCCGACGTACCAGTGGGGAATCAAGCTGAATATGATTGCTGCGCTCGCCAGTGCCATCCCCCAGCTCAGTCTTGTCACACGCTTGTACAAAGCGCCAGACGGGGCGGCGCTAGTTAGGAGCCTTTGAAATTGATCATCGTCCGGATTCAATTGGGCGTTCATCGTCAGGCGCGAATCTATCCGCTCAAGCAGCGCAGCCTGTCGGCACTAGCCGATAGGTCGGCTACAGCCTACACCGCACAATCAAGGGGTGTCCAGCAAGATCGCATCAAGGTTCGGCCAGCGCGTCCGGGAACTACGAATCAAGAACGGATTGTCCCAGGTCGAAATGGCGCATCAGTTCGGAATAGATCGCGGACACATCTCGGAAATCGAGACGGGGAAAAAGAACGTATGCATGCCCTTGCTGGAGGTTCTCTCCAAGGGGTTTGGGATCAGCGTATCGGAATTGATGAAGGGCGTTTAGGGCTTGCATGGCAAGTAGTTCCTGGCGGACGTGGAACGAGGGAAAGGGCCTCAAGGTCTCGCTGTCTCAGTTGTTCTCGCGGCTGTGAATACGCCGAGACGAAGTGGCAAGCCGTGATCTTACAGGCGTGAGAAAAGAAGGGTCAAACGGGTGACGGGTGTATACGCATTGAGGGGATTTTGCTACACCCCTACCCCGGCTGGGTATACGGTGCGGCGTCGCGGTGAGCGGGTTTCAAGTGGAGCGGGCGTGGCGCGGGGCGCGTGGGCGCGGGGAGTGCGGGCCGGTGAGGGACGGGGCGCGTGCGCGGACATTGGAGGACGCGCGGCGGAGTGGGTACCTGAGCAACGGAGACAAAGGAGGGTTAGCAATCCAGACTACAAGACTATTTTCACAGCTGTATTCCAAGTTGCGTCAACGTCACTACGAATGAAGTTCACGACGTTGGGCTGAAGGATTTCGGAGAATGCAAATGCCTTACCGCCAGCATCTTTGATCGAAGAGCCAATGTGCCAGCAGCGCTTAGCGTCTTCAATGATAAATCGGTCATGATAATTTGCTGTTTGTCTCACTTCGACAAGGTTTCCATGCTGTGCTGCAAATTTCTTGGCCTCAAGCTGAAAATCACCCTTCATGTTGTTTGTGAGAATTCTGATCCTAACGCCAGATTGTAGATTCGTCAGGAGCTGCCAAAGTGTGTGATCGACATAGTTGTCAACGATCAGAATCTCGTTTGTTGCAAGCTGCACTATCTTGCGAAGTTCTATGTAAGCATCGTGCTGCGAACCTGCAGGAAGAAAAACTTGGTTGGGGTCTTTTAGCTTCCAACGTAGCTGCTTGACTGCGCTTTGCAACACTGCACCCGAGGCGATGGTTGCATTCACATGCATCCTTTGATACTCGGAATCCGGCGCACCCGGTAGGTAAATGTAATTTGAGGTCAAGGCGGTTTCGAAGGCCTCCAAATTTTGGCTGTCACCTCCGAAGGCGGCCTCCAGTAGACCTGTCGCTGTCTGTCTCCATTCCGTCACTCGGGGTGATCCCCGGTTGCTGTCCTTTATTTCCTCCACTTGTTGTATCAACTGTTCGAGCAGCGGAACTGCCTGTTCTGGCGTCATGCTCGGTGGTTTCCCGGACGATAGACTCCCTTTCTTCGCCATCTTCCCTCCCGATAAGGTAGAGTTTACGCCTCGCCCTGCGGTCTAGCTGTTCCCCATTTTTCTGGCGAGAGTGCCCACCCGGCGGGAATGTCTGAGCAAGGGAGTGGGTATGGCGCGCGGGGGCGTGCGGGAGGCGGGCGGGGGACGGGGTGGCATAGCGCGAACGGCTGGGCCAGCCCCCTGCCTAGTTCTGACCTTCTAGATATGGTGGTTTGACCAACGTTAGCGGCTTCAAGCTGTATGCAATAAGTAACAGGGGATGACGGGGGTTGATTCCGGGGCTCTGTACGGTTGTCAGCGTGTGCGTGCCGTATCTAAAGGCACCGCCTCCCATCACCGCTGCGGCCCCCTCGGGGTAACCGCCGATCTGGATAACTGGATTATCAAAGTCTAGGACCATCTCTATCGGCGGTGGTATCGCAACGTTAGGGGTAACCCTGATCTCCGTTTTTATGTAGCCCTCCCTATCTGAGGGCACGACTCTCAATGCGGCAGTAAACTCTGGTTTCGGGGCTTCATTGATGACTGTCGCAGTGCCGCTGTTCTCTCCTCCAATGCATATTCCATTGGGGCAGTTCTGAAGGGAGGCGCCGGGGCCAACAGAAATGCCACCCTTCCCACTCAGCACCGCCCCGAGCCATTCGGGAACGCCGACCGTCACCCGCATCGTAGGTGTGTTACCGGTCCGGCCATTGGCGTCTTGCCATTCAAAGGAGATTGTGCCTTTTTCGCGGCTCTCGGCAAAGGAAGATACGAAGGTACCGTACTTGGGTGACTTCACATCCGCTACCTGCACTTTCTCTCCGAGCACTTCCGAAAGTATCAGTGCTTCGTACTCCTCCTTGGACCCGCCCGGTTGCACAGAGTCACACCTACAGTCGCATTCCCCGGAAGAGGCATTGCACATTGCGATCTGGCCCTTCGCGCACTGGACGCCGCCTCCCGGTCCCCCAGGCTTCTTCGGGCATCTACATCTCTCCTCGCCGAAGAGCGTCGGAGACGCTGTGCAGATTGTCGCGAGGGTAAAGGTAGCTATTGCTCTACAGGCAATCGATTTCATAGCGCCTCTCCTCGATCTTCGTGATTCCATACCTTAGCCCACTGTTTTTGACGCTGTTGATAAGAACATTCAGGAACGGCGCTGGTACTCTGGGGTCACCACGCAGTTCTACACCCTTGACGGGAGCGGTCGTGGCCTTCCCGCTACAGCGTATCGACAGGGAAGCAGTTATGCCGAGGTCTTTGGCAACTACGGGTAATGCCTTATTGAGCGGCGTGCCGTCCGAAATGCCAATAACCATGGGGAGCTGCACAAGGTGGATGTCATTTTTCGCTTCCTGGGCAGGCAATTTTTCATCGTATGGCTCGTAGCCATCGACCGCCACATGCAAACGCACGTCAGTGGTATCGCCGGGAATTGCAACACTGAATTTTCCTTCACCGTCGGTAGCGTCTTGGCCGAGTTGTTTGCCAGCGTTTGTCTGGAGTTGAACGACAACCCCCGGCACAGGTAGCCGCGTGACGGAGTCTGAAACGACGCCGCTGATGTACTTCTGCGGATGCGAGCGCCAATGAATCACATCCTTCTCAATCAAAATGCCCACGAGTGTCAGTAGGGCGACAGCGAGAGCGACCCAGTGCTTTGCCTTCATGGAGTGCCCTCCGGCATCAGTGAGTACGCTTACCCACTAGTTTAGTCTCCAAACCCTCGAAACTCCCACCACTCTTCCCAGCGCCTCCCAGTGCTTCGGATGAGGTCGGCGTCGCCCTGCGCGGATCGCGACGGAATACGTCCCGGTGTCAAGGCGAGCGGTTCGAACCAGACCCGCTGTCGCCTGTGAAAGACTTGGAACTCTCCAAGGTCTGACCAGGCCTGACCTATCAAGCGCAATTTTTCCAGCAGCCGCTACAGTGCGGTCCGAGGCTGCACTTATCGCCACAATTGTGCTCATTGCAGCCGTAGCTGCCGCAACCGTGACAACACTTTGTTCGGTCTGCTGAATTATCAGCAACGCAAAACATGGACATCGAAGCGAGGACCGTTAACAGAAGAATCCTTTTCATACTCTTTAGCTCCTGATACTCGAATTGAAATCGTTTTCAAAGCTATTTGGCTACACCTCCGTGATGTGCACAAGTACCTCGTCGGCTCTGGCTGAAGCTGTAGGTTCCATCGCCGCGTTGCGCCATTGCACCTTGAGGCGCTGCCGCGCAGTTCTCTGGGCGCTTGACTGTCTCCTCTGCTCCTTCTGCCCCCTGCTCCCCACAGTCTGTCGTAGACTTGCAGCCGCCCTGTTTACTACTTTGACCTCTGTTACGAAATCCGAACAGCAAGCGCTCCCGCCGCAAACTCTGTGATATAACGTTGACCTTCCCTCAGAAAAGAGGAATGGCAATGGCAGATAAGATTGCTGATGCCACGTTTTCGGGGTCCACTGGGAAATATGCCTTTGAAGTATACCCATTGGGCACCGACTTCAAGAATGTTGGGGCCGTTTACATCATCAGTAGGCGCAGTGTCGATGCACAGGGCAAGTGCACGCACACGTTCATCTACATCGGGCAGACTGGCGATCTCTCAGAGCGCTTCGATAATCACCACAAGGCTAAATGTTTCAAGAACAACAAAGCAGATTGCATCTGTGTCCATTTCAACAGCAACGAAAAGTCACGCCTTGCTGTTGAGAGCGATCTAATCGCTGGAAACAGCACTCCCTGCAACGACTGATTCCACCGCTAGGTTCTGCCAGTTTCAGAAAGGAACTGGCAGAGCCATCCAGCATGAATCAGCCAGATTCTCAATGTCGTCGGTATCCCCTATTCTGATTCCCTCGCGAATGTGTATCGGCAGGTTTACTGAGAGCAGAGTACGAACCCGTGTTGACATATCTTCTCCGCTTGCCATCGCAAGGCAGCGCGTTTTTATCAAGTGCCGCAAGAGTTCGAGAAACACTGAGCCGGCTGCTCCATACTTGTGCCGAGACAGCCGAAAGCCGCTGACGCATGGACTGACGCGACACCGAAGTAACTTAGAGCTATCTAAATGCCTTCCACAAACGCGATAAGTGGCCCACACTGGCAACAAAACGTGTTTTAGATGGAAGGTATCTTTATGAAGTCTCGAAACCTTCTTGTTGTGCCTACCAAGAAGCCGACCGGCAACAACGACAAACCCTCAGAGACAGCGACAGTGAAGCGTGCTGCCCTTGAGTTCCTTTACAAGACGGACCAGCCAACTCGTGACGCGGCTCGTGGAAAGCAAATGCTTATGTTC
>Ga0181518_10002372_pt1 | contig 18196 bp, 12 predicted proteins | sample PEATcosm2014_Bin_28_FD_119751 | JGI IMG/M metagenome (GOLD analysis project Ga0181518, IMG submission 119751) | Peatland microbial communities from MTU Mesocosm Facility, Houghton, MI, USA - PEATcosm2014_Bin01_60_metaG | ecosystem: Environmental > Terrestrial > Soil > Wetlands > Peat | place... | reverse complement strand
TTACGCCTTGCAGACCGCTTTTGGAGGCAGGATCTCGCCCGAGGCCTTGAGGGCCTACCATTACTCGCAACCGTCCCACTCCTTCGCGAAAAGTGACTAGCCGGTTCGCGATCACCTTTTTCTACTGCTCGTGTAGACTGTTGGGCCGGTAGATTTCGTTGTCGACAGTTTGAAATTGGCCAGTCCGCAGTGGAGGCGTGGATCGTTGCAGGAATAGAAGCTAGATTGACTGTGAATCGCCTGTGCTTGGGCCTCCTGGTGCAATCGTTCGCAAATCTACCCGGAAGGGGTTTTGCCATGCGAAAAATCCTTGCGAGTTTGTTGCTTGTTTTGTGGGCTGTGACACCCATATTGCCGCAAGAGATTCCGCAAAAAGTGACCATCAAGGTGGATTACGACAAGGTGGAAGGGGCGCTACCGCCGGTTTGGGGTTTCTTCGGTTACGACGAACCAAATTACAGTTACGCTGCCAACGGAAAAAAACTTCTCGCGGAATTGGCGGAGCTCAGCCCTCGTCCCGTTTACGTCCGTGTCCACAATCTGCTGACCACGGGAGATGGGAGTGCTTCGCTGAAGTGGGGTTCCACAAACGTGTACACGGAAGATGCCGCGGGAAATGCAGTTTACGATTGGAGGATTCTGGATCGCATCTTCGACGCTTTCACTCAAGCAGGAGTAAAGCCGCTGGTTGAACTAGGCTTCATGCCACAGGCTCTTTCCACCCATCCTGAACCGTATCGCCACAATTTTCCCAAAGACAACGTAAGCACCATCTACACGGGATGGGCCTACCCTCCCAAGGACTATCAGAAATGGTCGGAGCTGATATTTCACGTTGTGAGCCATCTGCGAGAGCGATACAGCGACGCTGCGTTGAAGAGCTGGCTCTGGGAGGTTTGGAACGAACCGGACATCGGATATTGGCAAGGAACTCCGCAAGAATACTTCAAACTGTACGATTTCACTGTGGATGCCGTATTGAAGGCTTACCCAGCCGCGAGAATTGGCGGGCCGGATACGACCGGCGCGGGCTCGCCCAAAGCTGCGGAATTTCTGCGGCTTTTTCTGGAACATTGCGCGCATGAGAGGAATTTTGCGGATGGGAAAACAGGCACGCGGCTCGATTTCATCTCCTTTCATCCAAAGGGTTCACCGAAGTGGATGGGCGATCATGTGCAGATGGGGCTAGCCAGGCAACTGGAATCCATTGAGAAGGGTTTCGAGATTATCGCATCTCTTGCCGAATGGCGTGCCACTCCAATTGTGTTGGGCGAATGGGACCCCGAGGGTTGCGCAGCTTGTTCAGCCCGCCAAAACCCACAAAATTCGTACCGCAACGGACCGCTGTACGCCTGCTATACGGCTGAAGCGTTGAGCCGGACGCTTGAGCTGGCCAGGAAGCACGGAGTAACGCTGGAAGGCGTGGTGACCTGGGCATTTGAATTTGAAGACCAACCGTATTTCGAGGGATTTCGCGAGCTTGCCACGAACGGAATCGATAAGCCGGTATTGAATGCGTTCCGCATGTTTGGACTTTTAGGTCTGGAGCGCCTGGCGGTGACCAGTTCGGGAGGATTGGACATGGAGGGTATCGTTCAGTCGGGCGTGCGAGGTCCGGCCGATGTGAACGCAATTGGCACGCGCAGGGATCACGAAGTGGCAATTCTCATCTGGAACTATCACGACGATGATTTGTCAGCGCCTCCTGCAGCAATCGAGGTGAATGTCAGCGGGCTTCCAAAGGATCTGACTCGTGCCGCCGTTGAGCATTTCAGAGTCGATGCCGCGCACAGCAACGCTTACTCAATGTGGCTGAAAATCGGCTCGCCACAATCCCCATCCCCTGCCGAATATCAAGCACTTGAAGCAGCTGGACAGCTACAGCTTCTGGAATCTCCCATATGGCAAACAGTAGAGAAAGGCTCCGTGCGATTGTCGTTCTCGTTGCCACGGCAAGGGTTATCTCTGATTCGATTGAGCTGGTAATCAAGGCCCTCCAGGATGCCCGGCGTCGCAGAGTCGGGAATGCGGATCGTTCGTGTGGGCAACTGGCCCAACAACTGTGGGGGAACTGGCAATCAGAGAACTTGAGGTGGGACGGGTGGACTTGAATTGGAATGCGTAATCCTAAAGCAGAGTCCGGCTCGGCGTGAACAAGCGATAGTGAATCGTCATCCTGCTTGGTTTAAACACGATTTTATTCCTGCCTGTACCTTTTGCATCCAAGAGAAGCAATTTGCATTTGCCTCAACCAAGCGCAGATTCACATCGGCAGGTCCACACATTATCGATCTATGGGTCGCTTTGCCAATTTGCTCACGGCGGAGAAGTCCTCATCGCCGTGGCCCTCGGCAATGGCCTGTTGAAACGCAACCAAGGCAGTGGCGGCAATGGGCAGGGAGACTCCTCTAGTGGAGGCGCTGTCGAGAGCATAGGCGATATCCTTCGCCATCCACCGCAGCGCAAAATTTGGCGTAAAGTCATTGGCCATCGTTCGTTCGGCCACTCGCTTTACGATTCCGCTTCCGGGCGCTCCCGCAGTGAGAATTGATATGGCTTTGCTGCGATCCAAACCGCCGGCATTGATGAGTGACAGGGCTTCGACGAACGAGGCGACCTGCACACCACACAGAAAGTTATTAATAAGCTTCATGAGCGCGCCGCTGCCGACGGGGCCGAGATGAATCACGTCGCGGCCGAGCACAGAGAAGACGGGCCGCGCTTCATCCAGAGTCTCCGCTGAGCCGCCGACCAGGAAAAGCAGCTCGCCTGACGCGGCATGTGGTTTTGTGCCAGTGACGGGCGCATCCAGGAATTGGAAGCCCTTCCCGGTTGCCTTGGCGGCAAGATCCTGAATCCAGCCTATGCTCAATGTGCTGCACTCAATCAAGATCGATTTCGGGGATGCACCGGCCAATGCGCCAGATTCTCCCAACCACACAATATGGGAAGCGGCGTCATCCGCTACCATACTAATAATGATTTGCGAACGCGATGCCGCCTCGCGCGGTGTGGCGGCGACAAAAGCGCCAGCTTCGGCTAGAGGAATGCACTTCTCGCGATTGCGGTTGTAAACCGACAAGGGAAAATTCGCGGAGAGCAGGCGTCTGGCCATGCCAGAGCCCATGATGCCAAGTCCAAGAATTGCGACGGAAGGTTTTGACATGGTTTCACTCATTTCAGTGGAATGACGTTAACCAGAGCGGCTTGAGATTTGTCAACGCGGACGGGATTTTGCAATGGGCGTCCGAAACCCTCCGCGGCGATTTGCATAATGTCCCCATCCAGCAAACGAACACGATCGCTGAAGCTGAGGCAGTCCGTGCCGAAGAAGTGCACGTGGACGTCGCCCGGCCGGCGGTGTGCATCGAATTTGAAATGATGATGCTCAATGTTTTGCAGGCTGTGACACATTTCCGATTCACCCGTACGGAAGGATTTGGTCCAGTGAATTTGCCCGTCCCGCAGAATAGTCGCGACAACCGGGACAGATGTGAATTCCGGATCAAGGAGGAGTTCCGGGCCGAGAGCACAGGTGCGAAGTTTTGAGCCGGCGAGGTTAAGATAGTTTTTCTTCTCGAACTGATGATCCGAGAATTCATTGCCGACCGCCATGCCGATGCGGTACGGACGGCCGTCCGGAGCGACAAGATACACACCAGCGATTTCAGCTTCTTCGCCGCCATCTTCGGCATAGGAAGGGATATCGAGCGGTTCACCGTGCGCGCGCAAAGCACTGCCTGTGCCTTTGTGGAACCACTCGGGAGGAATTCCAATGCGACCTGCGCCAGGCCGGCCTCCTTCGACTCCCCAGCGGAACATCTTCATGCTGTCTGTCTGTTCTTCGGTTGCGGTGGCGTGCATGGACTGCCGATTGCGAGCGCTGCCGAGATGGGTAAGTCCGGTGCCGGAAAGGAGGCATCGAGCGGGTTCTTCGGGATGATCAATGGCGGGAAGCAAGTGCCATTCGGAACGGCCGCAATAAATAAGGTCGTAGTCAGCCGCGTCGTGCTGGGCCCTCTGGCGCGCAAGTTGGCTAAGCTTTTTACCTGTGGCAATCGCGGTTTGCGCAAGTTCGTAGATTGAGGAGCACTCATCCAATAAATGGACGTTGGGCTCCTCGACGAGGGCCACCCGGCGAACGTTGCCTTTTTTGATTTGGATTAGACGTGTCATCGGATCATTGCGTGGCTCGTGAATTATTCGATTACCTCGAAGCCCTCCAGACCAGGTTCATTGATGGTGATACCAAGGCCCGGAGTGTTGTCATCGAGATTGACGTAACCATCCTTCGCAACAGGCTCACCCTGGAAAATGTACCAAAACAATTCATTGCCCACTTCCACATCCACCCTGGGAAAATACTCGGCCATCGGAGAATTTAGACTGGCCATGACGACATGATAATTGTGCATCTGTCCGGCATGTGGAATCACGGGGACGGAATAGGCTTCCGCTAGCGAGGCAATCTTGCGAGCTTGCGTGATACCACCCACCCGGTTGGTATCGAACTGGATGTAATCCAAGGCACGCGCTTCCAGCAGATCGCGAAATCCGAAAAGCGTGAATTCATGTTCACCACCGGCAATGGGAATTCGCGAACGAGATTTCAGTTCGGCATAACCATGCAGGTCATCGGGGATCAGGGGCTCTTCCAGCCAACGGAGATGAAAAGGTTCGAGCAAGGGCAGGATTCTCTTGGCGTAGTCGAGAGTCCAACCCATGTAGGCATCCGCCATCAGATCGATGCCATCGCCGATGGTCTCGCGGACAGTTCGAACGAGCTCGACATTGCGCTGCATGCCACTAGCGCCGTCGGCGGGTCCCCATCCGAAACGCAGCTTCATGGCCTGAAAACCTTCCTGTTTGTACCTTTTGGCTTCCGCGGCAAGTTCGTTCAACTCTACGCTGTAAAGACGGGAAGCGTAAACCGGGATGCGCGCTTTGGTTCTGCCGCCAAGCAGGCGAAAGACGGGCTGCTTGGCGGATTTGCCGAGAATATCCCATAGGGCGATATCCAGCGCGCTGATCGCGGCCATACCAATTCCCTTGCGGCCGAACGCCATGGTTTTGCGATACATGTGCTGCCAAAGGAGCTCGATATCCCAGGGATCCTGGCCGATGAGCAAAGGCTTGAGGTAGAGATCAATTACCTGTTTTGTGGCTTGCGGTGCCAGAGCGGCGTTTCCCAAGCCTGCGTGACCATCATCGGTGAACACCTCGACGACCAGCCAGCCGTGAAACGTGAATGTCCGCATGGAGGCCTCGGGCAGTTCGAGCAGGTCCATCGGATTGGTGCAGAAATGGGGAGGCAATGGAACAGTCTTGCCGCGCCAACGCAAGACCCGCGTGCGAATCTCCGTAATTCTCATGGAACTCCCTCGTAACTCAATTTTCGTTGCAATCTTAACGGCAAGACGACGGGAATGGCAGCGAGAATAATGAGAAACGCGAGTAAGTGAAGAGTGCCGGCGATGCCAAAAACTGTGCCATATCCGAATCCATGGTCCAAGAGATATCCAACTAGCTGTCCGAAGACAATCCCACCCATAGCTCCGCCGAAACCGACGAGTCCGGCAACGGACCCGACAACATTTTGAGGAAAAAGATCCGCTGGCAGGACCATGACCAGAGTCGACCAGGATTGCTGCCCAAAATACGCCAGGCAGAAGAGCGAGATTGCCCAGGACACTGGAACGTGAGGAACCATGATGACAAATGGCATAACGGCAGCGCTTGCGCCGAGCGCCAGTTTGCGTGCGGTGCCAAGAGAGAAATGACGGCGCACGAGATAGCTGGAGAAAGCTCCACCCAACAGACAGCCGGCTCCCGCGGCGGCGTGAGGCATCCAGGCGAACATGCCGACTGCTTTGACGTCAAAACCGCGCGCATCATAAAGATATTTGGGGAGCCAAAACAGATAGAAAAACCAGGCCGCATCGCTCAGGAATTTGGCGGCCACCAAACCCCTGGTTTCGCGAATAAAAAATAGGCGGGTCCAAGGGAATGGGAGCATAGGAACTGCTGCGCCGGCCATCGCTTCCGGTGCAACCCCCATGCGGTTCGAACTTTCTGCTGCGGGAAAACGAGACCAGTTCCACCAAACGGCCCAGAGCAAACCGAATCCGCCAGTGAGCACGAAGATCCAGCGCCAATTCGTAAAGCCGAGAACGGCCGCGATTAAGGGAGGGGCCAGAATTGCACCCACGGCGGTACCCGCATTGATGATGCCCATCGCGGTGGCGCGTTCCCGGGTCGGAAACCATTCTGCAACTGCACGGGTGGCTGCGGGAAAGCCGCCGCCTTCGCCCACACCGAGCAGAAACCTGCTGATAGCCAGCATCACGAATCCAGTTGCGAGAGCGTGGCTGGCACAGGCAAACGACCAGAACACCATGATCGCTGTCAGACCACGGCGAGTTCCCAATATATCCACGAACTTCCCGCCCGCCGCATACATCAATGCGTAGGCAAACAAGAACGCAGATTGCAGGGTGGAGAACTGCTCATTAGAAAGCGGAATGTCTGCGCTGATTGCCTTGACCGCGACAGGAAGGGTCTGGCGATCGAGGTAACTTATGGCAATCGCGGCACTGACGAGAATAGCGATACGCCAGCGCAAGCAGGTTTCCTCCAGTTCTCCCCGGTATGGTCCGTGATAAGCGTCCGATTATACACGCGCGAGTGGCAAACGTTTACTTCATTTCTGCTCTTTGCGCAGTCTTCCGATCGGAGGGAGGTACGGGGAAAGGCGTCGATCGCAGAGATAAGGTTTGGAGTTCCAGAGCCTCAGCCAGTGTTGTGCCTGAACCCCCGCACACAGAGAACCAGAATGCCAGCCAGCACAAGACTGACCAGCAACCAAACGAGGCCCGGGGTGAAAGAACCGGTACGCGTTGCAAGATAGCCGAGCACAAATGGACCGACAAAGCCGCCGAGGTTTCCGACGGCATTGATCAAGCCGATGGAGGCCGCAGCGGCATACTCTCCTAGCGTGATAGTTGGCAGTGCCCAAAAACAGGGTTGGTAGGCGTAAACACACGCGGCAAAAATGCTGAAGAATCCCAGTTGCGTCCAGAGGTGCGAGCCGGAGTTGATGGCCAAAACCAACGCGCCAGCACCGATGAAGAGAGGGACAGCCGCATGCCAGCGTCGTTCTTGCGCTCGGTCGGAATGCCAGCTATTCAGCAAGATCGCAACCAGCGCGGTCAGGTAAGGAATTGCTACCAGCAAGGTTATCGTACCCGTGGCCAAGCCTGACGCCCGCTTTAGTATGGTTGGAAACCAGATGGTGAAACCATAAACTCCGGTGCTACCGAGCAGGTAGATCAAGGTGAGCAAAATTACATCTGGCTGGCGAAGCGCTTGACCGATGGTAAAGGACCCGATCGCGGCTCTTCTCTCCCGTTCGCTTGCTAATTCGCGAGTGAGCCATTCACGTTCACTCTCGGGCAGCCAGCTCGCTTGGCTGGGCAGGTCGGTGAGATAGAAGAATGCGATGACGCCGAAGATTACGGCGGGAACTCCTTCGAGGATAAACAGCCAACGCCATCCCTCCAGTCCATACCAATGCAGCAGCAGAATCCTTCCGGCAAGCGGTGAGCCAATAAAGTTGGAGAGTGGTTGCGCGGCCATGAAGGAAGCTACAGCCTTAGCGAGATCGCGACGGGAAAACCAATGGGTGAGATATACAATCACGCCAGGGAAAAAACCGGCTTCGGCTGCACCAAGCAAAAATCTCACGGTATAGAACTGGCTGGGGGTGTGCACAAAACCCACGAACACGGTGATGATCCCCCACGTAATCATGATGCGGGCGATCCACCGCCGCGCTCCCCATCGTTCGACGATCAACGCTCCGGGGATTTCCAGCAAAACGTAGCCGATGAAGAAGATTCCCGCGCCCAGCCCGAACACCCGATCGCTGAATCGTAGATCATGAGACATTTCCAGCGCCGCATAGGCGACATTCACGCGGTCGAGAAAGGCGATCACATACAGGAGCCAGAGAAAGGGCAGAATCCGGATCGCAATGCGGCGCCGAGCACTCTGCTCGATGGTCCAGGCGGGAGGCAGGCTCATTCCGGTTTGCTCACCGCTGCAAGTTCGTGCGCGATTGCGTCGCCGACATCGTGAGTGGTGGCTTTGCCGCCGAGATCGGGCGTGTGGACGTCGGACTTCGCCAAAACTACTTCAATGGCTTTCTCGATGGCCTGCGCTGCTTTGGGTTCTCCCAAGTGCTGCAACATCATTGCCCCGGACCAGATCTGCGCGATGGGATTGGCAATTCCCTTTCCGGCGATGTCGGGAGCAGAACCGTGAACGGGCTCGAACATGGAAGGGAATTCTCGTTCGGGATTTAGATTGGCGGATGGCGCCAGGCCAATCGAGCCGACAACCGCGGCACTGAGGTCGGACAAAATGTCTCCGAACAGATTCGAAGCGACGACCACGTCGAACCAGTCGGGATGGCGGACAAAATGCGCGGTGAGGATATCAATATGGAATTGGTCGGTGCGGACATCAGGAAAATTCCGGGCTATCAAAGAAAAACGCTCATCCCAGAACGGCATGGTGTGAATAATCCCATTGGATTTGGTGGCTGAGGTGACATGGTGTTTTCGGGTTCGCGCGAGATCGAAGGCGAAGCGCATGACGCGGTCGCACCCGCGCCGGGTAAACACTGTCTCCTGTAATGCCATTTCGGTATCGGTATTGTGGTTGAGACGGCCACCGACTTCGGAGTATTCCCCTTCGTTGTTTTCACGAACAATGCAGAGGTCGATGTTTCCCGGCGGGAAGCCTTTCACCGGCGAATCGATGCCGCGAAGCAAGCGCGCCGGACGGAGATTCACGTATTGCTGAAACGCGCGCCTGATGGGAATGAGAAGTCCCCACAGCGAAAGATGATCCGGGACACCGGGATACCCGACCGCTCCAAGGTAGATGGCGTCGAAGCCGCGCAACTGATCGAGCCCATCTTCCGGCATCATCCGCCCAGTCTTCAGATAGGTCTGACAACTCCAGTCAAAATGCTGCCAAGCAAAAGTTGCACCATGGCGGCGTCCGGCGATTTCCAGAATGCGGAGACCTTCGGGCACGACCTCATGTCCGATTCCGTCGCCTTCAATAACCGCGATCTTGTAGCGACTCACTGGAGCTCCCTGCCCGGGCGTTTCGGGGATGTCCCGCCAGGCGTGGACACAATCGATCGTGTGCCGCTGGTTGGATTTTAGTGGGCCGAATACTTCCTTGTATTTTGCGTCCGAGAGTTGAAGACTTCGAAGTTCCCGTCCGGCCAGGCGGTCAGTTCCAAATAATTGCCCGCGTCCGGACCTTGAGTGTTAGCGATGAACTCGGAGGCAACATTGTGCGTTACACCACCCTCCTCGGAAAAGTGCAACTGCCAAAGATTTTCGAGACGAGGCGACTTTTCGATGCTGTCCCACGCGGGAGGGCTGCCACCTTTCCTGGCTCCGTTGTCCATAATCGCGACACGGGGAACAATGGCATTCAGGAAGACAGAGCTGTTGCTTTGATACCAGCCGTGATGAGAAACGATGTAAATATCGATAGGACCGAGCTTGTTGTTCGGGCAAACCAGTTCCCTCTCCTTGTCGCGCGTCAAATCGCCCAAATCCAGAATCCGCAAAGGTCCAAAGGTGATGAATGTGCCCAAGGAACGGGCGTTTTCGGTTTGGTCCGCGGGAAACTGCTCGGCATTATCGCAGCCGGGATCCAGTTGTCCAGCTCCTGGCAATGGACGGCCAATCAACGCGCCATCCGAACTCACCACTGTCGCTTGCATGCCGCGAATCGGGAGGTTGTCTCCCGGCTTGAGCGTCAAGCGATTGAGTTTTTTTTCTGTGAGCAGTTTCTGGTAGGCATTCCAAACCTGGACGGTGGGCGCATCCTTGCTCTCGCGGTTATCACCGTGGTCGATGACCGTTCCCACCGGAATTCGCGCCACCAACTGCGGCAAACCACCGGCGTGATCCATGTGAAAGTGTGTGATCAGGACGTAGTCGATCTTGCTGATCCCCGCCTTCCTGGTTGCAGCAAGGATGCGGTCGGCATCCCGTCCATCATTCCCGGGCCAGCCCGTGTCGATCAGCAGCGATTCCCCCGCGGGAGTAACAAACAATGTCGCCTGGCCGCCCTCAACATCCACGAAGAAGATCCGCAGGGACTTCCCTGCCGTTTGTGAGTCCCGAGGCCAGACGAAAGGAAGCAGAGCGAATACCAGCACAACGCCCAAAGCCATACCTGCCACGCGCGCGTGGGACCGAAAGCGGGAAAGAGGTGATATGGGAGACATATTGGAAGCCCCTGAATGAAATGCAAGCAGCCGAGATCATCTTCCGCTCACGAGCTTCGCGTCAAGCAAAACCTTCGGGCCGAGATTACGTTTACCCATGGATTCTGCGCTATGATCTGCAGTTTAGAAACAGCCGCTGTAGAGGGGCGCCACCGGCTCAAGCTAAAGGATAGAAAAATGAAGAAGCTGCGCAGCCAGGAATGGTTTGGAAGGAAAGATCGTGATGGGTTCCTTTACCGGAGCTGGATGAAGAATCAGGGCTGGCCCCACGACCTCTTCGATGGCCGGCCGGTGATTGGTATCTGCAACACCTGGTCGGAGCTTACGCCGTGCAACGCTCACTTTCGCGAGCTCGCTGAATTTGTCAAACGCGGCGTGTGGGAAGCGGGCGGGTTTCCGCTGGAATTCCCGGTCATGTCCCTTGGTGAGACCCAATTGCGCCCAACCGCCATGCTGTTCCGCAACCTCGCCAGCATGGATGTGGAAGAGTCAATTCGCGGCAACCCCATCGACGGAGTAGTCCTGCTTATGGGTTGCGACAAAACAACGCCGTCGTTGGTGATGGGCGCCGCCTCCTGTGATCTGCCGACAATTGGTCTTTCAGGCGGGCCCATGCTCTCCGGGAAATTCCAGGGTCGCGATTTGGGGTCGGGAACCGGGCTGTGGCAGATGACTGATCAGCTTCGCGCGGGCCAAATGAAGATTGAGGAATACTTTGAAGCCGAGAGTTGCATGCATCGCTCGAAGGGACATTGCATGACCATGGGCACCGCTTCAACCATGGCGAGCATGGTGGAAGCGCTGGGCATCAGCTTACCTGGCAACGCGGCCATCCCCGCGGTGGATGCACGCCGAAATACGCTCGCCCAGCTAACGGGCCGGCGCATCGTGGAGATGGTTCACGAAGACCTGTGCATTTCGCGAATACTGACGCGCGAAGCTTTCGAGAACGCCATATCCGCCAATGCGTCCATCGGCGGATCAACCAATGCGGTGATTCATCTGATCGCGATTGCCGGGCGAGTCGGCGTGCCATTGTGCCTCAATGACTTCGATCGGCTGGGATCCTCCCTGCCTTGCCTGGTGGATATTCAACCTTCGGGCAAATTCCTTATGGAAGATTTTTTCTACGCGGGGGGAGTGCCTGCTGTACTTCGCGAACTGGGAGAAGCCGATGTGCTGCATCGGGATGCGTTGACGGTGAACGGACAGTCGATTTGGAAGAACGTCGCCAACACTCCTTGCTGGAATCGCGATGTGATACACCGATTCGCGGAACCGTTCAAGGCAAATGCTGGAATCGCGGTGCTGCGCGGCAATTTGGCGCCGGACGGCGCTGTGATCAAACCGTCTGCGGCGAGTCCGCAACTATTGAAACATCGCGGCCGGGCGGTGGTGTTCGAAACGATTGAGGAATGCCACTCCCGGATCGATGACGAGACGCTGGACATCGATGAAAATTGTGTGATGGTCCTCAAGAACTGCGGCCCACGAGGCTATCCGGGAATGGCGGAAGTGGGTAACATGCTGCTTCCTCCCAAGCTTTTGCGCCGAGGAGTAACGGATATGGTCCGCATTTCCGACGCCCGCATGAGCGGCACAGCCTATGGGACGGTGGTTCTGCATATCTCGCCTGAGGCAGCAGCAGGCGGGCCACTGGCGCTGGTGCGTTCGGGCGACATGGTCACACTCGACGTGCACAAGCGTTTGCTTCAAGTAGAGGTAGACGAAGAGACTCTCGCCAGCCGCCGGGCAAAGTGGACTGCTCCGCCCCTTCCGGACCGCGGCTGGTTAAGGCTATACACCGAACATGTCCTGCAAGCAGATAAAGGAGCTGACCTTGACTTTCTTGTGGGCCGCAGCGGTGCGCGCGTGGCACGCGATTCGCACTGATCCGCAGACGAGCTGACTGAAGATGAAGGCCGATGGAAAGTGGAGATGCCTTACTCTACGCCCGGAGAGGAAGTTTGCGCGGGGCGCTTTGACTTCGGACGATCTTTTGATTGAACGTTTTCTGGAGGGAAGGTTGTCGAGTTTCGCAGGATGAGATGCGTTTTGAGAATATATTCGGTTCCGTTTGGTGAAGGAGCTTCCCTCTTCACCTCCTTGAGAAGAGCGTTAAACGCAAGCGTAGCCAGGTCGGTTTGTGACATTTGAACAGTGGTTAGTGGCGGAATCATGAAGTCCGCCAACCTGGTATCGTCGAACCCGATAATGGACAACTCCTGAGGCACGCTGACTCCCAGTTCGTAGGCTTGCCGCATAACGCCAATGGCGGTCATATCATTGGAGCAAAGAAGAGCAGTGGGCTGTTCGCGAAGCTTGTAAATCTCTTGAAGAGCCCGCTTTCCCCCTTCCAACCTGTGGTCCCCTTCGATGATGAATTCGGGAATCACCGGCAAGCCGATCTCCCGCATCGAGGCATCAAACGCATCTCTTCGCGCGGTCGCGGATCTCAGTCTGAGGGGCCCACTCACGAAACCAATGCGCTTATGTCGCAAGGCTGCCAAATGTTGCACGGCCTGGCGTATTCCATGAGAATAGTCCACTCGGATATTGCTGACGCGGGGAGCCTTTGGGCCAACATCGACGAACACCAGGGGCATATTCCGGAAACGGAAATGATCCAGTAATTCCTCTTCCATTCCGAATGTAAGAATCGCCACGCCGTCCACGCGGCCTTCAATCATCCTGCGGACGGCAAGTTCCATGCGCTTGGGATCATGAATCGTGGAAGTCAAAAGAATCTCGTATTTTTGTTCAACGGCAAGCGTTTCAAAGGTTTGCACGATTTCCGGAAAAAAAGGGTTTGTGATCTCGGAAACGATCAATCCGAAAGCATGGCTCCTCCCGGATACCAGGGCACGCGCCTGCCGGTTGGGGTAATACCCGAGATCGGCAATGGCTTTCCAAACGCGTTTTGCCAACTGCGCATCGACGGTCGGCACCTGGTTGACCGTGCGTGACACTGTGGCAGTGGATACTCTTGCCCGTCTGGCTACGTCGCGGATGTCCACAAATCCTCATTCCCTCCAGCGATTCTGATAGCGGCCAGTATACGCTATCCTGAACTGTTGGGGCCACGGTGGTCCCGGGAGTCAGCGAGAGAAAGCAATTATTCCGATAATGACTTATAATGCAATAAAGCATGGCCGGATTCAAGGCGAGAGGAGGGTAGAGAGCATCTTGCCAATGGACGAAATGCGTGGTAAACGTTTGCTCATATTTGACTGCGATTGCCGGAGGTACACCCGGACGGAAAGAAACTGTTTCATGAATGGAATTTACAGCCTGAAGCTCGCGTTTAGTGGAAGGGCGAATTGACGGAGCACGTTATGACCAACAAGAAGAAGATGACCATGGGGTTGATTGTAGGGAATCGCGGATTTTTTCCCGCTCACCTGGCCAAGTCTGGCCGGGAGGAAATGCTGCGGGTGTTGCAAGGTGCGGGGATGGACGCTGTTGTGCTCGGGCCGGAACAGAGCAAGCACGGAGCCGTGGAAACTTACGACGAGGCAAAGCGTTGCGCGGAACTGTTTAAGTCCAAAGCGGAGGCCATTGACGGCGTAATCGTCACGCTGCCGAATTTTGGTGACGAACGCGCTATCGCGGATACGCTGCGACTGGCGCATTTGGGCGTGCCAGTGCTCGTGCAGGCTACGCCGGACACGCCCGGAAAGATGTTGATCACGGACCGGCGCGACAGTTTTTGCGGAAAGATGTCCGCGTGCAATAACCTGAGGCAGTACGGGATTCCGTATTCGCTGACAAGTCTGCACACGGAAAGCCCGGATTCCGCGGAATTCGCGAAGGACCTGGAGTGGTTCGCGGGGGTTTGCCGCGTGGTGAAGGGTCTGCGCAACCTGCGCATTGGCGCGATTGGCGCGCGGCCGACCGCGTTCAACACCGTGCGCTACAGCGAGAAACTTCTGGAGGCCAGTGGAATTTCCGTGGAGACGCTGGATCTTTCGGAAGTGCTTGGTCGCATCGGCCGGATGCAGGATTCAAATGATGGGGTCGTAAAGAAACTCAAGGCCATCCAGTCGTATGTAACCACCAGCGATATTCCGCAAGTGGCGCTTTTGAAAATGGCCAAACTGGGCGCCGTGGTGGATGAATGGATGAAAGCGGCCAACGTTCAAATCAGCGCGGTGCAGTGCTGGACTTCGCTCGAGGAGAACCTGGGCATCGTGCCGTGCACGTTGATGAGCATGATGAGCGATTCACTGCTTTCGAGCGCGTGCGAAGTGGATGTTTGCGGCGTGCTGGGCATGCACGCTCTGCAACTGGCTTCGGAAACGCCAAGCGCGTTGCTCGATTGGAACAACAATTATGGGGGCGATCCGAACAAGGCGGTCTGTTTCCACTGCAGCAATTTGCCCAAGCATTTTTTCAAAGACGTAAAGATGGATTTCCAGGAAATTATCGCCGGCACGGTGGGCAAGGAAAACACGTTTGGGACATGCGTGGGGCGGGTGAAAGCGGGCGCGATGAGCTTCGCGCGTTTTTCGACGGACGACGTGCACGGCAAAATCCGTGGCTATTCGGGCAGCGGGCGATTTACGGATGATCCACTGGAAACATTTGGCGGAGCGGGGGTGGTGGAGATTGCGGGATTGCAGAAGCTGTTGCACTACATCTGCGAGCAGGGCTTCGAGCACCACGTCGCGGCGAATTTCTCGACAGTTGCCCCGATGGTGCATGAAGCCGCCTCAAGATATCTCGACTGGGACATGTACGCCCACAAGGGTTAGCGATTCAACTGGATCGAGAAACTGAAGCGGCCGAGCACCAGGTTCGAGAGCAGTGCGTCCTGGCGTTTGCAAGGCGCGGCTACAATGGTGGCGGGCGAATTTGAGTCTGCAGCTTTCAGGAGGTTCGTATGACCAAACAATCGCAACTTTCGCGGCGGCAGTTCGTTGGTACGGCTATTTCAGCGGCTGCGGTGGGTTCCCTGCCCATGCAGAATTTCCGGTCTCTCGCGTGGGGCGATACTCCGACGGCCCTTGGAGCTGACTGGAAAGACGAAGGAGTTCTGTTTGTCGACAAGTCTCCCTTTGCCAAATTGCATAGCGTGCCGGTGCACGCGGTTACGATTAAGGAAGGGTTTTGGGGAGCGCGGCGAGAAATCAACGTGGACAGCAGCATCCCCTCGATGGAGAAATTGCTGGAAGCCAACGGCCGGATGAATAATTTTCTGCGCCTCGTTGGCAAAAGCGACGCCAAACAGCAAGGCCCCGTCTACTCCGATTCCGACGTCTACAAATGGACGGAGGCGGCAGGCTTCGCGCTGCAGTCCGGCGATCGGCCAGATCTTCGCGCGTTGACAGACAAGATCATCAAGGAAGTTGTGGCTGTGCAAGAGCCCAGCGGCTATTTGAATACGTTTTACGTTGGCGACCGCGCGAAGGATCGCATGCAGCCCGACGTACAACGAACCGGTCATGAACTCTACAATCTCGGACACATGATCCAGGGCGCGATTGCCTATTATCGCGCGACCGGTGACCGCACGCTGCTGGATGCGAGCATTCGTTTTGTGGATGGCTACCTGCTGCCGAATTTCGGTCCGGGAGCCGACAAGAAACCGATTTTCTCCGGGCATCCCGAGATTGAACTAGCGCTCGTCGAGCTTTACCGCACAACGAATGACAAGCGTTACCTCGACTTGGCCGGGTATATCCTGCAAGGCGACGATCGTATGAAGATGCCACAGCGCGCGTACGTCTATAACTTCTGTGGCATACCTTTTACTTCGCGCACGCATTTGGAAGGTCACGCGGTGCGCGCGATGTACGCATGTTGCGGCGCGACGGACTACTACCTGGAAACCGGGGACCCGGCGTACTGGAAAGCACTCAGCGCGCTTTGGGACGACCTTGCGTCAGCACAGATGTATGTAACCGGAGGAGTGGGTGCGCGCAGCCAGGGAGAGGCCTTCGGTGATTCTTATGAGCTTCCCAACTTCACGGCGTACGGGGAAAGCTGCGCGGCCATAGGCAACATGATGTGGAACTGGCGCATGCTGGCAGCGACGGGCGACGCAAAATACGCCGATGTCGTCGAGCGTGCTTTGTACAACGGCATCAATTCCGGGATGTCGCTTGACGGGACTCTTTATTGTTATCGCAATCCGCTGGCGTTTGACCCTGCGGGCGGTGACCATATTCGCAATCCCTGGTACGACACGACGTGCTGCCCGCCGAACCTTGAACGCACCTTTGCTTCCCTGCCGGGCTATTTTTACAGCACCAGCAAGGATGGACTTTATTTGCATCTGTACGACAATTCGCAGCTTGATTGGCATCTGGAGGATGGCACCAGCCTGAAAGTGGCACAGAAGACAAACTATCCCTGGGATGGCACTGTGCAGATTGCCGTCACACCCGCGAAGCCCGTGGAGTTCACGTTTTATCTTCGCGTTCCCGGGTGGTCCGAAGGCACGCAAGTTACGGTAAACGGCAAGCCGGTTTCCGGGGTGACTCCAGGACAATACCTTGCGTTGGCACGCCGCTGGGCGCCCGGCGACGAAATCCAAGTGAAGTTCGGGATGACGCCGCAGGTGATCGAAGCAAACCGCCGGGTAGTGGAGGACTACGGGCGGGTAGCGGTGCAGCGCGGCCCGCTTGTTTATTGCCTCGAGCAACTGGATCAGCCCGAGGGTGTCGCGCTGTACGATGTTTCCCTGGATATGCGCCCTGAACCCGCGTCCCGGTTCCAGGAGGAGTTCCGGAGCGATCTGCTCGGGGGAATCGTTATGGTGAAGCACATGGGAGCTGTCTACGAGAACGCCGGTTCGAGCGGGAGACTCTATCTTCCGTACACGGCGAATGCGCCCAAGGCGCGCGAAGTCGAACTGAAGTTTATCCCCTATTACGCCTGGGCGAATCGTGCGGGAACACCGATGCAGGTTTGGACGCCGATGCTGCGAGCCTGACAAGTCAAAACGCATTTGGATTAAGAGGCGGGGGAGCCGTCCGTGGGTGGCTTGGAAAATTCAACGGGGTCAACGGGCACATTCTGGCGCACATCTTCAAACTGAATAGCCGAACTGTTGCCGGGCTGTGAAAAAGTCAGGCGAAACGGAACTTGCACACCGTCGACTTCGCGGTAATCGGCGTAATCAATTTGCTGGGGATTGAGACCAAGCGGGGAATCCGCGTAACGCACCAGCCGCACAAGGAGGCTTGACTGCTGGTCGAAATAAAACTTCACGGGCGGCTGGCCCTGCCGAATGGCGAGGAGCACGAACGCTTCACGGCCGCCGATTCTTTCGGGGTACTCAACACGCAGTTCTGGAAACATCTGTTGGATGTGCAGAGGGAATTGCAGGTCGGCGTCCATGCGTTTGGCTTCGATTTCCGCTCCGTGCATCTCGCGTGCAGGACGTCCCGGAATGGAGATCCAGCCGGAGTGGCCATCGAACGTAGCGGCGCTACGTCCCTCTGGTAGATAGCGGATCACCGCCTGGCGTTCCGGGGCTTGCGTGGAAACTTCAACGTTGATAGTTCTGCCGCGATCATTTGTGGAACCCTTTTCGACGCGGCTGGTAATTTTTTCGATAGCGGCGGATCCGCCGAGCGCTGTTATGTAGTTTTCGAGCAACTGGCTGGCAGTTGGCAAATTGCCCGGCAGTTCCAATCCTTTGGAACTGGCCGTTTCAGGAATTGACTGCGTTTCGCCCATAAGAGTGGGAGTCGCAACGGGATCGCGCGCGCCACGATGGCAGGAGTAGCAGGTGAGTTCGCGGTTGCCGCTGAAAGTGCTTCCGTTCAGAGAGAACATCATGCGCATCATCTCGCGCGCAGTTTGCTTGGGTTTCTTCTCGTCCTTCTCAAAATGTCCATCGACGTGGCAGAAGTTGCATTCCACGCCGAG
>Ga0181518_10002370_pt1 | contig 18201 bp, 17 predicted proteins | sample PEATcosm2014_Bin_28_FD_119751 | JGI IMG/M metagenome (GOLD analysis project Ga0181518, IMG submission 119751) | Peatland microbial communities from MTU Mesocosm Facility, Houghton, MI, USA - PEATcosm2014_Bin01_60_metaG | ecosystem: Environmental > Terrestrial > Soil > Wetlands > Peat | place... | reverse complement strand
TATCTGCTTCGCCATCTGACCATCGACCGGCCGAACCAGGTCTGGTGCGCAGACGTGACCTACATCCCGATGCGCAGAGGCTTCCTGTACCTGGTCGCGATCATGGACTGGTTTAGCCGCAAGCCGCCTGTGCTCTCTTCGGAAGATGAGAAGCAGTTCACCAAGCTCTTCCACCATGTGGCGGACTGCGTGAACCCGCAGAACATGGTGGAAATGATCTACCTGTGGCACTTCGACTGTGCCACGTGGCTGATCAATCGGTACATGCGCCACAAAACGGTGGCGATCGAGCGGTTTGCGAAGCAGAATCGCGAGTTTCGCGAGCAACGCGCCAAGCTTCGCGAGCAGCGCCAGTCGACTCAGGTGTCGCGTGAGGTCGACAAGCTGACCGAGTCTCCGGCCGACGTAGCGCAGTTGGTCCAATTGGAACGCACCCACGAAGATATGGTCGTTGATACCGATGCCATCTTCGCGGCGGCGGATCTGGAGCGCGACCACAATAAGGCCCTGCAGCAGAGCATCGCCTTGCAGGAGCAGCTCAACGCCTTGATCGTCGCCCAGACCAGGATCCGCGACGAGGCGCTCCGGCAGCTCGAGCTCTTCCGTAAGGGGCTTGGGTCGCTCGCCAAGGAGACGACGGCGTCGATCCTCGCCCGGCAAGCGGATGAACATCACGATCTGCCGACCGCGGGCGATGCGCCGCCGATTGCTCCCTCGGACGACGAGGGCGCTGCGGCTCCCGCCGCTTCCGAGACGCCATCGGAAAACGGAGGCGCGTAATGACCTCGGTCCGCAAAATCGAAGCGAACCGGCGTAATAGCCGGAAAAGCTGCGGACCGCGTACAGCGGCTGGCAAGGCAATTGCCAGCCGCAACGCGTTGCAGCACGGCTTGGCAGCCCTCACGCACCACCAGCCGGTGCCGGTGCCGGAGATCGAGCAATTCGCCCGCGTACTGTGCGGTAATGACAACGACCCGGCGCTGTTCACCCAGGCAGTGCAAATCGCCCAAAACGAAATGGACTTACGAGAGATCCACGCCCACCAGGTTTACGTGATCGAGCGGCTGCGCACGCCGTATCAGGTGCCGTTTGCCAAGAAGGACAATAGTTTAGAGTTGGGTACGGCCCGCTTTATGGAGGGTTGGCTGGCCGAATGGGAAATCAGGAAACGCCTGTCGAAAGTGCTCGAGAAATATAGAGACAGGATGGGGTTGGCACACGCTGCGGCCCCGCAGAACCCCGCCTCGTGGACCGACGACCTGGTTCTGGATGCTGAAACTCTGAATTACTACAAAGCGACGGACTGGGCGCGTATAGGGGATTGGGACATGATCGTCCCTATCCGGCTCAAGGCCCTAGTCGAAGAACAAGAAATCGACGACCAGCTTCTTCAGTTGGCTGAAAAACGGGTCAAGGAGCAAGAGCGTGACGAATACGAAGCTCTTGAGGCCGCAATTCTCGACCTCATCCGGTTCGGCCGATATGAGCGGCGGGCATGGTCGAGGCAAAAGCGTGCGATCCGGGAATTTATGAAGATCAAGATGACCGGCGTGGACACCCGTCCCGCGGCGGCCGCCGAGGAGCGTGTCGTTTGAAATTTGACCGGCAAGTGTTGGCAGAACAAACCCAAGTGGAAGAGGACCCACCCAGGTCGGCAGAACGAAGCCAAGAAGAGTGGGCCCGCTTGGTCAAGCCAAACAAAGTCAAGCGGAGAAGCGCCCGATGACCTTGGCCGAACGAAGCCAAATTGCGAGGCCTTACAGAATCCCGGAACAATGAAGCCAGACGGAAAAAGGACGCAGTAGAATTGGCAGAACGAAGCCAAAGGCGAGAATGGGCCGCGCCGGAGATTTGGCAGAACGAAGCCAAATCGTCTGACGGAGGGAATTGCGGTATGGCAGAACGAAGCCAAAAATGATCTGACCGCGGCACTGTCGAATGCGCCGCCTATAACCGTTCAGGCGTGACGACGCGGATATGCAGCTCGCGCAGTTGTTTTGCCGTGACTTCGGACGGCGCACCCATCAGCAGATCCTCGGCGCGCTGGTTCATCGGGAACAGCACGACCTCGCGCAGATTCTCCTCACCGCACAGCAACATCACGATGCGGTCGATGCCGGGCGCGATGCCGCCGTGCGGCGGCGCGCCGAGCGACAGCGCGCGCAGCATGCCGCCGAATTTCTGCTCCAGCACGCTCTCGTCGTAGCCGGCGATGGCGAAGGCCTTCTTCATCACGTCGGGGCGATGGTTGCGGATGGCGCCCGACGACAGCTCGACGCCGTTGCAGACGATGTCGTATTGGATCGCCTTGAGCGCGAGAATTTTTTCGTGGTTTGCCGGATCGAGCGCCAAAAATTCATCGACCGGCGCGTTCGGCATCGAGAACGGGTTGTGCGAGAAGTCGATCTTCTTCTCCTCCTCGTTCCACTCGTACATCGGAAAATCGACGATCCAGCACAGCTCGAAGCGGTCCTTTTGGACGAGACCGAGCTCCTCGCCGATCTTGGTCCGCGCCGGCCCTGCGAACTTGACGAATTTTTCCGGCTCGCCGGCGACGAAGAATACCGCGTCGCCAGCGCCAAGGCCGAGTTGCTCCTGCAATCGCTTTGATCGCTCCGAACCGAGATTATTGGCAATCGGACCAGCGGCGAGGGCTCTTATCGCCTGACCGACATTACCCTCCTTAGCCAACTTATCGACTTTATCCCGGAGGGCTTTATCGTCTGGTTTCGACGGATCAAGAGTTCCTTCGAAATCCCCAGGCCAAGCTTTTTCATCCTCACGCCAAAAAATATATCCGAGCCCAGGCTGCCCCTCGCCTTGTGCCCACGAATTCATGCGATCGCAGAAAGCGCGTGAGCCTCCACCCGGCGCAGGAATCGCCCATACCGCGCTTTTGGGGTTCTCCAAGATGCGAGTAAAAAGCTTGAAACCCGAGCCGCGGAAAATCTCCGACACGTCTTGCATCACGATCGGGTTGCGCAAATCCGGCTTGTCGGTGCCGTATTTGCTCAGCGCCTCGGCATAGGGAATGAGCGGGAATTTCTTGGTCACCGGCTTGCCGCCGGAAAACTCCTCGAACACGCCATGGATCACCGGCTCGACGGCGTCGAACACGTCCTGCTGGGTGACGAAGCTCATCTCCAGATCGAGCTGGTAGAACTCGCCAGGCGAGCGGTCGGCGCGGGCGTCTTCGTCGCGGAAGCACGGCGCGATCTGGAAATAGCGATCGAAGCCCGACACCATGATCAGCTGCTTGAACTGCTGCGGCGCCTGCGGCAACGCGTAGAATTTTCCCGGATGGATACGCGACGGCACCAGATAATCGCGAGCGCCTTCTGGCGAGGAAGCGGTCAGGATCGGCGTCTGGAACTCGAAAAAACCCTGCTCCTTCATCCGGCGCCGGATCGAATCAATGATCTGGCCGCGCTTCATGATGTTTTGGTGCAAGTGCTCGCGACGCAGGTCGAGGAAACGGTATTTGAGCCTTGTTTCCTCGGGATATTCCTGCTCGCCGAACACCGGCATCGGCAGTTCGCCGGCCGGTCCCAAAACCTCGATCTCGCGGATATAGACTTCGACCGCACCGGTCGGCAGATCGGGATTCTCGGTGCCGCCCGGCCGCCGCCGCACCTTGCCGTCGATCCTTACCACCCATTCCGCGCGCAGCGTTTCGGCTACCTTGAAAGCGGGGCTGTCGGGATCGGCCACCACCTGGGTCAGGCCATAATGGTCGCGCAGGTCGATGAACAGCACGCCGCCATGGTCGCGAATGCGGTGGCACCAGCCCGACAGCCGGGCCTCGATGCCGATGTCGCTCTCGCGGAGCGCGCCGCAGGTATGGGTGCGGTAGCGATGCATGCTCATTCCAATGGGTGAAAAGGTGGCGCACAACCACCCGCTACGCGCCGATTTGTCAAGCGCCGGGCAAGCGCCTCGACAGAACCGCGCCGATCTGCACACTCGCCGCCGAACCAGGAGCAGGAATGCCGAAGCAACGCAAAAAGCCGGCCGGTCAAGCGCCGGCGGCCACAACCATGACAACGGCCGAAGCGGTGATCGCGACACTGATCGGCCACGGCCTCGACACCATCTATGCCCTGCCGGGGGTGCAGAACGATTTCCTGTTCGAGGCTTTGTTTGGGGCGCAGGACCGGCTGCGCACCATCCACACCCGCCACGAGCAAGGCGCGGCCTATATGGCGCTGGGCGCGGCGATGGCGACCGGCAAGCCGCAGGCCTTCGCCGTGGTGCCGGGCCCGGGGCTGCTCAATGCCGGGGCGGCGCTGCTCACCGCGTTTGCCACCAATGCTCCGGTGCTCGGCCTGATCGGGCAAATTCCCGACGCCGATATCGGCCGCGATCTCGGCCATCTTCATGAAATCCGTGACCAGGCCGGCATCATCAAGCGCCTAGTCGACCACTCGGCGCTGATCCGCAAGCCGGAACAGGCGTCGCGGGCCACGGCGCTCGCCATGCGGGCGATGCAAACCGGCCGGCCGGGACCGGCGGTGCTCGAATGCGCCATCGACGTGTGGGGCAAATCCGGTCCGGTGGCGCTCGCGGCACCTTTGCCTGTTCCGGAAACCAAAATCGACGCCGGCGCGATCCGCAAGGCAGCAAAACTCCTCGGCGCGGCGAAGCGGCCACTGATCATCTGCGGCGGCGGCGCGCAAGGTGCTTCCGTGGAAGTCACAGCGCTGTCCGCCATGCTGCAGGCGCCGGTGCTCGCCTTTCGCCGCGGCCGCGGCGTGCTCGACGGCCGCAACCCCTTCAGCGTCACGCTACCGCTCGGCCGCGATCTGTGGGCCGAGGCCGATGTGGTGCTGGCGGTCGGCACGCGGCTCCTCATTCAATTCCGGCAATGGGGCGTCAATCCGAAGATCAAGATCGTGCGCGTCGATGCCGATGCGAAAGAGCACAACCGCCTGCATAAGCCCACGGTGGCGCTCACCGGCGATGCCGCACCGATCCTGGCGAGCCTGCTTGCCGAATTGCCGAAGCACAATGCCAAGCGCGCCTCGCGCAAAGGCGAGATGGAGGAACGTCAGGCGGCGTGGCGCAAGCGCTTCGAAAAAATCGCGCCGCAGATCGCATTCCTCGATGCCATCCGCGCCGAACTACCCGAGGACGGCATCCTCGTCGAGGACATCACACAGATTGTCTTCGCTGCGCGCGTCGCCTATCCAGTTTACAAGCCGCGCACTTATCTCTCGCCCGGCTTTCAGGATCCGCTCGGCCTGGGCTTTGCCACTGCGCTCGGCGCCCAGCACGCCCGGCCCGATGTGCCGGTGGTCGCCATCTCCGGCGATGGCGGCTTTCTGTTCACCGCGACCGAGATGGCGACCGCGATACGGCATCGCATCCCGCTCGTCACCATCGTGTTCAACGATGGTGCTTTTGGCAACGTCCGGCGCATCCAGCAGGAGCGTTTCGGCAATCGCCTGATCGGCAGCGATCTGGCCAATCCGGATTTCGTCGCCTTCGGCAAGAGTTTTGGCGCCGAGGCGGTTCGCGTAAAGGGCCCGGACGAGTTGCGTCGGGCGTTACGCCACGCCTTTGCGCACCGCGACGGGCCGACGCTGATCGAAGTACCCGTGGGAGCCTTTCCAAGCCCCTGGGAGTTCATCCACATGCCCAAGGTCCGCGGGGCATAAATGCACTGCAAAGGCCCGCTTGAACCGCAATGCCGGCCTTGCCACACATCTCATATCTGAACGAGACTACGCTTATGCCGATGTCGAGTGCCGCCGCAGTCTCCTATTCCACGCACCCGATCACCACGACGTCGGAGCTGGCCGCCGCGTGCAAGCGGATGGCCGCGCATCCCTTCGTGACCATCGACACAGAGTTCCTGCGCGAGACCACCTACTATCCGCTATTGTGCGTGGCACAGATGGCCTCGCCCGACGAGGCCGTCGTCGTCGACGCGCTCGCGCCCGGCATCGATCTGGCGCCGTTCTACGCGCTGATGGCCGACGAAAAGGTGATGAAAGTGTTTCACGCCGCGAGGCAGGACATCGAAATCATCTGGCACGGCGCAAAGCTCATTCCGCATCCGATCTTCGATACCCAGGTCGCCGCCATGGTGCTCGGTTATGGCGATTCCATCTCTTATGACCAACTGGTGCAGCGCATCACCGGCGACACCCTCGACAAATCGAACCGTTTCACCGACTGGACGCGCCGGCCATTGTCCGAGGCACAGCTCACTTACGCCATTTCCGACGTCACCCATCTGCGCGACGTCTATCACGCGCTGGTCGAAGATCTCGGCCGCCGCGGCCGCGCCGACTGGGTCGAGGACGAGATGCAGGTGCTGACCTCGCCCGAGACCTATCGCATGGATCCGCAGAGCGCGTGGCAGCGGCTCAAGACCCGCGTGCGCAAGCCCAAGGAGCTCGCGGTCCTGATCGAGGTCGCGGCCTGGCGCGAGCGCGAGGCGCAGTCCCGCGACGTGCCGCGCTCGCGCGTGCTCAAGGACGACGTGATCGCCGACATTGCCGTGCAGGCGCCGACCACTATCGAGAAGCTCAAGCACCTGCGTTCGCTGCCCAAGGGGTTCGAGCGCTCGCGCTGGGGCGAGGCCATCGTCGCCGCGGTCGAGCGCGGGCTCCAACGCGATCCGAAAACTTTGCCGCACTATGTGCGCACGCAGCCCGCGGCCAACGCATCGGCGGCGATCGAGCTCCTCAAGGTGCTGCTGCGCATGATCTCGGAGCGTCACCACGTCGCCGCCAAGGTGATCGCCACGGTCGACGATCTCGAGCGCATCGCCTCCGACGACGCTGCCGACGTTCCGGCACTGAAGGGCTGGCGGCGCGAGCTGTTCGGCGAGAAAGCCCTGGCGCTCAAGCGCGGCCAGCTGGCGCTCGCTATCGAGAAGGGCCGCGTCGCGGCAGTCGAGCGCGGCAGCTGAAGGACAATCCGTGAGCGAACACGCGCGTTGGCAGGGCCGCTACAGCACGCCCGATTATTTGTTCGGCAAGGCACCAAATTATTTTCTGGCCGCGTGCAAACCGTTACTGCCGAAGTCGGGCAAAGCGCTGGCCGTGGCCGACGGCGAAGCACGCAACGGGGTCTGGCTCGCCGAACAGGGCCTCGACGTGGTGTCGATCGACTTCTCCGAAGCCGCGCAGGCCAAGGCCCTGGCTTTGGCGAAAGAACGCGGCGCGACCATCAAATTGGTGCATACCGACGTGCACGCCTGGGACTATCCGCCGGATGCGTTCGACGTCGTGGTGGAAATCTTCACTCAATTCAGTACGCCAGCAGAACGCCCGCGCAAATGGGCCGGCATGCGCAAGGCGCTCAAACCCTACGGGCTGTTGATTCTGCAGGGCTATACACCGAAGCAGCTCGAATACGGTACCGGCGGGCCGAATGAAATCGAGCGCCTCTACACGCGCGCCATGCTGGAACAGGCCTTCGGCGACTTTCGCGACCTCAAATTCGTCGAAGAAGAGCTAGAGATGCACGAAGGCGCTGCCCACGGCGGCATGTCCGCGGTGATCGGGCTGACCGGACGGAAGCCTTAGAGCATGATCCCGAAAAGTGGATACCGGTTTTCGGAAAAGATCATGCTCAAACCAAAGAACCTGGACCATGATCCGATTCAATTGAATCGGATCATGGTCTAGGCGGCCGCGGTGACCTTGAACCGTGGCGCAAGCACGGTGGTCCGCAGCGTCGCCGCGAGCGCCGCCATCTCCTCGCGCGTCAGCCCCGAATACGGAGGATAAGGTTCGCCGACGGGAATGCCGATCAAATTCAACGCCGCCTTCATCGCCGGCGCCAGCCCGCGGTGCATCCATTTCGACGGAAACAGGGCGAACTGCAGCTGGATCTCCGCCGCCCGCTCGTAGTCCTTGGCGACGAAGGCATCGATGACGTGGCGGGCGATTTCGCAGCCGGGCGGCGGCATGGTCGCGCCGGAACCGCCGAGCTGCAGCGTGGCGAGCAGCATCTGCATGGTCGTGAAATAGCGGGCATGGCCGGCGCGGTCGATCTCCACGATCAGGCGCGATACGCGGGCGAGGTCGCGCGAGCTTTCCTTGATCAGCTGCACGTTCGGCAGTTTCGCCAGCGCAATGGTGTCGGCGATGGATACATCGGCGCCGGGGCCGGGATTGAGATAGAGCGTGATCGGCAGCCGGCTCTCGCGGCCTATGGCCTCGAAATAGGCGATGAGATCGGCCTGCGTCGGCGGGCCGGCAAATGGCCGTAACGGCGCCAGCAGTTGAACCGCCGCCGCGCCGTGCCGTTCGGCGTCATGGGCGAGGTCGATCGCGATCCGAAACGACGGGTGCGAGATGCCGACCATGACCGGCACGCGGCCGCCCACGAATTCAATGGTACGGTGGATCAGCGCCTTGCGCTGTTCGAAGTCGAGATAGGTGTATTCCTGGGTCTCGACACCGGCGGCGACCACCATGGTGGCGCGACAATCGTCGATCACATAATCGATCTGCCGCCGTAGCGCCGCCTCGTCGACGGTCAGATCGGCGGTGAACGGCGTGAGTGGGGCGACGATGAGGCCCGGCGTCGGCATGGTGCTCTCCCTGTCGGCGCGCGCTGCGCCAGGCGGGATATTAGCCCATCAGCAAGACCGGTTCACGACCGATCAGGCGCGCCAGCGAGCGCAGCCGGTTCAAGACGCGCTCGCCGGCCAGCGACGCGTAGGAGTTCGGCAGGTGCAAAGCGAGCCGGTGCCGTTCGACGGCGAGCTTGGTCTTGGTGAGCACGTTGGGCATTGCCGCGGACACCACATAGGCGAGCCGCAGCGCGGCGCCGAGGACACGGGCGCGGTCGAGCATACGGGTGGAGACCAGCTCGCGCAGCCGCGGCGACAGCTCATCGTCCATCACCAGGCCGACGTGGCGAAAGAACACCGCGAGCGCCAGATAGGCGCGGCCGGGATGATCGATGCCGCTGAAACCGCCATGGGCGATGATATTGAGCGATTGCTCGCCGCGATAATCGGGATGCGCGCGCCAGCCGATGTCGCCGAGCAGGCACGCCGCATGGCGCAGCCGGCGTTCCTCGCTGGTCTCATCGAGCCCCGAGGACACCATGAAACGGTCGGTCCATGCGATCAGCTCCTCGCCGTGGCGCGGCGAGCGCGAGCGCAACTGGTTGAGATGGCGCGCCGCTTCGATCAGCGCGTCCTTCTCCTGATCCTTGCGCTTGAGCATCGAATAGAGCAGTCCCTCGCGCACGCCAAGCGCGGAGAACACCACCTGTCGCGGCCTGCCGACGCGCAGGATGTATTCGAGCACGAGCGCCGCGTAAGGCAACAGCGGCCGCCGCGCATTGTTCACCACTTCGATGTTCGACAGCGTTTCGACATCGACCCGGTGCACCAATCTGGCGAACTCGAGCGCTTCCTCGGCGGCAATGGCATAGCCGTGCATCACGTGCAGCGGATAGCCGGTCTGCCACATGTGCAGCCGCGCCAGCGAGCGCCAGGTGCCGCCGACGGCATAGAAGGTGCGGTTCTCGCTGGCCTTGAGCATGGCCAGGCCGCCGAGCGTTTTCTTGACGAATTTTTCCGCCTTTTTCAGCGACTTCGACGATATGTCGGCGAGCGCCAAACCGCCGAGCGGGCGAGTCAGTCCGTTCCGCGCGCGCGTGCCGCGGACATCGACCAGTTCCAGCGACCCGCCGCCAAGATCGCCGACGATGCCGTCGGCGCGATGCACGCCGGAGATGACGCCGAGCGCGGTGAGCTCGGCCTCGCGCGCGCCGGAGAGAATGTCGATCCCGGTTTTCAACGTGCGCTCGGCGGAGCGAATGAAGGCACTGCCGTTCTTGGCGTCGCGGCACGCCGCCGTGGCGATGGCGAGCGTTTCTCTCACCCCCATCCGCTCGCACAACGCGCGGTAGCGCTTGAGCGTCGACAGCGCATGCTCGACCGCGTCCGCGGCCAAAAGGCCGGTGGACTGCACCTCGCGACCCAGGCCGCACAGCGCCTTTTCGTTGAAAAGTTCCGTCGGGCTGCGGGTGAGCCCTTCGTAAACCACAAGCCGCACGGAATTCGAGCCGATGTCGATGACAGCGACCGGCGGGCCGTGATCGAGACGTCCTTGGGCGTCGAGTATGGCGCGTTTCATTGGCAATAATTAGCGTCGCTTTGCCGTTGGCGGACTTGAAACCGCTCACGGCCGATCGTGTTGTGGCCGAATTTGCGAATTTGCTAAAGTCCCGGTGCGGCTTTCAATGCCACGCCCACCGTAAGCATGATTCGCGCGCTATTCACACCCGCTCCGGCCGATGCCGCAATCGGGGAATGGATTCTTTCTGTGATTTGCCGCGCCCCGACAGGCTCGGATTGGTCATGAAGTAGGTGTGAATGTTGAAGCCTTCCTCGCCGGGTGCGGGTTTGATGCGGCGCGACGTGCCGTCGGAGAGCAATTGCCAGCTCTGCTCATTGTCCTTCAGATTAGCCACCATGATCTGATCGAGCACCTGCTCGTGCACGGTGGGATTGAGGATCGGGCACAGCGCCTCGACGCGGCGGTCGAGATTGCGCGGCATCATGTCGGCGGACGAAATGTACACCGCCGCCTTCGCATGCGGCAGCGCGTGACCGGAGCCGAAACAGTAAATGCGGCCGTGTTCGAGGAAGCGGCCGACGATGGATTTGACGCGGATATTGTCGGACAGCCCCGGCACGCCCGGCCGCAGGCAGCAAATGCCGCGGACCACGAGCTCGATCGGCACGCCGGCGCCGGATGCGCTATAGAGCGCGTCGATGATATCGGGATCGACCAGCGAATTCATTTTCATCCAAATGCCCGAAGGCCGCCCGGCCTTGGCATTCGCTGTCTCTTCCTCGATGTGACTGTGGATGCACTTGCGCAGCGTCAACGGCGACACCGCCATGCGCTTGAGTTCGGCGGGCTCGGCATAGCCGGTGATGTAGTTGAAGATTTGCGCCACGTCGTGCGCGATCAGCGGGTCGGAGGTGAAGAACGACAGGTCGGTATAGATGCGCGCCGTCACCGGATGATAGTTGCCGGTGCCGACATGGACGTAGGAGGCAAGTTCGGTGCCCTCGCGGCGGATGACGAGCGAAAGCTTGGCGTGGGTTTTCAGCTCGATGAAGCCATAGACGACCTGCACGCCGGCACGCTCGAGGTCGCGCGCCCAGCGGATATTGGCCTCCTCGTCGAAGCGTGCCTTGAGCTCGACCACCGCCGTGACCGATTTGCCGGCTTCGGCGGCTTCGGCGAGTTCCCTGATGATCGGGGAATCGGCCGAGGTGCGGTAGAGCGTCTGCTTGATGGCGACGACATCCGGATCGCGCGCCGCCTGCTGCAGGAAATTCACCACCACGTCGAACGATTCATAAGGATGATGGATGATGAAGTCCTTCTGCCGGATCGCGGCAAAGCAATCGCCGCCGTGATCGCGCACCCGCTCCGGATAGCGCGGTGCATAGGGAACGAATTCCAGGTCCGGCCGGTCGAGCTTGGCGAGTTGCGCCATCTCGTCGAGCGCCAGCACGCCATCGACCTTGAACACGCTCTCGTCGGTGGCGCCAAGCGTGCGCTGCACGAAGCGCTGCAATTCCGGCGGCATCATCGCCTCGATGTCGAGGCGGATGACGATGCCGCGGCGGCGGCGCTTGAGCGCGGTCTCGAACAGCCGCACCAGGTCTTCGGCCTCTTCGAGGATTTCCACTTCGGAATCGCGGATGACGCGAAATGCACCCACGCCCTTCACGGCATAACCGGGGAAGAGCTTGCCGATGAAAAGGCTGGTGACCGCTTCGAGCGAGATCAGCCGCACCTGGCCGCCCTCGCCGGCTTGCGGCAGCCGCGCGAAGCGCTCGATGCGGTTGGGCATGCGGATCAGCGCGTTCATCGCCTTGCCGTCCTTGGCGCGGGCAAGCTGCAAGGCGATGGAAAATCCGAGATTGGGAATGAACGGGAACGGGTGCGCGGGATCCACCGCAAGCGGCGTCAACAGCGGAAAGACATGGGCGAGAAAGTAGTCTTCGAGCCAGGCCTTCTCGGCCTTAGTGACATCGGCGCCGTCGACCAGCACGATGCCGGCCTGGGCCAGCGCCGTGCGCAACTCGCGCCACTGTGCCTGCTGATCCTGGACCAGCAGCAACACGGCTTCGCCAATGCGGGCGAGCTGCTCGGCGGGGGTCAAGCCCTCGGGGCTCTTCTCGACGATGCCGGCGCGCAACGCGGCGCCGAGACCGGCAACGCGCACCATGAAGAATTCGTCGAGGTTGGCGGCGGAGATCGAGAGGAATTTTAACCGTTCCAACAGCGGATGGCCGCGATTGGCGGATTCCTCCAACACCCGGCGGTTGAAGTTCAGCCAGGACAGCTCGCGGTTGATGAAGCGGTCCGGGCTCGACGCCAGCTCGGACACCCGCTCGTGTTCCTCCGGCCGCCGCGAGGAGCCGGATTCTAAAGCGACGACAGTGGCTTGGCCACGGTCGGCCATGGCGGTTTGGTGCTCCTCGAGGGCTATGATCGCCATGCTTCGTTACAATTCGATGACGTTGGTCACGCTTGAGATAAGGCGTTGGGGCGGTGCGCCGTCAAGCCTCTCCTCGCCGATGGACAGCGGACGAGCCTGGCAAAGATTGCGGCAAGCATTTAGCAATGATATATACCATTGGTATCTATCATCAAGGCTCGCCAATGGCCGAAACCGGCACCGCCAAAATCTTCAAGCACGGCCGCAGCCAAGCGGTGCGCTTGCCGAAGGAATTCCGCCTTCCCGGCAAGGAGGTACGCGTTCGCCGGTTCGGCCGCGGCGTGCTGTTGGAGCCGTTGGCGGAAGGTTTTGACTTCGCGGCGTGGTGGGAAAAACTCGATAAATATGGCGGCGACTTCTTGCCCGAGGGACGTCCCGAACAGCCGCCAATGCCGGTCGACGATCGAAAATATTTCGATGACGAATGATTTGCCTCGACACTAACGTCGTCATTGTCGCGCTCAATCAGCCGCAATCACTGCTTAGGGCGCGCCTTAACCGGGCACTCGTTGGCGATGTCCCGGTCGCAATTTCTTCGATTGTTCTGTTCGAACTCTGGTACGGCGTCGCCAAGGGCGAACACCGCTCGCATAACACCGCAAGAATCACGGATTTCCTTGCCGGACCGATCAAGGTCCTGAATTTCGACGCCGAAGATGCGCGTGAAAGCGGAGATATCCGCGCCGCATTGGCACGGGTCGGTACACCGATTGGTCCTTACGACGTGTTGATCGCCGCGCAAGCGCGCCGGCGCGGTGCGATCTTGGTCACGGCGAACAAAAATGAATTCGCGCGCGTGCCCGGATTGCAGACGCAGGATTGGACGATCGCCTGAAAGAGCGCGCGCTTTAGGCGGGGTCGCGGAACATTTCCGCGGCCAGCGCCCGCGTCGCCGGCCGGCCGCGCCGCAGCGCTTCGTTGTCGAGCGCGATCACGGCTGCACGCGCCGCCGCGAACGAGCGCTCGATATGGGTCGAAAGATAGCTCACCACGCTTTCATCGAAAGCCAACTGGCGATCGGCGGCGAGCTTGACGATGACCGCACGCAGCATCGTATCGTCCGGCGCCTGAAGACTAACGACCGGCATTGCCCGCAGTCGTGAGGTCACGTCGGGGGTGGCGACGGGCCAAGTGGCCGGCACCGTGCGCGCGGTGAACAGCAGGTAGGCGTTCTCGCCGCGCGCCATGTTTATGAGATGAAACAGGGCGCGCTCGTCGGAAGCCGCGGCATCTTCGATGACCAACGCGCCCGTGGCAAGCGCGGAACGAAGCCCGGTCTCGTCAAGCGCATGGGCGGACACGACACGCGCACCGGCCGCCGCCGCCCAGATCGTCGCCAGATGGGTTTTGCCCGAGCCCTCGGGCCCAACCAGCGCGACAGCATTCGCCGGCCAATCGGGCCAGGAATCAATCAGCGTCAACGCGTCTTCGTTGCCGGGTCCGGCGAGAAAATCCTCGCGCGCGTAACTTTCCGCATGCTCGAGCGCCAGCGCGAGCTGCCGAGGAATGGGGGACATCGTACTTTCAGACATGAGCTAAACCGGCCGGCTGCCGGTATAGAGCGGACTGTCGCGATAACGCCGCACGGCAAAGCGTATCAGCACGCCGCTTGCCGCCGCGAGCGGCACCGCCAGCAGCAACCCGACAAAGCCGAACAGATAGCCGAAGGCAAACAACGCGAACATCAGCCACACCGGATGCAGGCCGACGCTGTGTCCGACCAGATACGGCGCCAGCACGTTGCCTTCGAGAAACTGGCCGACCAGCACGACGGCGGCGACAATGACGATCGGCGTCCAATCCGGAAAGAATTGCGCCACCGCGACGGCGAGCGAGAGCACGAGCGCCGTCAGCGAGCCCACATAGGGGATGAAACTGATCAGTCCCGAGACGACGCCGATGAGCAAGCCGAAGCTCAATCCCGCGAGCGTGAGCCCGACAGCATAATAGGAACCGAGGATCAGGCACACGCCGGATTGTCCGCGCACATAGGCCGAGATCGTCGCATCGATGTCGCGGCCGAGGCTGCGCACGGTGTCGCGCTGCTGCAGCGGGATCAGGCTGTCGACGGCGCTCACCATGCGGTCCCAGTCGCAGATCAGATAGAACGCCACCACCGGCGTGATGATCACCAGCGAAAAAATCGAAATCAGCGTTTGTCCCTTGGTCCACAGCGAGGCGAGCACCGTGGTCACATAACCCATCGCCTGATTCATCAAATCGCTGACCGAATGGTCGCCACCACTGAGATTGTCGCCGACAATACGCTTCAGCCAGGGGTGGTTGGGATCGCTCACCAGACTTTGCAGGCGCTGCGCGTAACCCGGTGCGTTGTCGATGAAACTGGCAAGCTGCCTTGCCAGCACCGGCGCGATGAGCAGGAGCAGAAGCGCGAGCGCGAGCACGAAGCTACCGAGAATAATCGAGGCGGCGACCAGCCGGCTTAAGCCGCGCTTGGCCAGCCGATTGGCCAACGGATCGAGCACATAGGCCAGCGCCAGGCCAAGGACGAACGGCAACAGGATCGGGCTCAACAGCCACAACAGCCCGACGAAGACGGCAAGCGCCACGATCCAGAACACGATGTGCCGCTCGATGTGCATGACGCCCTTCAAGCGGTGCCAATCAGTGCCCGGCACCGAACGAGTTCATATGGCGCACCCATTCGGCGAGATAGAAGGCGATCGAGAGCAAGGTCAAGATGGCGACCAGCGCCATCATCAGCTTCGACGCCAGGTCGGCATCGAAACCGAATCCCCGCTCCGCCAACACCAGAATGGCGAGCAGGATCTGCGCCAAGGTATTGGCCTTCGAGACCGCCAACGGCTTGACCGGCATCGGCTTGCCGACCAGCCAGGACAGCATGAAGGCTGAGATGATCATAATGTCGCGCGAGACGACGAGGATGACGAGAAAAATCGGCAGCGCGCCGGCGATGCCGAGCGAAATGTAGATCGATACGATCAGCGCCTTGTCGGCCAAGGGATCGAGATAGGCGCCAAGCTCGCTCGCCATGTGGAAGCGCTTGGCGAGGAAGCCGTCGACGCCGTCGCTGATGCCGGCGGCCAGGAACAGGAAAAAAGCGATACGCATCCCGCCCGAGGTGATCGCCCAGACCACGATCGGCACCAACAGGATACGTCCCAAGGTAATGAGGTTTGGGATACTCAAACGCGGCCCCGGCTCAGGCAGCTTTTCCCCGTGCTGTCCTGCAACTCAATATACCGGTGCACGCGCGCTTGCACACCCGGCGATTCCGACGTAGGAGGCGCCGAGCGGTCCCGCCCCGCAAGGGCGGCAATCAATCATCTGTCCGATTTGGTGGCATTCGTGGATGAGGCGCGCTACGCGGCGGCCGGTGTCGATATCGACGCCGGCAACCGCATGGTGGAATTGATCAAGCCCTTGGTGCGCGCCACCGCGCGCGCGGGGGCCGATGCCGAGATCGGCGGCTTTGGCGGCCTGTTCGATCTCAAGGCTGCCGGCTTTATCGATCCGATCCTGGTCGCCGCCAACGACGGCGTCGGCACCAAAGTCAAAATCGCCATCGAGACCTGCCGCCACGACACGATCGGCATCGATCTCGTCGCCATGTCGGTCAACGACCTCGTGGTGCAGGGCGCCGAGCCGTTGTTCTTTCTCGACTATTTCGCCTGCGGCAAGCTCGATCCGGCGGTCGGCGCGGAAGTGGTCAAGGGCGTTGCGGGAGCTTGCCGCGAGGCCGGCTGCGCTCTCATCGGCGGCGAGACCGCGGAAATGCCGGGGCTCTATGCGCCCGGCGATTACGACCTTGCCGGCTTCGCCGTCGGCGCCGTGGGCCGGGCGGACCTGTTGCCGCGCGCCGACATCGCAGCCGGCGACGTGGTGATAGGTCTTGCCTCGACTGGCGTGCACTCGAACGGATTTTCCCTGGTCCGCCGCATCGCCGCCACCGCCGGATTGGCGTGGGCGGAGACGGCCCCGTTCGATCCATCGCGAACGCTCGGCGAAGCCTTGCTCACCCCGACGCGACTCTACGTGCGCTCATGCCTCGCCGCGATCCGCGGCACCAAGGCGGTCAAGGCGCTCGCCCACATCACCGGCGGCGGTTTCGTCGACAATATTCCGCGAGTGTTGCCGGAAGGGCTGGGCGTTTCATTGGATCTCGCCCGCGTGCCGGTTCTGCCGGTGTTCAAGTGGCTCGCGGCGAGCGGCAAAATCGCCGAGGCCGAAATGTTGCGCACCTTCAACTGCGGCATCGGCATGGTGGTGGTGCTCGATCGAAGCGCGGTCAAAGCGGCAAGCGAGTGCTTCTCGGCGCAGGGTGAAACCGTCGTTACGCTCGGCGAGGTCGTCGCCGCGAAAGACGGCGCCCGGGTTGGCTTCCGCGGACACCTCGATCTCGCCTGGCCAAGCGCATGACCAGGAAGCGCGTTGCCGTGCTGATCTCCGGCCGCGGCTCGAACATGACGGCGTTGATCGAGGCGGCCGCGGCGCCGGACTATCCGGCGCAAATCGCGCTCGTCTTGTCCAACGAGCCCGATGCCGCGGGGCTCGGCCGGGCACGGCTTGCGGGCATCGCCACCGCGGTCGTCGATCACAGACCGTTCGGCCAGGACCGCGAAGCATTCGAACGCGCGCTCGACGAAACGCTGCACGCGCACCGCATCGATCTTGTCTGCCTCGCCGGTTTCATGCGGCTCCTGACGCCGTGGTTTGTCACGCGCTGGAGCGGCCGCATGCTGAACATTCATCCAGCGTTGTTGCCGCAGTTCAAAGGCCTGCACACCCATCGCCGCGCGCTTGAAGCCGGCATGCAGCGGCACGGCGCCACCGTCCACTTCGTCGTGCCGGAAATGGATTCGGGACCGATCGTACTGCAGGATTCGGTGCCGGTGCGAGAAGGCGACACCGAACAAACGCTCGCCGCGCGGGTGCTGGAGGTCGAGCACCGGATTTATCCACAGGCGCTGCGCCTCGTTGCCGAAGGCCGCGTCACGCTTGCGGCCGCGACTACGGCAACGCGCGGATAATGACGCGTGTTTTAAACGGTATCTTTTCCGCCGCCTGGAAAATAAAAACCCCCGGGTGCTACGCCCGGGGGCTACGCGTGGAGCGGAATATCCGGACCACGATCAATCACGCGACTTTGAGATTCTCCGCCGATGTCCTGCCGCGGTTGGTCACGAGTTCGTACTCGACGCTCTGACCCTCATTGAGCGAGCGCAAGCCGGCGCGCTCGACAGCCGAGATATGGACGAAGACGTCCTTGTCGCCGCTTGCCGGTTTGATGAAGCCATAGCCCTTGGTCGGATTGAACCATTTGACGGTGCCCTTCTGCATCGTCTGCCTCCTCAGTCGGTCCCTGTGCCAGCGAAGACGCAAACAACAGCGGCTGCACCGCCGTGCAGATGCTGCGATCCACGCCACAAGCCAGATTTTGGGAGAAGTCCGAAACAGCGGAAGTCAGAAACGATCATGTCGCCCACGACAGCACCGGCCGGATGGCCAAAATCCGATTGCCGTCAAAATTGGACCGATAAATACGGCGCAAGCATGGCTGCAAAACGTCAGTCAGCGGCGCTGGAACAGCCGATGCATTGAACATCGTGACGATGATCTTGCGCGCAATCGATTCGATTACGCAGTCACGTCAACGAAATATCCACGATGTCACAATCGGCCGGCGAACCGGCGGGCCTAACTGCCGCCGGCTTCTCC
>Ga0181518_10002369_pt1 | contig 18219 bp, 20 predicted proteins | sample PEATcosm2014_Bin_28_FD_119751 | JGI IMG/M metagenome (GOLD analysis project Ga0181518, IMG submission 119751) | Peatland microbial communities from MTU Mesocosm Facility, Houghton, MI, USA - PEATcosm2014_Bin01_60_metaG | ecosystem: Environmental > Terrestrial > Soil > Wetlands > Peat | place... | reverse complement strand
ACTCGGGCAGCAGCTGGCGCATCCGCTGGATCGCCTTGAAGAAGTAGTACGGGCCGTCGATCTTGTCCATCTCGCCGGTCTGCGAGTCGCCGACGACGATCCCCGGCCGGTACACGCGCCAGGGGATGTACGGCTGCTCGCGCACGATCCGCTCGGACTCGTACTTGGTGCGGTGGTAGGGCGAGGGCAGCCGCTGGCCCTCGTCGAACATGTCCTCCGTGAAGACGCCCCTGTACGTGCCGGCGACGGCGATCGAGGAGACGTGGTGCAGGTGCTTGGCGTCGACCGCGCGCGCCAGTTCCACGGCGTGCGTGGTGCCGCCGACGTTGACGGCCGTGTTGCGCTCCGCGGGGGCGGTCATGTCGTAGACGGCGGCGAGATGGAAGAAGTGCTCGACCTTGCCGCGCAGCTCCGCCACCTGTTCCTTCTCGACCCCTAGCAGCGGCCGGCGCAGGTCCCCGATCACCGGCTGCACACGCTCGGCCACCGACGCGCCCTCGAGCACGCTCCAGCGCTCGATCAGCTCGTCGAGCCGTCCCAGCGAGCCCTCGCGCACGAGCACGTACACCGTGCCCTGGCGATTCTCCAGGAGCCGTTCAACCAGACGGCGTCCGATGAAGCCGGTCGCTCCTGTGACGAAGTAGGCCATTGCTCAGGCGAGCATACATCGGCGTGAGCGCCTGCGGGCGGGATGTGCCCTCGCAGTCACAAATGTGCCCGAAGTGTGCCAACTCTGTGCACATACAGTTACAATCTCCGTATGGCTCTTGATCTATTCCTATATGTATGTGAGGGTGCAGATGGTGAAACGAACGACGATCAACCTGGACGCCGAGCTGGTCACTGAGGCGCGCGAGGTGCTGAAGACAGGCAACACAACCGACACGGTGCATGGCGCGCTACGCGAGGTCGTGCGGCGCGAGCGCCTGGAACGGCTCGCTGAATGGGACCTCGGTGGAAAAACGCTCGAGGATCTCAAGGAGCTGCGGCGCTCGCGCGTCGAAACCAGGCCATGGGGCAAGCTGGGGGGGTAGGTGCAGCTGGCAGACACAAGCGCCTGGCAGATCGCCCGTCGGCTGCCAGATCTGGACCTTTCGTTCAACCAGAAGATGGTCCGTGGGCTGATCGGCACGTGTGCGATGGTTTCGCTCGAGCTGCTGCAGGGTGCTCGCAACGGTCGAGAGTTCGACGAGCGCAGGGTGCAAATGGACGAGCTCCCGCAATTTCCAATCGCCGCGACGGAGTGGGCGCGCGCGGTCGACGTCTACCGCGAGCTCGCCCACCAGGGCGGCGCCCATCAGCGCAGCGTCGGGCACGCGGACCTGCTGATCGCCGCGGCAGCGGAGTCGGCTGGCGTCGAGTTGCTGCACTATGACGAGGACTTCGATCGCATCGCCGCGATCACCGGCCAGCCCACGCGCTGGATCGCGCCTCGCGGCAGCCTGTAGGTCGACGCGACCCGGCCGGGCGATCAGCCGCGCGCGCGGTCTTCGCGCCGGCCGGACGGCCCGCGCTACGCGCCGGCGCCGGCGCCGCCGCGGCCCTCGCCGGCGGCGAAGCGCGCGGCTCCGCGCGCGCCGTCCTCGAAGACTTCCGGCCCGGCGGCGGCCTCGAGCGCGAGCGCGTCGGCGAGCGGCATCCCGAAGCCCTCGATCGCGGCGCGGCGGTCGGCGAGCATCGTCCGCTGCGGGAAGCGCGCGAGCCCCTCGGCGAGCTCGAGCGCGCGCTCGAGATGCGCTCCGGGCGGCACGATCTCGGTGAGCAGGCCCATCGCGAGCGCCTCCCGCGCGTCGATCATGCGGCCGGTGAGGATCAGGTCGAGCGCGCGGCCGAGGCCGACGATGCGCGGCAGGCGCTGCGTGCCGCCGTCGATCAGCGGCACGCCCCAGCGGCGCTCGGGGTAGCCGAGCGTGGAGCCCTCGGTGGCGATGCGCAGATCGCACCACAGGGCGATCTCCAGGCCGCCCGCCAGGCAGAAGCCGGAGATCGCCGCGATCGTGGGCTTGGATGCCGTCAGGCGGGTGAAGCCCATCGGCCCCTCCTCGCTCATCAGCCGTCCGACCATCGTGTCGGTCGCCTTCAGGTCGGCTCCCGCGCAGAAGGAGACACCGCCGGCGCCGGTCAGCACGAGCACGCGTGCCTCGTCGTCGGCCTCGAAGCGCAGGTAGGCCTCGTGCAGCGCCGCCGCGGTGTGGCCGTCGACGGCGTTGCGCCGGTGCGGCCGGTCGATCGTGATCAGCGCCGCGGCGCCCGTGCGCTCGTAGCGGACCGCCGCCGGCTCGTCGCTCATCGTCTCATCCGCGGGGTAGCGGTTCGATGGCCAAGCTGGACGCGGACACAGGGAGCGTGGCGTGCGCCAGCACGCGAGCGACCGAGGACAAAGTCCAGCGCCGGCAATCGGGCCGCTACCAGCCGCCGCGCAGGCGGCCGCTGGACATCAGCGCCTTCTGCGCCGCTTTGCGCGCGTCCTTGCGCTTTTCCAGGTGGCGCTGGAGCATGCTCGCCAGGAAGATGAACGTCGGGAAGAAGATGATCAGGATGAAGCCCGCGTCGGTGATGGCCTTGTCGTCGCTCGCCCCGTAGAAGCCGCGCCCGTTGTTGTACGCGCTTGCGGCGGGAGCGAGCGCCAGGGACGCGAGCAGGAACAGCGGGAGGAGCTTTGCGAGCAGGCGGTTGCGCATCGGCGGCACGGATCCTAGCGAAGGCAATGGACCCTCGTCCGGTCGGGCCAGTGCGGGCCCGCGCCTGCCCGCACGCGCCTGCGCGCGGCCGGCGGGTCCCTACCATCAGCAGCCGATGGCGCTTCTGATCGCATCCGACATGCACAAGGACATGGCCGGGCAGCCGCTGCTGCGCGGCGTGTCGTTCAAGCTCGAGCGCCGCGAACGGATGACGATCGCGGGGCGCAACGGCGCGGGCAAGACGACGCTGCTGCGGATGCTCGCGGGCGAGACGTCGATCGACCGCGGCGAGCTGAGCGTCGCGAAGGGCGTGCGCATCGCGCTGCACGACCAGCGCCCGCCGCGGGAGCGGGGGATCCCGCTGCGCGAGTACCTGCTGTCGGGCTGCGCCGAGGAGCTGGCGATCGAGGCCGAGCTGGCGAAGCTGGAGGCGCAGATGGCGGGCGGCGCGAGCGACGAGGCGACGTACGCGCGCTACGCGCGCGCGCAGGCCCGCCTGGAGGCCCGCGGCGGCTACCTGTGGCGCAGCCGCGCGACCGCGATGGCGCACGGCCTCGGCTTCCGCGACGCGGACCTCGAGCGCACGCTCGACACGTTCTCCGGCGGACAGCTCACGCGTGCGTCGCTCGCCCGCGCGCTCGCCACGGGCGCGGACGTTCTGCTGCTGGACGAGCCCACCAACCATCTCGACATCGAGTCGCTGGAGTGGCTCGAGCAGACGCTCGTCGACCTCGACGCGGCGGTCGTGCTGGTGGCGCACGACCGCTGGTTCCTGGAGGCCGTAGGCACCGCCGTGCTGGAGCTCGAGGCCGGCCGCTCGCGCTTCTTCGCCGGCACATGGCATCAGTGGCGCCGCGAGCAGGCCGCGCGCGAGCTCGCGCTGGGCAGGGCGATCGAGTCCCAGCAGGCGGAGATCGAGCGCATGGAGCGCTTCATCGAGCGCTTCCGCTACAAGGCGACGAAGGCCAAACAGGCGCAGTCGCGCGTGAAGAAGCTCGCCAAGATCGAGCGCATCGAGCGCGATCCGCGGGACGGGAAGGGGTTGGAGTTCGAGTTCTCCGCGCCCGAGCGCTCGGGCCGGGTGATCTTCGAGCTGCTCGACGGTCGCATCGAGGTGGGCGACGAGCACATCGTGCTGCTCGAGCACGTCGAGCTGTGGCTCGAACGCGGCGAGCACGTCTCGCTGGTGGGCCCCAACGGCACCGGCAAGACGACGCTGATCGAGACGCTCGCAGGCCGCAGGCCGCTGGCGGCGGGCAGGCTGAGCACCGGTCACAACGTGAAGGTCGGCTACCTCTCCCAGCACGCCGACGAGCTGGGGGCGGGCGGACCGCCCGAGCAGAGCGTCGTCGATGCGGCGCAGCGCGCCACCGGCCTCAGCCCGGGCAGGGCGCGCGCGCTGCTCGGGCGCTTCCTGTTCTCCGGAGAGGAGGCCGAGAAGCCGCTAAGCGGGCTGTCCGGCGGCGAGCGCCGGCGGCTGTCGCTGGCGGTGCTCGTGCAGTCCGGCGCCAACGTGCTGATCCTCGACGAGCCCACCAACCATCTCGACATCGAGAGCCGCGAGGCGCTCGAGGACGCGCTGCGCGGGTTCGCCGGCGCGATCCTGCTCGTCTCCCACGACCGCGCGCTGCTCGACGCCGTCGGCACGCGCACGGTCGCCGTGGAGGACGGCGCGCTGCACAGCTACGTCGGCGGCTGGCCCGAGTACGTGCGCGTGCGCGACGAGCGCCGCGCGGCGGGGTCCGCAAGCGGGCCGGACGATGTGATGACAGGCCCGCATGCGGGCCTGTCCGGGAGGGCGCATGCGCCCTCCCGCCGGCCGGCACATGTGCCGGCCGGAACGGCAGATCGGCCTGCGGAGGGGAGCGCGAACGGCTCGTCGTCACCGGCCAAGGCCAGGCGCAAGCAGCAGAAGGGCCCGTCCAAGAACCGACTGAGCGCGCAGCAGAAGGCCGAGCGCGCGATCGAACAGGCGGAGGCGGCGCTGCGCGCGCTCGAAGCGGAGCTCACCGAGCCGGCCGCGTGGGCGACGCGCTACGAGGCGGCCAAGTCCGAAGCGCGCCACACCGCCGCCACGCGCGCGGTCGAGGATGCCTATGCGCAGCTGGAGGCGCTGGTTGACTGATGTTTCAGACGGTGCGGATGCGCGCGCCCGCACCGGTCGCGTCGAGGAGGCGCTGAATGTCCTGCGGGTCGCTCGTAAGCACGACGTCGCCGTCGTCGGCGAGCAGCGAGACGGCGGCGTCGGCTATGTCGCTCGTGCCCGTACGTGCGAGCAGGAGGCCGCACCGTCGTGCACACGCCGAGTCGAGAGGCCACTCGAGGAAGCCGGCGAGCGCGCGCGTGAGCCGCGCCTGACGCGCGGGGTCCCGCCATACCTGTGCAATGCACGCCGAGGATGTGATGGCGTCGACGTCAGCTTGCGCCGCCGCGGCAAGCAACGCGCCGACAGCGCGATCGCCCCGATCCAGGGCGATCAGGGCGCCGGCGTCGAAGACGAGGGCAGCCACTTGCGGGCCTCGCTGAGCTCGTGCTCCGTGTAGGGACCCCCGGTCGCCTCGGCGATCTCCTGCGCGACCGCGCGCATCGCATCCACCCGCAAACGGGCGGACGCTGCGTCGGCGAGCCAGCCGGACACGCCGTCCGAGCCGGCGGCGACGCGCACGCGCTGATACAGCTCATCCTCGAGGCTGACGCTGATCTTCGCCATGCGCATATGGTAGCACCAGCGGTCCTACCGGACTGCGGAGCTAACCTCTACCCATGAGCGACCGCCTGAAGATGTCCCTGTACGTGGCGATCATCCTCGCGATCGCGGCGGCGGTGTACTTCATCCCCGGCGGCGGGACCGCGGCGAACACGTTCGAAGCGGCGCTGTGGGTCGTCTTCGGTGTGGGCATCGGCTACTTCGGCCTGCGCATGTACCGCGAACACCACGTCGCGCTGTACGGGCTGGGCGACCGCCATCGCGGGCTGCTGTACGGCGCGGTCGCGCTGGGCGTGTTCCTGTGGGCGGTGCGCTCGCGCATGTGGTACGCGCTGCAGGTGCGCGGCGGCGAAGTGGCGCAGGTGCACAGGTGGGCGGGCCTGGGCGAGTTCGCGTGGTTCGCGCTGGCGGTGCTGGTCGTGTACTCGCTGCTGCTCGTTTATCGCCACGCGCGCAGCTACTGAGCGCCTCGTCGCGGCGCCTATCCTCGGAGCGATGGCTGCGACCGAGCAACTGAGCGAGACGGCGAAGGCGCGCGCGAGCCTCGCAGAGCAGCGCCGCGCGCTGCCCGACCAGCCTGGCGTGTACCTGTTCAGGGACGCGCGCGGGCGCGTGATCTACGTCGGCAAGGCCAAGTCGGTGCGCAAGCGCGTCGCGTCGCACTTCTCCAAGACGCAGGTGCGGAGCAGCCCCGGGCACGCCGACATGGTGGCGGCGGTGGAGAGCGTCGAGTGCGTGGTCGTGGCCTCCGAGGCGGAGGCGCTGCTGGCGGAGCAGAGCTTCATCAAGCAGTACCGGCCGCGCTTCAACATCCGCCTGCGCGACGACAAGTCCTACCCGTTCATCGCGATCTCGCTCGACGAGGACTACCCGCGCGTGTACTTCACGCGCGAGCGCCATCGCCCGGGCCGCGCGTACTTCGGCCCGTACTCGAACGCCAAGCGCGTGCGCGCGACGCTGGAGGTGCTGGCGAAGGTGTTCATGTTCCGCTCGTGCACCGGGGCGGAGCCGGGGCGGCGCAGCGGCAGCCCGTGCCTGGACTACTACATCAAGCGCTGTGAGGCGCCGTGCGTGGGCTACGTCACGCGGGAGGAGTACCGCGCGAGCGTCGACGGCGTGATCGACTTCCTCAACGGGCGCTTCGCGGCGATCGAGCGCGATCTGGAGGAGCGGATGCGCGCGGCTGCGGCGCTGGAGGAGTTCGAGCAGGCGACGCTCGAGCGCAACCGGCTGCAGGCGGTCCGCTCGCTGCTGGAGCGCCGGCGCGTGACCAGCGAGGCGGTGGGCACGTTCGACGCGGTCGCCGTGGCGCTCGACGGGCGCGACGCCAACGCGCAGGTCTTCCAGGTGCGCGACGGCGTGCTCTCCGACCGCCAGTCCTTCTACCTGGCCAACGAGGCCGAGCGCGAGGAGGCGGAGGTGGCGGAGGAGTTCATGCTCCAGTACTACGGCGGCTACACGTCGATCCCGGCGCTGCTGGTCGTCCAGCCCGGGCTCGGCGACCGCGCGGCGCTCGCCGACGCGCTGTCCAGCCGCCGCGACGGTCCCGTGGAGCTGCGGGCGGCCGAGCGCGGCGAGAAGCGCCGGATCCTCGAGCTGGCCGAGCGCAACGCGCTGCTGGCGCTCGACCAGGAGCGGCTGCGCTCCGAGCGCCGCCGCCAGAGCCGGGTGGACGCGCTCGACGGCCTGCAGCGGGCGCTCGACCTCGACGCGCCGCCGATCCGCATCGAGTGCTTCGACATCTCGAACCTGGGCGGCACGCACACGGTCGCCTCGATGGTCGTGTTCGAGGGCGGCGCGCCGAAGAAAGCGGACTACCGGCGCTTCAAGATCCGCAGCACCGAGGGGACCCCGGACGACTTCGCGTCGATGGCCGAGGTGCTCGGCCGGCGCTACGCGCAGTGGGAGCGCCAGACGGACATCTCGCCGCACGACCCCGCGTACGACCAGAGCTTCGCGGCGCTGCCGAACCTCGTCGTGATCGATGGCGGCAAGGGGCAGCTGGCGGCCGGGCTGGGACCTTTGGGCGGCTTCCGCGAGCGCGGCGTCGCGGTCGTGTCGCTGGCCAAGCGCATCGAGGAGATCTTCGTGCCGGGCCGCAGCGCGCCGCTGGTGCTCGATCACTCCACGCCCGAGCTGCAGCTGCTGCAACGCGTGCGCGACGAGGCGCATCGCTTCGCGATCACCCACCACCGCGGCCGCCGCGACAAGGCGATGACGAGCTCGCTGCTGGACGGGCTGCCGGGCATCGGCGCGGCGCGCAAGCGCGCGCTGCTCACGCACTTCGGCTCGCCGGAGGCGGTCGTGGCGGCATCCAGCGAGGAACTGCAGACGGTGCCGGGCCTGCCGTCGAAGGTCGGGCGCGATATCCACGCCTACCTCCACCGCGCCGGCTGACGCGCGTGTCCGCCGTGCGCGGCACAATCACTGACGATGGCCGTGATCAGGCCCCTGCGCCCGCTGCGAGCCGCCGGCGGGAAATCCGGCAAGCCGGTGGTCGAGTCGCGGCTGCAGGACTTCGTCGTGATCACGGGGTTCTCGGGCGCGGGCAAGTCGACGGCGATGAACGTGTTCGAGGACGCCGGCTACTTCTGCGTCGACAACCTGCCGCCGGAGATGATCCGCTCGCTGGTGGAGCTGTTCGTGCACAAGGGCTCGAAGGTCGAGCGCGCGGCGGTCGTCTCGGACGTTCGCGGGGGCGTCTACTTCGAGGCGCTGCGCGCGGTGGTCGACGACCTCGACGCGCTCGGCCTGTCACACCACGTGCTGTTCCTCGAGGCTGCCGAGCAGACGCTCGTGACCCGCTACAAGGAGACCCGCCGGCGTCATCCGCTGGCGCCGGAGGGCAGCATCGCGGCGGGGGTCGCCGCCGAGCGCGCGCTGCTGGAGCCGCTGCGCGGCCGCGCCGACCTGGTGATCGACACGACGGGCATGTCCGCGGCGATGCTGCGCGAGAAGATCGCCGAGGAGCTCCTGCCGCGCCAGGCCGTCGGGCGCCTGTCGGTGACGTTCATGAGCTTCGGCTTCAAGCACGGGCCGCCGCGCGAGGAGGATCTCGCGTTCGACGTGCGCTTCCTGGCCAATCCCCACTACGAGCCCGAGCTGCGCGAGCTGACCGGATTGGATGCGGCGGTGGTCGACTACATCGCGCGCGACGGGCGGCTCGAGCAGCTGTACGTGCGGCTGCACGCGCTGCTCGACTTCCTGCTGCCGCAGTACGTCGCCGAGGGCAAGGCGCATCTGGTGATCGCGATCGGCTGCACCGGCGGGCGCCATCGCTCGGTGGCGATCGCCGAGCACCTCGCGGCGCGCTACCGCGACAGCGACGAGCTCGACGTGGCGGTCGCGCACCGGGACATCGACAAGCAGCCGCGAGGGGCGTGAGCGCGGGGCGGGCGGGGCCCTCTCGCGGCGGGCGGGTCCCGCCGACGGCGCCCGATATCTAGCCGGCGCCATCCCGACAGCGCGCGCCTCCGCAGCCTAGATCCAGCCGCGCTCGGCGGCGAGCAGGACCGCCTGCGCGCGGTTGAGCACGCCGAGCTTGCCGTAGATGTTGTGCAGGTGGCTGCGAACGGTGCTGACGGACAGCGCGAGCTCGCGCGCGATCTGCTTGTAGACGCCGCCCTGGGCGAGCCGCTCCAGCACCCTCAGCTCACGCTCGGAGAGGGGGCACGGGTCGACCGGGTGCTTACGCGGGTCCGAGTAACGCGGCAGCCCGCAGATCAGCCGGCGCAGCTGCTCGGGTCCGAGCCCGAGCGCGCGGGCGCTCCGGAGCATCGCGTTCGGCGCGACCGGCGTACCGCGCTCGTAGTGGGCGAGCATGTCCGCCAGCCGGATGATCGCGGCCTCGCCATCGGCATCGGCATCGTGGTGGTGCTCGATCGCGCCGGCCAGCGACGACGGCAGCCCCCAGCGCCCGATCAGCACGCCTCCGAGGAGCGTGTGATCGATGCTGAGCTCCCGGCGCTCGTACTTGGCGCGCTCATCCGGCGTCCTCGCGCCCTGGTGGACGTGCGACGGGTAGCCGGGGTAGGCGCGGATCAGCACGAGCTTGCCGACGTCGTGCAGGAGGCTCGTCACAGCGAGGCGGTCGAGGTTCTCGTAGCGGCCCTCGACGGCGATCCTCTCGGCGATGCGCTGCGTGGCAAGCGCGTGCAGCCGGAAGCGCTCCGGCGCAGACTCCCACACGCCGGAGCGTGCGAAGAAGTCGAAGACGGGCACGCTGCTCGCCAGCGCCCGGATGGCCTGCGGACGCAGCAGCCGCACGGCGGCGCGCACGGTGTCGACGCGCCCCTGGCCCACAGCCCGGGTGTTGGCGAGGCGCAGCACGGCGATCGTGAGCGCGATGTCGGACTCGACGGCGGTGACGACGTCGCCCGTGGCGACGTTCTCCGTGGCGATCGTCGAGAGCAGCCGATCGCGCGACTCGGCCAGCGCGGGAAACGTGTCGACGGCCTGGAAGGCCAGCGCCAGCCGTCGACCCTGGCCCTCGGGCCTGTGCCGCGCATGGGGCGTCGCGGTGCCCCTTCGCCCCTGCTTCGCGGCAGGCCGGCTGGTGGCGCTCTGCTGGTGCGGCGTGTCTGGCGCGACGGTTGTCTGCATTGGCTTGCGCGATCCCTTCCAGCTCGTGGGTGAGCCGCATCGAGGGCGGCTGCTTCTGCAACGGCTCTTGCAAGCCCCGTGAGCTCCGTAGTTCGCCGCGACGCTCGCCGGATTTCGCCGCGCGCTCAGTCGGCGTATCTCAGGCGGACGTCCTCGATTTCCTCCTGTGCCTGGAAGAACGCGTCGAGCACCTGCGGGTCGAAGTGCAGGCTGCGCTCGTCGCGCATCATCCTCAGCGCCGACCTGATCGGCAGCGCCGGGCGATACACCCGGTCGGAGGTGAGCGCGTCGAACACGTCGGCCACCGCCGCCAGGCGTCCCTCCAGGGGGATCACCTCGCCGGCAAGGCAGCGCGGATAGCCGGTGCCGTCCCAGCGCTCGTGATGCGTGTAGGCGATCAGCGCCCCGAGCTGGACGATGTCCGAGGACGAGCCCAGGAGCATCTTGTAGCCGGCGTCGGTGTGGCCCTTGATGACGTCGAACTCCGCCGCTGTCAGCTTGCCCGGCTTGAGCAGGATGCTGTCGGGCACCGCGACCTTGCCGACGTCGTGCAACTGGCTTGCCAGGCGCACGCGCTCGGCGTCCTCGGCCGAGAAGCCCACCTTCCGGGCGAGGATCTCGCAGTACGCGCTCATGCGACGCAGGTGCTGGCCGGTCTGCTCGTCGCGAAACTCGACCACGCGCGCAAGGCGGAAGATCGTTTCGGCCTGCGATGCCCAGACCTTCGTCTCGGAGACCTCCAGGCTCTGCATCGCCTGTGCGAGCGCCTCGCTTCGTTCGTGCACCGCGCTCTGCAGGCGCTCCAGCAGGCGCTGGTTCTGCGCCTCGCCGCTGCGCCTGTGCAGGGCGTTGGCGACGTTGATGATCAGCTCGCCCGACCCGAGCGGCTTGACCAGATAGCCGTAGGCGCCGAGCTCGATCGCGGTCATCGCGAGCTCCATGCTGTCCTCGCCGGTGACCATCAGCACGGCCACCTCCGGGTGCTGCTGGCGGATCTGGGAGAGGAGATCGATCCCCGAGTCCCCCGGCATGTTGACGTCGAGCAGCGCCAGCCGGTAGGAGTCTTTGCGCAGGCGCTCGCGCGCGTCGTCGGCGTCGCATGCGCCGTCGCAGGAGTAGCCGTGGTCGCGCATCACCCGTTCCTGCCACCGTCGCAGCGCCTCGTCGTCGTCGACTATCAGTAGCTGTGCCACCACGGACCTCCCGCTCGTTAGAGGATCTGAGCGACCTTCGCGAGCAGCGCCGGCCCCGAAAAGGCCTTCTCGCTCAGCGCGATGGCGAAGATCGCGTTGGAAGCAGGGTCGATGAGCGCGCAGCGCGCCGCCGTCGCCTCTGGTCGAGGCGCAGGCTGGCCCGCGCCGGCGGCCGTCGGCGTCTGACCGCCACCCACACGGTCAGAGTTCCGTATCCCGAACTCCTTCCACAATTCCAGACTAGCGCGTTTGTCTCCGACCGATACTTGCGGCTGGCAGTGAGCTACCAGCCGCGACCGCGAGTGCCGGCGCAGGCGCGGGCGGGCATCCCGGGACCTGTGGTTTCGTGTCCCCCGCTGGGGCGCGCTGATAGCCTCCCGCGGGTACGCCGGGCGACGGAGCCGCGCTCCTGAGACCCGGCATCGTTCATTTTCGCTTCAGGAGGCAATGAATGCCGGTACGCGTGGGGATCAACGGATTCGGCCGGATCGGACGAAACATGTTCCGCGCAGCCAATGCCCGGGGCGAGGTCTTGGGCGATGCGATCGAGTGGGTGGCGGTCAATGACCTGACCGACTCCAAGACGCTGGCGCACCTGCTCGAGTACGACTCGATCCTGGGTCCGTATCCGGGGACGGTGCAGGCTCGCGAGGGCGCGATCGAGGTCGACGGGCGCGAGCTGAAGGTGCTCGCGGAGCGCGACCCGGGGGCGTTGCCGTGGGGAGATCTGGGCGTGGACGTGGTGATCGAGTCGACGGGCCTGTTCACCGACCGCGACAGCGCCGCCAAGCACCTGGCGCAGGGCGCCAGGAAGGTGATCATCTCCGCGCCGGCGACCGACCCGGACGCGACGGTGGTCCTGGGCGTGAACTTCGAGGAGGCGTACGACCGCGAGCGCGACGACGTGATCTCCAACGCGTCGTGCACGACCAACTGCCTGGCGCCGGTGGCGAAGGTGGTCAACGACACGGTCGGGATCGAGCACGGCCTGATGACGACGATCCACGCGTACACAGCCGACCAGCGGCTGCAGGACATGCCGCACAAAGACCTGCGCCGGGCGCGCGCGGCGGCGATCAACCTGATCCCGGCGTCGACGGGCGCGGCGAAGGCGATCGGGCTGGTGATCCCGGCGCTGCAGGGCAAGCTGAACGGCTTCGCCGTGCGCGCGCCGGTGCCGACCGGCTCGGTCGTCGACCTGACGGTCGAGTGCGCGCGCGAGACGAGCGTCGAGGAGGTCAACGCGGCCCTGAAGGCGGCGTCCGAGAGCGGGCCGCTGGCGGGGATCATGAGCTACACCGAAGACCCGATCGTCTCCGGCGACATCGTCTCCTCGCCGTTCTCCTCGATCGTCGACTCGCTGTTGACAGCGGTGATCGATGGGACCATGCTGAAGGTGGTCGCGTGGTACGACAACGAGTGGGGCTACTCCAACCGTCTGGTGGACCTGGCGCTGAGAGTGCTGTGATGAGGAGCATCGACGACCTCGACGTGCACGGCAAGCGCGTGCTCGTGCGCGTGGACTTCAACGTGCCGCTGGACGCGAACGTCGACGCGGTGCGCGGCCCGGCGGCCGGCGGCGTGCCGCTGGTGAGCGACGACACGCGGATCGCGGCGGCGCTGGCGACGATCGAAGAGCTCCGCGAACGCGGGGCGCGGCTGGTGCTGGTCTCGCATCTGGGCAGGCCGAAGGGCAAGCGCGTGCCGGAGCTGTCGATGGCGCCGGTGGCCGATCGCCTGCGCGAGCTGACGGGCGCGAAGGTGACGCTGGCGCCGGCGGTCGTCGGCGACGAGGTGATGGCGATGGCGGAAGCGCTGCACGACGGAGAAATCCTGGTGCTCGAGAACGTGCGCTTCGAGCCCGGCGAGACGAGCAACGATCCCGAGTTCGCAAAGGAGCTGGCGGCGCTCGCGGACCTGTACGTCGACGACGCCTTCGGCGTGGCCCACCGCGCGCACGCGAGCAACGAGGGCGTCACGCATCTGCTGCCGAGCGCCGCCGGGCGGCTGCTCGAACGCGAGGTCAAGACGCTGACGGGCATCCTCGACCACCCCGAGCACCCGCTCGTGGCGATCGTCGGCGGCGCCAAGGTGGCGGACAAGATCAAGGTGATCGAGCGCTTCCTGGCCGTGGCCGACGTGGTCATGATCGGCGGCGCCATGTGCTTCCCGTTCCTGTGCGCGCAGGGGCACACGGTGGGCACGTCGCTGTGCGACGACGAGGACGTCGAGCACGCCCGCAGCGCGCTCGCGCGCGCCAGCGACACGCACACGCCGCAGCCCGGCCGCGCGCGGCTCTTGGTGCCGAACGACCTGGTGATCGGCAAGGCGCTGGCGGCGGACGCCGAGCACCGCGTGCTCGACGGCGTGGAGGTGCCGGCGGGCTGGATGGGCCTGGACATCGGCCCCAAGACGGCGGAGCGCTACGCGAAGGTGATCGCAAGCGCCGGCACGGTCTTCTGGAACGGGCCGATGGGCGCGTTCGAGCTGGAGCCGTACGCGGCGGGGACGCGCGCGGTGGCGGAAGCGGTCGCGAGCGCGCCGGGAATGACGGTCGTGGGCGGCGGGGACTCGGCTGCGGCGCTGGCGGAGTTCGGGCTGGAGCATGCCGTCGACCACCTCTCCACGGGCGGGGGCGCGACGCTCGAGCTGGTCGAGGGCAACACGCTGCCGGGCGTGCAGGCGCTGGAAGGCGCAGGGGTGTCCTGTTGAGTGATGATGTCCCGCCCACCCTTCGCACGCCGCTGATCGCCGGCAACTGGAAGATGCACAAGACGGAGGAGCAGGCCGAGGACTACATCCAGGCGCTGCTCCCGCGCGTGTCCGCGCTGGACGGCGTGGACGTTGCGATCTGCGTGCCGTTCACCGACCTGCGCGCGATGGTCGACAGCGCGCGCGGCTCGCGCGTGGAGGTGTACGCGCAGAACATGCACCAGGAGCTGCAGGGCGCGTACACGGGCGAGATCTCGGCGCCGATGCTGAGCGAGCTGGACGTGCGCGGCGTGGTGCTCGGGCACTCCGAGCGCAGGGCGCTGTACGGGGAGACCGACAGGGCGCTCGCGCTGAAGGTCCCGGCGGCGCTGGAGGCGGGCCTCGTGCCGATCCTGTGCGTGGGCGAGACCGAGGAGGAGCGCGACAACGACGACACCGATCGCAAGCTGCGCCAGCAGGTCAAGGATGACCTGGCGGGCGTGCCGAGCGAGCGCCTGGCGGAGGTGGTGATCGCGTACGAGCCGATCTGGGCGATCGGCACGGGCAGGGTGGCCACGCCCGAGCAGGCGCAGGAGGCGATCGCGTTCATCCGCGCGCTGGTGGCCGACCGCGACAAGCAGGCGGCCGAGCGGCTGCGGGTCCTGTATGGCGGCTCGGTCAAGCCGGATAACGCGGCGGAGCTGCTGGCGCTCGCCGACGTCGACGGTGCGCTGGTGGGCGGCGCGTCGCTGGACGCGCAGGAGTTCGCGCAGATCGTGGCGGCGGCCGCGCGATGAGCGAGCCTGGCGGGGGCGCGCGCCTGCCGCCGGGTCCGGCGAGCCTGCCGGCGCCGTGCGCGTGCCTGGTGGTGCTCGACGGGTGGGGCATGGCCGAGCCCGGTCCCGGCAACGCGATCTCGCTGGCGCATACGCCGATATTCGACGAGCTGTGGGCGCGCTACCCGCACACGACGCTTGAGGCGAGCGGGCGCGCGGTGGGGCTGCCGGACGGGCAGATGGGCAACAGCGAGGTGGGGCACCTGAACCTCGGCGCGGGGGCGGTCGTACGCCAGGACCTGGTGCGGATCGACGACGCCGTCGCGGACGGCTCGCTGGCGCAGAACGAGATGCTGCGGGCCGCGTTCGCGGACGCCGAGCGCGTGCACCTGCTGGGGCTGGTGTCCGACGGCGGCGTGCACTCCTCGCTGGCGCACCTGCGCGCGCTGATCGAGCTGGGGCGGACGCTGGCGGCGAAGGACGTGGTCGTGCATGCGTTCACCGACGGCCGCGACACGCTGCCGCACGCGGGCGCGGGCTTCCTGGCGGAGCTCGATCGCACGCCCGGAGCGCGTGTGGGCTCGGTCGTGGGGCGCTACTGGGCGATGGACCGCGACCGGCGCTGGGAACGCACGCAGCGCGCGTACGACATGCTCGTGCACGGCCGCGCGCCGCACCGTGCCGACAGCGGCGAGCAGGCGGTCCGGGCGGCCTACGTCAGGGGCGAGACGGACGAGTTCGTCGAGCCGACGCTGGTCGGCGAGGAGGCGAGGATCCGTCCCGGGGACAGCGTGATCGCGTTCAACTTCAGGCCCGACCGCATGCGCGAGATCACGCGCGCGCTGGCCGAGGAGGGCTTCGGCGAAGACGGCGAGGAGCTGCCGGGCTGGAGCGGGCGCGCCGGCGTGCCGGCGATCGCGCGCTACACGACGCTCACGCGCTACGAGGAGGGGTGGCCCTACCCGGTGGTCTTCTCCCCGGAACACCCTTCGAGCACGCTGCCGGAGGTGCTCGAGCGGGCGGGCGCGTCGCAGCTGCACGTGGCGGAGACGGAGAAGTACGCGCATGTGACGTACTTCTTCAACGGCGGCGATGAGACGCCGATGGCCGGCGAGCGGCGCGAGCTGGTGCCCTCGGCGCGGGACGTGCCGACGTACGACCACAAGCCGCAGATGAGCGCGCGCGAGGCGGCGGCGGCGTTCGTGGGCGCCTGGCGGGAGCAGGGGCCGCGCTTCGGGATCATCAACTTCGCGAACGCCGACATGGTCGGCCACACGGGCGTGATCGAGGCGGCGGTGGCGGCGGTGGAGACGGTCGACGAGTGCCTGGGGGAGGTGGTGGCGGCGGTCCACGAGCGCGGCGGCGTGTGCCTGGTGACAGCCGATCACGGCAACGCCGACCACATGCTGGAGCCCGACGGCAGCCCGAACACCCAGCACTCGCTGAACCCGGTGCCGCTGATCGTGACGAGCCCGGCGGCGTCGCTGCGCGAGCGGGGCGGCATCCTCGCGGACGTGGCGCCGACGGTGCTCGCGGCGCTGGGGATCGAGCAGCCGGCGCAGATGACGGGCCACTCGTTGATCGAGGGCGACTAGATTTATTATTGACGGCCTGCCGGCCGGGGATCGGCGTTCGCGTTGCACGGAAGGAGCTGAGTTGCCGTCAGACGAGCAGGGGTCAGCGGAGCACGAGTCGCTCGAGCAGGAGCGGACAGCCGGCCGCGGCTCGCGGCGCCTGCTGGCGGCGTTCTTCATCGGCGCGGGCGTCAACCACTTCGTGATGCCGCGCCCGTACGAACAGATCGTGCCGCCGGGGATGGCGCGCGACGCTCGACGGCTGGTGCTGGCCAGCGGCGTCGCTGAGATCGCGGGCGGCGTGGGGGTGCTGCTGCCGTGGACGCGGCGGCCGTCGGGCCTCGGCCTGATCGCGCTGCTGGCGGCGGTGTTTCCGGCGAACGTGCACATGGCGCGCGAGCCCGAGCGCTTCCGCAGGATCCCGCGCTGGGCGCTGTACGGGCGGCTGCCGCTGCAGCCGCTGATGATGCTGTGGGCGTGGCGCGCGACGCGGCGATGAAAGCGTTCTGCCGAGCGGCGCGTGTCGGCGCTGCTATGTTCGATTGACACGCTTTTGGACCGGACCGCCATGTCGACCGTCACCGCCGTCAAGATCGCCACCTCCGAGCAGGAGACCCTGACATTGGGGGAGCTGCGAGCGTGGCGCGGGCTGCTGAGGGCGCACGCATGCCTCGCCAAGCGGCTGGACGCGGAGCTCGAGCAGGCGCACGGCCTGCCGATGACCTCCTACGAGGTTCTGGGGCACCTGGAGGAGGCGAACGGCGGGCGCATGCGCATGTGCGAACTGGCCGAACAGGCGCAGCTCTCGCGCAGCGGGCTCACGCGGCTGGTCGATCGCCTGGAGCGCGACGGCCTGCTGGAGCGCTGCTCGTGCGATCACGACGCGCGCGGCTCCTACGCCTGCCTGACCTACGCCGGACGCGAGCGGCTGGAAGCGGCGCGCGGGACGCATCTGGCGGTCGTGCGCGAGCACTTCTTCTCGCACTTCAGCGAGAGCGAGCTCAGCACGTTGGCGGATATGTGGGAGCGGATTGCTCCCTGCAGCGGCTGCTGAGGGCGTTGCTCTGAAGACCCTCCCGCGGCGTGCGCGAATTCGTCGTGGGCTATCGCGAACGACGAATTCGCGCACGCCTCGTCGGTGCTGGCGGGCAAGACGCTTGGGCAGCGCGCTGTTCGGTCGCTGCTCTGGGCGGGGACGCGGGTTTGATTCCTGCCGCCTTCACTGGCAGGCGTCTGCGACTGCCGCGTGCGCACGGTTGATCCCGGCGATTTGATCAGCGATGAACGAAGCGTGAGGCCGGCTCGAAGTCGCCGTGCAACACAAGGGGGTCGAGGTCCGCACCGTTGGGCCAGACGACCGTTCCCAGCTCGTCGTCCACGCGAACCTGCGCGAAGAAGTCGGGGTCGGCAAGCGGCTCGAACACGGGGCCGTGCAGCTCTCCCGTGAGATCGACATCACGCGAGCTGCCGTCGCTGAAGCCGATCCTCAGCCGATAGTGACCCAGTACCTGAGCGGATGTGACCCTTACGAAGTCCATCGCATTCATTTTACGGCAGCGGGTCGATTGGCTCAGGGGTGCCGCCGCCCTTTGCGCGCGCCCAGTCTGCTTCGAGCTGGGTGCGGTGCAGATCGGTCCACTCGGCCACGAGTTTAAGCGCGCGAGTCGGCAGATCTCCGACCAGCACCTCGCCGTTGCCGATCGCGATCACCGCATGGTGCTCGGCATATTGGGCATGGAAATGAGGCGGTTCGTGATCGTAGAAATACATCGTGATCGCGATGCCGTAGAAGAAGCTGATCCTGGGCACCTCGCCATGATGACCGGCGCTTGGGATGGCTCAGCGGGATCAGCGCCGTCCAGAAACTCCGCAGCACTTGTCAGATGGGAGCCGGCCCGTGAGGTGCGGACCGTGCAGCAGGAGATGAATCGGCTGTTCGGGACGTTCTTCGACAGCCAGGCAGGCAACGGCGTCAGGGCCGGCGGCGGGGTTCGT
>Ga0181518_10002365_pt1 | contig 18228 bp, 12 predicted proteins | sample PEATcosm2014_Bin_28_FD_119751 | JGI IMG/M metagenome (GOLD analysis project Ga0181518, IMG submission 119751) | Peatland microbial communities from MTU Mesocosm Facility, Houghton, MI, USA - PEATcosm2014_Bin01_60_metaG | ecosystem: Environmental > Terrestrial > Soil > Wetlands > Peat | place... | reverse complement strand
TTCGCATCGAGGGCGGCATCGAGGGCGGCGCGGCGGGAAACCTCACCGAATACTCGGTAAACCTGCGGCAGGCCGAAATGCCGGAAGATGCAGGCTTGTTCGTGCCGCAGGAGTTTTTTGGCGCGAACGCGGCCGTGGATCGGTTCGGCAACTTCGAGTGGAAGAACGTTGCCCCCGGCAACTACATGGTGCAGCTATTCGGGGCCGCAGCCCAGAACCACTTCTACCTGAAATCCGTGACCCTCGGCGGACGGGATGTAACCACCGGATTCACTGCAAGCGGGCCGACGGTGCTCGATCTGGTGGTGAGCTCCAAGGGAGGCACGGTCGAGGGAGCGGTGGTTGAAAAGGAAAAAGATGCAGGCACCGATCTTGCGAATGGCGACCATGCGGCGGCCAACGCCACCGTGGTGGCCGTGCCCGAAGAAGAATTCCGCAAGCTCCCTGCTCGCTTCGGCATCGGATCGACTGATCAGCAGGGGCGCTTCATGATTCGCGGCCTGGCTCCCGGCAGCTACACGCTCTACGCCTGGCAGGACCTGGAAGAGGGCGTTTACCGCGACGCCGGTTTTCTGAAGTCCCAGGAAGCCAATGGTGTCGCGGTGAGAGTCAACGAAGGTTCTCATCAGACGGTCGAACTTAAGCTGAGTCGGCCGGGCGACGAGTGGCAGTAAACCGTCGTCAGTCGATGTTCGTTTGTCGCTCGCGGGTTTGCCGCCGACCGTTTGCTAACGACCAACGACTATCGACCAGCGGCTAATCGGGTACAATGCTTGCGCTGCCTTCTTTCGTTTTTTACGTGGTGCTCTTGCGTTCATGTATTTAGAGCTTATTTCTTTTCTGGCCTTGATCCTCGCCCCGAAGGGCGTGGTGTCCTACCTTCGCCACCATTTTTTGGACAAAACTTTTGTCGGCCTGTACCAGGTCAACGCCTTCGATCTGGCGCTGCTGATTCCCTATTTCACCGTCCTGACCATCCTGGCGGCCTACGGGGCGCACCGCTACTGGATGGTCTATCTCTATTACAAGAACAAGAAAAACAAGACGACAGAACCCGCGGCCTATTTCCCGCTGGACGATCTGCCCCGCATAACCGTGCAGTTGCCCATCTTTAACGAGCAATATGTGGTGGACCGCCTGCTCGACGCCGTCTGCCGCCTCGACTATCCGAAAGAGAAACTCGACATCCAGTTGCTCGACGATTCGACCGACGAAACCAAGGAGGTCGCGCGCCTTTTGGTGGAGCGCTACCGGGCGTCGGGAAATCCCGTGACCTACATCCACCGCGACAATCGTGAGGGCTTTAAGGCGGGCGCTTTGGAAGCGGGATTGAAAACGGCGAAGGGGGAATTCGTCGTTCTCTTCGACGCCGACTTTGTTCCGCCGCGCGACTTTCTGATGAAGTGCATCCATCACTTCACCAATCCTAAAGTCGGCATGGTGCAGACGCGCTGGACGCACATCAACCGTCACTACTCGTTGCTGACCGAGGTCGAAGCCATTCTGCTCGACGGCCATTTTGTGATCGAGCACTCGGGCCGGTCGCGCAGCGGCGTTTTTTTCAACTTCAACGGCACCGCCGGAGTGTGGCGCCGCCGCGCCATCGATGAAGCCGGCGGATGGGAGCATGACACGCTCACCGAAGACACAGATCTTTCTTACCGCGCCCAGCTCAAAGGATGGAAGTTCGTTTATCTCCAGGATGTGGAATGCCCCGCCGAGTTGCCTGTGGAGATGACCGCATTCAAGACCCAGCAGGCGCGTTGGGCCAAGGGGTTGATCCAGGTTTCGAAGAAAATACTTCCCAAGGTGTTCGCCAGCGACGCGACACCACACCAGAAAATCGAAGCCGTGTATCACCTGACCGCCAACCTCAGCTATCCGCTGATGATCGTGCTCTCGGTGTTGCTCTTGCCCGCCATGATCATCCGCTTTTATCAGGGATGGTTCCAGATGCTCTACATCGACCTGCCCCTGTTCATGGCTTCGACGTTCTCGATTTCCAGCTTCTACCTGGTTTCGCAAAGAGAGCTGTTTCCGGGGAAATGGTGGCGCTCGCTCCTTTACCTGCCGCTGCTGATGTCTCTGGGAATCGGGCTGACGATCACAAATACGATTGCCGTGCTCGAAGCGCTGGTGGGCAAGCAGACCGCCTTCGCCCGCACTCCCAAGTACCGCGTCGAATCGAAGAAAGACAAGATCGGCGCGAAAAAATACCGCAAGCGATTGGGATGGGTCCCGTGGATTGAACTGCTGATCGGAAGTTACTTCGCGCTGGCGGTCTATTATGCAATTGACAACGAGAACTATTTCACCATCCCCTTCCTGTTGTTGTTCGTGGTTGGTTACTGGGTCACGGGGTTGATGTCGCTGCTGCAAGGCCGTTTCGCCGGCCTCTCGGTGGGCTCCGAAACCCATACCAAACCATTTCCAGTGGGCGTGTAAAGCGCTAATTTAATTGAACGGTGAACATAGCTTTAGTTTCCACCTCAACTGGTTCGCCGAGCACGAGATAAGGCGAAAATGTCCATTTTCGCACGGCGTCTTCGCATGCCTTGCGGGCCTCCGGAGGGCCAGAGACTGCTTGGGCGCTCACGACATGCCCATCCTTTCCCATCACAATCTCGACCTCGACAGAAAAATGCTGTCCCCGAAGAGATGTTGGCCATTCAGGAGAGATCTGGATAATCGGGCTCGGATTCACGCCTGATACCCTCTTGCCGAGTAGACTGACAGCGTCGGGCGGCGGCGTAAGATCCGCCTCATCGAGATGCGAGATCATCTCGAGCATATCCACATGGAGCTTGAGATACGGCTTGCCAGCCTTCGTGACTTCGACCTCCCGCGCGATGTTGCGGCCCTGGAATGACACGATCCCATTGTAGGCGGTTTGGAACCAGCCCCATCCGCGGGCATAACGAAGGACAGAGCCGTCGGGTTCAAAGCAATACTGGGTTGGATCGCTGACCGTCCTCGTGCCTGTCTCGACTAATACACACTGAAGTTTGTACCTACCAAAGGCGCGCTTCACGCTTCTTGCACTAAAACCTTGAAGTGCCTCAGCGTAATAAAAGGGGGCGACAATCTCCGCCCGAACCTGCGATTCAGCGCGGTCGGGCCACTGCTGGTTCCCTAGACGAAACAGGCCGCGTTCGGTAGCGTAATCCGCTTGGTTGAAATTGTCGCTCTTATAGATTCGTTTATATTTTTTCGGTCCAGCCCAAAATTCTTCGTACACGCCGCTATGCACGTTGTCACCATCTTCATCAAATTGGTCATAGACAACGGCGATGTGCCATGGCTGCAACTCCGTCGATTCCAAGCCGTTCAGGGCGGCTTCTTGGTGGAGCCATGCCGCCAGATCTATAGTCCCTGCATGTCTTTCACCTGGGGGCCCGAATCTCACCCCAGTGGCCGGGGGTACTGCGATCACGGAATCTGATTTCGCTTCGGGTGTCACAACGACAACCTCTCGGACGACAGGCTGCTCTGATACAGCCGGGGCAGTTTGCGCGTGTGCCACGTAAAGGAACCAACCCACCAATACCGAGACAAACAGGACATCGGTACGTTTCAGCATGCGTTGCTCCTAGCAATGTGTGAAAGCGTGCGGCAACTGTGAATTGTACGCCCTCCGTACAATAGAAAAAGGGATTGAATACGCGGCGACCTGCACTCGTTCGCTGTTCATATGCAGCGTCAGGCCGGTTCGGCAGAGATGGCCGGCTTCACTGAAGACAATCTCTCAATCGGGCACGCCTCCGCCATCAAGTGCCGGCCGTCGAGCTGCGGTCCAGATAACTCACGTTAACGCCTGCGGCCCCGCACCCGCGTGGGCGGGGAAAGGCCCGTTCCCGGCGCCGCCAACTTAAAAACGCGTACATCGCACCGGATAAGTGGGCGCATCTAGTAAACTGTTCTATTCGATTGCAGCGGAGAACCGGTAGATAGAGGTCCCGCCCCCAGGAGAGTGGCATTTTGCTTGATTGCTCTAGTTTCAATATTCGCCGTTCCTTGCCCCTTTGGCTCTTGCTCCTCGTTGTGGTCGCTCTGCTCGCGAGTTCGTTGCGGGCACAGGACGAAGGGGAGACCCCTCAAAATCCCACAACCGGCACGATTCAAGGCACAGTGCGCGACGACAGCGGCGTCCCGGTGGAAGGGGCGCGGATTTTGTACGGTTCGCACGACACCGACACCAGCGGAGTGACGCGCACCGGTAAAGACGGGGCCTACGTGACCGAGCCGGTGCCGCCCGGCGTTTATGTGGTGCGGGTCGAAGGCCGTGACATGCTCATCGCCGTGAGCAACGTGACCGTGGTTGTGGCGACGGCGGCGACGGCGGATTTCAAGCTGGAGTGGATCAATCCGGGACCGCCGCGGCTGGAGAGCAAGTTCAGTGGCGATGTTCCCGACACGCTGCCGATTAACGGCCGAAACTTTCTGAGCGCGGCTCAACTGGAGCCGGACGTGCAGGCGGTGGATGGAAAAGTTTATGGTCCGGGCAAGAGCGGTCTGCAATCGCTTTCCATCGCCAGCCAACTGGGACGAACCACGCACTTCGACGTGGATGAAGTCGAGGCGATGGATGAGACGCGAGGCGCATCCACGATGAACCTGCCGGCGGAGGCGGTGGACGAAGTGACCGTGACGCGGGCCGTGCCGGAGCTGTTTCAGTCGCTGAACGCGGCGGGCTCGGTGAGGGTTAAAACGCGCTCCGGCGAAGATGAGTGGCACGCCAATTTGTTTGGGAATCTGGAAGACCGGAGCGCCGGCATGGCGGGATTTCCGCCGGTGCATTCGTCTGACGCGGCTAAGTACAGCCGCCAGCAGTATGGATTCGGCGTGGGCGGCGCCGTCATCAAGGACAAGGCGTTTCTGTTTATCGGCGGGGAACGCAGCAAGCAGGACGGGGTCCTGCCCATCGAACTCGGGTTCCCGGCGGTCAACGGGATCAGCCTGCAAAGCGCCTATTTCCGCGAGAACATGCTGACCGCGCGGTTCGATTACAACCTCAGCGACAACATGAGGTGGTTCGCGCGGCTCAGCTACGATAACGCGAATGAAGTCGGGCCATCCCAGAGCCAGTCGAATTTCCGTAATCAGTTCAATGTTCCCGCGGGCGTATTCGGTGCGGATTGGAACCGCGGACGGTTTGTGAACAGCGCGCGTTTCGGCTATCAGAAGATGGTGAACGCGATCAATCCCGACTTGCAGGATTCCGCGGCTGCCCCGTTCCATATTCAGCTGGGATCGTACGGACTGGGGCCGAGCGTGGCGGGCCCGCGGCAGACCATCCAGCGCGACCTTTTCGGGCGCTACGACGGCAGCACGGTCTATAAGGTCTTAAACACGATACGCTTTGGCGGAGCGATTCATCGCATCTCCCAGGGGGATTCCTATTCACCGGGAAATTATGCGTCGGTGACCAGCTCGAACGGACTGGACACGATCAATGCCATCAATAACAACCCGAGCCTCTTTCCGCTGAACCCAAGCGATGGGGAAGGAGCGGCGGACAATCCGCTGAACTATCCCGTGGGCACGATCACGATTTTCAACGGCCTGGGAAATTTCAGCGAGAACTCGGCCTTCAACCGCTCGACCGGCGGGCACTTCGACACGCGCTTCGAGGGCTACATCGGCGACACCTACAATGTGTTTCCAAACCTCAACATTAGTTTTGGTGTGAATTATGTGCGCGATAGCGGGCGCACCGACAGCGACCTGGCGCCGGTGCCATGCTCCGCCATCAACACCAGCATCGTGCCAATTCCGCCATGTACGACGGGATTCATTCTCGATCAATTCGGCCTTATTCTGAACCCTGTCCCGAACGGCCCCACCCATCAGTTTCTCGGCGGCAGAGTGAACCAGCCAGACTTGAATTTTTCTCCGCAGGCCGGTGTGGCGTGGGACCCGGGCCACAATGGGCGGACGGTGATGCGCGCCAGCGCCGGGTTATTCTACGACAATTTTCTGCTGCAGAACGCCTATCAGGACCGCATCAACCGCTTGTCGAACGGGCAATACAACCGCAGCCTGACCCTGTGCCCGGCGGGAGCCGTGCTGTTTCCCGATGGATCGGTGAGGAACTCCGAGAACGGAGTGGACATAGCGACAGGTATTTGCGGGCAGCCGATTGGAGCGGTTGCATCCTCGATTGAGGCCCTTCAGTCGGACTTTACGGCGGCGCAGTCAGCGGCGACGGGCGCGAACGTGTACTCGCTGGCCAACAGCATCGCGAATTTTGGCGGTATGCTGGCGCCGGGTTTCAGGACGCCTCGGATCGTCCACATGAACTTCGGCATGCAGCACCAGATGGGGGAGCGCGGCATGTTCTCGCTCGACTATGTCCGCGAGATCGGCACCCAGTTCCCGCTGGGCATTGACACCAATCACGTGGGAGACGCGAGCTACCTGACGGATGGCGACAATCTAAACCCCGCTCTCAATACCTATCAGGCGGAATTGGACGCGATCAATGACACGCTGGCAGGCAACAAGGCGTCGGCGGCATGCCCACAGGCAAGCTTCGCGGGCAGCAGTTCGCAGGCTGCGGTGAATTGCTATTTAGCCGCCGTGCCGGGAGCGAGCATCACCGATTTCGCGAGCCACGGTTTGGATTCCTCAAATTCATTCTGTGGACCGTTCCCCTGCTCGGTTTTAGGGAAGCTGAACTGGGCGCTCAATCCGCAGCGGGCGGCGTTCGGAGGGATCAATCCGAACGTGGGCTCGAACATCATGTACTTTCCGAGCGGGCGGTCGAACTATCAGGCCGTGCATCTGGCGTATAAGACCAGCCTGGCGAACCCCTTCGGCAATGTGCGGCGGATGGACCTGGCGATTCAGTACACCCTCTCGCGTTATGACACCAACCTGGCGGAGCCCGACGGCAGCGGCGGCGATTATTCGTTGCTGAACGTGGCCGAAGATTACAATCGGCCGCATCTGGGACACTGGGGGTCCTCAGGGCTGGACCGGAGGCACCAGCTGACCTTCACCCCGACGGCCGAGTTGGCGCACGGGCTGCGGCTTTCGATGATCACGCATCTCGGATCGCCGCTTCCGCTGAGCGCCTATCTTCCGCAACAGAACGGCGGCGGAGTCGCGGGTGAGATCTTTCGCAGCGACATTACCGGCGACGGCAAGCCAGGAGATCTTCTGGGGTATATCGGAAGCACCGGAAAATACTCGGGCAGCAGTTTGACCAATGTCATCGCGCGCTATAACGCGTCGTTCGCCGGGAAGTTGACGCCGGCGGATCTGACGCTGGTGAATAGCAATCTGTTCACCGCTCAGCAACTGGTGGCGCTCGGAGCTTATGCGCCGCTGATTCAATCGCTGCCGGGGCATGCAGCGACGGCGACCTGGCTGAAGACCATGGATCTGCGGCTGAGCTGGCCGCTCCAAATTGGCGATCGGGTGAAGTTGGAGCCGAACGTCTCCGCGTTTAACCTTTTCAACTGGGCCAATTTCGGGGGCGCGGGAAACCAACTCAGCGGCGTGCTCAACGGCGCCCCCGGTAGCTCGCTGAATAACTCGAGTTCGCCGGGTTACTGCGGCAGCTCCGGTACTTTCTGCACCTCAAGGCTGGACCGCGTTCTACAAGGCTCCGGCACCTATGCCGACGGGGCCCCGCGACAATTGGAGTTCGGAGTGAGAGTCACGTTCTAGAATGTCCAACGCTTGAAGCGGCGTCTTATGCCCTGAGAGGCACGACTTACCTCGTATTCCGTCGCGAAGTGAGACAGTCCAAGCCGCGTCGCTACTTAAGAAAAAACCTACGGAGTCGCTGAAGCGATGCCATCATGCGAATGTTTTGCAGCAAGAGTGCAAAACTTTTGTCCTACTACATTTTTTTTTAGAAAAATTCCCATTATTCTCTTGACAGGATTTCGAAATAAGTTAAAAATGCACCATCGCTTGGGGTATTTGGGGTCAAAAATCAGTGCCAATCGGTACGGATAAGACTAAGTAACAATTCGGCAGGGAATGCCGTGGCTGCGCGCCCCCGACGCCAGCTCGTGGGGTCTTCCCCGCCACGAAACTCAATCATCAAGTCAACCCGCAAGTTCCAAAAAATGAGGAGAGGATTCCATGAGATTTTCGATCGGATGCAAGGTTCTGGGATTGGTAACCGTGGTTCTGTTTGCGATGGCGGCTATCGCGCAAGAAGGGACCGCGGGGAGAGTCTCGCAAGAACAATTAGTTCCACGCACACCGCAAGCCGGCAATGTTTTCGTGCCGGATAGCAGTAAAGAAGCGCCTGCCGGTTTCGCCCACACGACCTACGTGCTGGCTAGCGAAGACGGCAAAAAGCCCGCAGCCTTGTCGACGCCCATCATCAAGCTGGGTGCCACCCCGACGGGTGTCAGCCCGGATGGTCTTGTGTTAATACAAGGGCCAGAGACTCCGAATTCGATGGGCTGCCTCTATGTGAAGAACCCAAGCACCGCCGGATGCATACCCAACGTAGTTGGTGGTGGTCCGAGCGCTGCCGGCTATGGAGCCATCGCCATTGTCGACGCCTACGATAACCCGGACGCTGCCACCGACGTGACTACCTTCAACGCGCAATGGCCGCTGGCCGCGACGAACTTCACGAAAGTCTGGGCCAATGGCAATGGAGACTGCCCCAACGGGCCTCCCGCCGATGCAGGCTGGGCTCTCGAGGAGTCGTTGGACATCGAGTGGGCGCACGTGTTCGCTCCTAACGCAGCGATCGTCCTGGTCGAGGCTTGCTCGAGCTCGTACACCGATCTGTTCTACGCTGAGCAGGTCGCGTTCGAGTACATCGCGACCAACTACCCGACAACGGGTGGACAGGTCACCAATAGCTGGCAAGGCGGAGAGTTCTCGGGCCAGAACGCCAACGACATACTCTTCACGGACTACCACTACGTTGGCGGCCAAGGGTGGAAGCCGGCGATCCTCGCCTTCGCTTCTTCTGGCGATGGCGGTTATGAAGGCGCCACCACGGGGTATCCCAGCGGCAATCCGTGGCTGATTTCCGCGGGCGGCACCTCGGTGTACCGCAAATCCACTAACGACTATTACTACTCTGAGGGTTGCTGGAGCGGTTCCGGCGGCGGCGTCAGCGCTGAGGAATTGTGGCAAAGCCCGCCCACTATCTCAAACGGGATGGGCCCGTGGACCGACTACCAGTATCCGATTTTCGGTCAGGGCGCCCGCGTCACACCCGACTTGTCGTTCAACGCCGATCCCAATAGCGGCGTTTACGTTTATTCGGGTTACAACGGCGGCTGGTTCCAGGTTGGCGGCACCAGTGTTTCGTCTCCATCGCTGGCCAGCATCATCAACCGGTCGAACAACCAGGTGGGATCGGTGTTTTTGCACGCGATCACCGGCAACAACGCCTTCTTCGCCGCGCAGGAAAACAGCTTGCTGTATTCGCAATTGCCGGCGGTTACGGCGTATAAGACGAACTTCTACGACGTAACGACGGGCTCCAACGGTGGTCCGAAGGTTGGCAAAGGCTATGACGAGTGCACCGGCGTGGGAACCCCGCGCGGCCTGCTCGGCAAGTAAGTGCTGGATTTCCCGCCGCTGATTTGCCGGCGGGTTTCGAATAGGCCCCACTTTACGGGGCCTATTTTTTTGCGGTAGAGTGGCTAGGGAGAGTGCAATGAAGATTTCTGGAATCGTTGGAGGCGTCGCGGCGGTCGTGGTACTGGCATCGTCCGTGACTCTAATGTGCGCGCAAAACGGCGTGGTCCCCTGGGATTTCCCTGATTTCTCGGCCACGCAAGTCTTTCATTTCGCGACGTATGACATGTCGATGAAGGTGTATCGTTCCGGCTCCGGCGTGCGCATGGAGAGGAGCGCTGCCTGGTCGACGTTATACACGCCCTTCAAGATCTACAACCTCACCACATACCCTGACGGCAGCCACCAGTGCGTCGTGTTGAGGCCCGACCAGGTAAAAATGCTACCCAGCCCTTTGGAGTTGCTGAACGGCACCAAGGTGGAACGCACTCCGGCGGGCAAGGAAGTCGTCGAGGGCCACTCCTGCAAGGTTGAAAACGTCGTCGTGACCAGGCCGGACGGCAAGATCATCCACGCCAAGGTGTGGGAGGCAGAGGACCTTAAAGGTGTCCCAGTGAAGATCGAAGCGCAGATGACAGAGGAGGCCAAGTTCTCGGCCCTGTACCGCGATATCGTGCTCGCCACTCCTGACAAGGCGCTCTTCACTCCTCCCGACAAGTGCACGCCCTACGAGAAGATGGGCCAGGTGGTGCAACAGATCATAGTCAAATGATCCGCCGCCGCGCATCGCACGATTGAGCTTCGAGCTTCGAGCCCGCCGGACGCCCCGCCGCCGAAAAGGGCCGCCAATGGCTCGCTCCGGCTTGGGCTGCTCGGCGGTTCGCGTCTTTGGGCCGGGCCAAGTCTCGCTCCTGCCACTGTTCAGTTCAAACAGTTGCACTTCAATGCAGATTCTTTGCGTAAAGAGCGCAAAGTTTTGATCTTCCAAAAGTTTCTTCCTCAGAAACCGAATTTTAACTTGACCTGGTTTGTAAATGGTTTAAGATGCACGCGTTGGTGCGTCGCGCCGACTACAGATGCAATGCCAGTTGGGAGGGACTGACACTTCTTTGCGTTTGGGCGCGAACCCGCGTCCGCCTTCCCCCGCCAGTACGCCGGTAAATCAACTCAACCCATCATGCACAAGCATGGACCAAAAAATACAGGAGAATATTCTATGAAATTGTCAGTTTTATTTAAGGTTCTGAGTTTGCTGGTCGTGACCCTGTTTTCGGTGGCAGCCATGGCGCAAGCCGGCAGCACGGGAGCGGTCGCGGAACAACAACTAGTCCCGCGCGCGGCCCAGGCCGGAAATGTTTTCGTGCCGGAAAGCAGCAAGGACAAGCCCGCCGGTTTTGCCCACACCACCTACGTGCTGGCCAGCGAGGACGGCAACAAGCCCGCAGCCTTGTCGACGCCCATCCTCCGGCCGGGCGCCACCCCGACGGGTGTCACCCCGGATAGTCTCGTGTTAATACAAGGGCCTGAGACACCGAATTCGATGGGCTGTCTCTATGTGAAGAACCCAAGCACCGCCGGATGCATACCCAACGTAGTTGGTGGTGGTCCGAGCGCTGCCGGCTATGGCGCCATCGCCATCGTCGATGCCTTCGACAACCCGGACGCTGCCACCGACGTGACTACCTTCAACGCGCAATGGCCGCTGGCCGCGACGAACTTCACGAAAATCTACGCCAATGGCAACGGAGACTGCACTACGCCTCCAGTCGACGCAGGCTGGGCGCTGGAGGAGTCGTTGGACATCGAGTGGGCGCACGTGTTCGCTCCTAACGCAGCGATCGTCCTGGTCGAGGCTTGCTCGAACTCCTACACCGATCTGTTCTACGCTGAGCAGGTCGCGTTCAACTACATAGTCACCAACTATCCCGCTGGCGGACAGGTCAGCAATAGCTGGGCAGGCGGAGAATTCACGGGCCAGACAGCCGACGACTCGTATTTCGCCGACAAGAGTTACAGCTACAAGACCCCGATCCTCGCCTTCGCTTCCGCCGGTGATGGCGGCTACGGCGCGCTATATCCCAGCACCAATCCTTGGCTGATTTCCGCGGGCGGCACCTCGGTGTACCGCAAAGCCACCAACGACTATTACTACTCCGAGGGCTGCTGGAGCGGTTCCGGCGGCGGCGTCAGCGCGCAGGAAACGTACACCACAACTTGGAGTGGCGGCAACGTGGGACCCTGGGCGAATTTCCAGTATCCGATCTTCGGTCAGACCGCCCGCGTCACACCTGACTTGGCGTTCAACGCCGATCCCAATAGCGGCGTTTACGTTTACTCGGGTTACAACGGCGGCTGGTTTGAGGTTGGTGGCACCAGTGTTTCGTCGCCATCGCTGGCCAGCATCATCAACCGGGCGAACAACCGGTTTGGATCGGTGACCTTGCACGCGATCACCGGCAACAACGCCTTCTTCGCCGCGCAGGAAAACAGCCTGCTCTACTCGCAACTCGGGACCTATACGGCGTATAAGACGAACTTCTACGACGTAGTCAGCGGCTCCAACGGCGGTCCGGCGGTTGGCAAAGGCTATGACGAGTGCACCGGCGTGGGAACCCCGCGCGGCCTGCTCGGCAAGTAACTCTTGCTTTTCCTGCCGGTGATTTGCCGGCGGATTTCAAATAGGTCCCGCATTGCGGGGCCTATTTTTTTGGATAATGCGGCAGCGCAGGCAGGGCGTATTTCATAAATCGGTTTTGGCGAGCAAATGGCTTGACAACCTGCGGGAAGACTCTGATCCCCTCAGATTCTTACGAAGGGCATGACTCTAGATTTGACCGACGCCGAGGAGGGGATCGGCGGGCTTCCATTTCCTTTTTTCCCACGCGGCCATTATAATCACCGATTACCGCAATCCCGTGCAAGCGTTGACGGGAGGCAAGCCCCGGCAGGAGGCCGCATGGTTCCCGCAGAGGCTGGCTTCGGTCCGGCGCTGGTTGCCAGTTCGATCCTGTCTGTAGTCGGTTGGTTGTGCCATTTTTGCATTCCCTGGAGGCGCAGTAAGCAACATGGAAAAACTAGTTCGCATCGCGCTGGCAGTTCTGTTTCTTCTCGGCATTGCTTCCGCTCAGCAAGTCGATGTCTTCGGCGGTTTTTCGGACCTCAACTTTAATTTGCCCACGAACACGATCACTTCCCCGTCCGATGTGCGGCTGAATCTAATCGGCTGGGACTTCGCAGGATCTATCGGCAAGTTCCATCACATCTCTTTCGAGGCAGACCTCAGCGGACACACGCTTACCGATTGCGGCGGCAATCAGGGTCTGAACTGCAGCAACTTTTCCTTCATGGGTGGGCCGCGCTTTAATTTTGGAAACAGGTCCAAGAAGTTTACGTACTTTGCGCATGGCCTGTTTGGGCGAGACTCGATGGATCTGATCGTCAACGGGGTTTCCCAGTCCGATGCGAACTGGGCCTTCGCCGCAGGCGGCGGTGTCGACTATTGGGTCAATCGTCACATCGGAATTCAGTTCGGTCCATTCGATTACTACTACACTCGTCACTTGTACGACGATGGCGTGCCCACCCAGGGCAGCATCCGTGCCGCCGCTGGGATCGCTTTTCGATTTGGCGGTGTCCCTGCCATGGAGCCTAAGGCCACGCGTGAGGCCAAGTCCAAGTCTGAGTCTTCTTCCAGGCGCCGGCCTTGGAGCAAGTCCCATCCGGTTCCTGCCGAGACTCAACAGCCCGCGACGGTTGCCAAGGCCGCGCCTCAGGGAACTCAGCCCTTGGTAGTAAGCGTGCCGGGTCACGGCATGGAAATCGCTTCGCTCGGTGTCGCGGTTGCACCCCAGGAATTCGACGGAGCAAAAATTCTGGAGATCCTGCCCGGAGGCGTAGCCGAGATGGCCTCGCTGAAAGCAGGCGATCTGGTCAAGTCCGTGGATGGCAAACCGGTAAAGACGCCGATGGAGCTGGCCGCCGAGTTGTCGGATAAATCTGGGAAAGTTCGCATCGGCATTCTGCGCGGCACGGTTGAGATCGAAACGGAGATCCTGCTCGGCGCTCGCTGAGCACTGCCGCAAGTCTGCATGCCGGGCAGTGAAGACCGCCATGGGTAAAGCTTAGCGGTGGAATTTGAGAAACCGGGGGCTGGGAACGAATGGGTTCCAGCCCCGTTTTTTTGGTAGATATTAAGGAAGCGACTCTGAGGAAGTATGGTGCGCCCGGAGAGATTCGAACTCCCGACCTACAGCTCCGGAGGCTGCCGCTCTATCCAGACTGAGCTACGGGCGCACAAGGTGAAGGTGTATTGAGTTTACAACCTTCGCGGATCGCCTTCAAATGGGATCGGATCATGGGATCGAGTCATCTGGTGGTCGGGCCATCCGGTCATCTGAATTAAAATCTTCTCTGCCTTTGAATTTCGATCACCTTGGCCCGATGACCAGATCGCCCGATGCTCTCAGCATCCGCCGACCTTCCAAAAGCGTTCATCCTGATAGTCGAGCGTCAGCAGGCGATTGCGCGGGTCGTGGCGCTTGCCGCACTTGGGGCAGGGAATGAAGCTGCGGATGTGCATCCCCCGCCGGTCGTAATCCTCGGCAACGGCAAAACTCGTGCCGCAACTGCAGGGGATGAGGAACATGCGAAGCTTCTTCTTTCTTGCGAGCGTCTCATTCTTGGTTGTGCTTCGCTTCATGATCGCAAATCCAGAATTTGTGTGAGCTCTGGCAATTGCCGAGCTTGCGCTCGGCTTGGACCCTTCGCTTCGCTCAGGGCAGGCTCGCGAGCGCGACCGTCCCCATGCGAGCAGATCAGTCTTCCACCGCCGCCATCATTCCCCTTTTCCGCTTGTTCGATTGCAGAACCTTCTTGCGCAGCCGCAGCGATTTCGGCGTGACTTCGACGAACTCATCGTCGGCGATGAACTCGATAGCTTGTTCGAGATTCAGATTGCGATATGGGACCAGGCGGATCGCTTCGTCGGAAGTCGAAGCGCGCATGTTGGTCAGCTTTTTCTCGCGCACAATATTAACGTCGAGGTCCGTGTCTTTCGCGTTCTCGCCAATGATCATGCCTTCATAAACTTCAATGCCGGGACCCGCGAAAAGCACTCCGCGCTCCTGCAGATTGTATAAAGCGTACGAAGTCGTGAGCCCGGGCCGGTCGGCGACCAGCGCGCCGGTCAGGCGATGCGGAATTTCACCTTGCCACTCGATGTATCCGTCAAACAGTGCGTTCATGACGATGGTGCCGCGCGTGTCGGTGAGCAGCGTGCTGCGCAGTCCAATCAGCCCGCGGCTGGGCACGCGGAATTCGATGCGCACGCGCCCGTAGCCGTGATTGTGCATGTTGGCGACTTCGCCTTTGCGCGAGCCAACGTGCTCCATGACCACGCCGACAAATTCCTCGGGAATATCGACGGTGAGATGTTCGACCGGCTCCAGCAGCTTGCCAGTTTCTTTGTCGTGCTTGGTGACGATCTCCGGCTTGCCCACCATCAATTCGTAACCTTCGCGGCGCATCATCTCAATCAGAATGGAAAGCTGCAACTCGCCGCGCCCCAGCACCTTGAACGAATCGGTGCTGCCGGTTTCTTCCATGCGCAACGACACGTTGGTGAGCAGCTCTTTTTCCAGGCGCTCGCGCAGATTGCGTGAGGTCACGTAATTACCTTCACGTCCGCAAAACGGAGACGTGTTGATGGTGAAGAGCATGGCAATCGTCGGCTCGTCGATTGCGATGTGTGGCAACGGCGCGGGATTCTCCGCGCTGGTAATCGTCTCGCCAATCGTGATGCCTTCGACGCCGGCCACGGCAACGATGTCGCCCAGTGTGGTTTCCGTGATGTCGGTACGCTTCAGGCCGGAGAAACTGAAGAGCTTGGTGATACGAATTTTCTGCAGCGATCCGTCGCGCTTGGCGATGCCGACGTCTTCTCCCGTCTTCAACGTCCCGGAAAAAACGCGGGCAATGGCGAGGCGTCCGAGGTAGTCGCTGTAGTCGAGGTTCGCGACCAGGATTTGCAACACTCCGTTGGCGTCCCCTTGCGGTGCGGGAATCGTGCCAATGATCGCGTCAAACAGCGGACGCAGGTCCTCACCCGCCGCTCCTTGATGCACCGCGGCCGTGCCTGTCTTGGCGTTGGTGTAGAGCACGGGGAAGTCGAGTTGATCTTCCTTGGCGTCGAGATCGATAAAAAGGTCATAGACTTCGTTGAGAACTTCCTGCGGACGGGCGTCCGGCCGGTCGATCTTGTTGATGACGAGAATCGGCTTCAGGTTTGCTTCGAGCGCCTTGCTAAGCACGTAACGAGTCTGCGGCAGAGGGCCTTCGCTGGCGTCGACCAGCAGCATGACGCCATCGACCATCTTGAGCGCGCGTTCCACTTCGCCGCCAAAATCGGAGTGGCCGGGCGTGTCCACAATATTGATTTTCACGCCTGCGTAAAACACGGCCGTGTTCTTGGCGAGAATGGTGATACCACGCTCTCGTTCCAGATCGTTCGAGTCCATGACGCGCTCGGCCACGGTCTCGTTGTCGCGGAAAGTGCCGCTCTGCCGCAGCATGGCGTCAACCAGCGTGGTCTTGCCGTGGTCCACGTGGGCAATAATGGCGATGTTGCGAATACTTGGATTCAGATTGAAAGCTCCTCAGAAATTACAGGTTGGGCCTTACTACTACTTTACTATGGCGCGAAGGTTTGGAGGCGAGTAGCGAAATGAACGTAGGGACAGCCGCCCTCGACTGTCTTCGAGAACGCTCTTAACTTACTGTGTGTCAACAGGATTGGAGGGCATGATAGGGCGGTTTTCCCGGCGCGAAACTTCCCAAATTGAGACGGTTTTGGACATGTCTAAGTTGATCCTTGACAATCGACTCGGAGGGTCTACGATATTAGTATCACCTCCGATCCCAGTCCGGATCGAATGGGCCGATAGCCAAGGAAACGTCACCGCTTCTTGGCTGGCGGCCCATTTTATTTTTTTGCGCACATCATCGCGGAGAATCGTCTGCCCTGTAGATTCAGAGGCGACCAGCGCGTAGGGTTCCATGCGCAAGCAAGATGAATTCTATTTTTGCAGCTCGGTCAATGCCGACAAGACTTCCTCGCTATGCTTGTTGGGGTTGACCTCGGTGAATACCTTCGCAATCTTGCCTTCTGGATTAATGATGAACGTGTGCCGGGCAGCGAATTTCACCAGCCCGAGGTTGGTCAGCGAACCATAAGCACTCGACACCGTATGATCGGTATCGGCGAGCAGCTTGAAGTTCAACCCTTCCTTGGCGCAGAACTGCTTGTGAGAATCGGCGCTATCCACGCTGACCCCAAGCACCACGACTTTTTTCTGCTGATAGAGCGGTTGGTCGCGCTGGAAGTTGTGGGCCTCGATGGTGCAGCCGCTGGTGAAGTCCTTGGGATAGAAATACAGGACCACCCACTGGCCGCGGTAGTCCTTCAGGCTGACCGGCGTGCCTTCCTGTGAGTTGAGTGTGAATTCGGGAGCAACGCTGCCCACCGGCGGCGCGTCACCGGCAAAACATAGCAGCGGCGATACCACAAAAGAAGTCACGCAAAGCGCAATCGTCCGCAAACTTTTCACCATAGATACCTCCCACCGTGCATTGATTTTTACAGATTAGAACATGGCGCAGTTTTGAAGTTCAAAAGTTCAAGGGATAATATCCTGGCTCGTTACTCGATATACGTCGTTCGTTGGTCGCGACCCACTGCGGTGCGACCGCGTATTTGTTGACGTGCTTTATCGCAACCGTCCGAAGGAGAACCGAGCGTCTGCACCCGGTTCGCCCCTTCGACTTTCCCCGCTGCATTCCTCGGGGCTTCGGCGGCAAGCGCGCTAGTCGCCTGCCGCTCCACCATCGAACTATGTAATATGATGCGGGCGCGGCGCAAACCGACTCTGAAAGATGCGCCTTTCGATGCCCAGTCCCTAAAGGGGCGCTTGCTTCGGAATAACTTTTGGCATCGCGAAAGCGATGCCCTGATACGGAACATGAACTCTTCCGCAGCCTGCTAACGGTTGGCCCCAGAGGCCGCGCCAATCGCCGTGGCCGTCGCATCGCCGTGCGCAGCGCTTTCCGCGCCCACGGCCACGCTCCACGCTGCCGCTGTTGGCGACAGGCCGTTTCCCAGTTGCAGATGCCAACTCGCTCCGCCGTGACTGGCGACGTAGAGCGCGAGTTCGAGCCGGGTCCAGACTCCCAGCTTGTCGAAGGTGGTGCGCAGGTAGTTCTTCACTACCTGCTCGCTGGTGATGAGCACCTTGGCGATATCCTTATTAGTAAGACCCTGCCAGACCAGGGTCGCGACTTGAATTTCCTTGGCGGTCAGCCGGTCACGCGGTTGCATGGTTGCACCTGCTCCTTGATGAACATGGCGGTGGCGAGTTTCACCCGCTTCCGGCCTTCCTTGATGCCTGCGCGCAAAAACAGCGTGCGCAAGTGCTGTTTGACGGTCCGCGGGCTGATGTTCAACTGGCTCGCGATTTCTTTGTTGCTGCATCCCTGCACCAGCAGCCGCAACACCTGCTGATCGCGGGGAGTTATCTTGATCTCATTAAGGTTAATCATGGGCGTTCCGTCTTCTCCTTCAGTTCAATCTTGGGGGCGCGTCCCGCTAGAAACACAAGCACGCCGTTCGCCAAATCTTCGCCACCTGCCAACTTCAATTAGAACCATGCAGTTACGCCGCACATTGGA